>Ga0172370_10004849_pt1 | contig 17734 bp, 15 predicted proteins | sample LakKiv5m_FD_114538 | JGI IMG/M metagenome (GOLD analysis project Ga0172370, IMG submission 114538) | Freshwater microbial communities from Kabuno Bay, South-Kivu, Congo - kab_022012_11.5m | ecosystem: Environmental > Aquatic > Freshwater > Lake | place: Democratic Republic of the Congo...
CTCGTACGCCGAGGGAATTCTTTGATTTGAAAGGTCGCTGTAATGAAAATCCATGTTTACATTCTGAACCTCAAAGCCTGCTCCAGGCGTTTTCATCCCGAATTTCAACAAAATCCCTTCATCCGGTTGAATCCTGATGATCAACTGATTATATGACTTAAGGTACTTGTCACCCGAAAACAGGAAATGTGGTGTTGGTTTGAAATGAATTACTACTTCGGTAACGCGTGTCGGCATTCTTTTTCCGGTACGGATATAAAACGGGACACCTCCCCACCGCCAGTTGTCAATATAAAACTTTAAGGCTGCAAAGGTTTCTGTGAAAGAGTTTGGCGCAACACCCTCTTCTTCCCGGTAACCAAGTATAGCCTTGCCTTTAATAGTTGAAGGAAGATATTGTCCACGAATAGTAACACGTTGAACATCTTCACTTCGAATAGGTCTCAAAGATTGAATAACTTTCAAAATTTCATTACGTAGAGCGGAAGGGTCAAGTGAGGATGGCGGTTCCATTGCCGTCAAGGCTGTTACCTGTAACAAATGATTCTGTACCATATCCCGTAATGCACCCGAAGTATCATAGTATCCACCCCGCTTTTCAACTCCGATACTCTCAGCCGAAGTAATTTCGACGTGATGAATATAATTCCTGTTCCACAATGGTTCAAACATTCCGTTTGAAAACCTTGTGACAAGTAGATTCTGAACTGTTTCTTTGCCTAAATAGTGGTCAATCCTGAACAGCTGAGTTTCATTCCAATCTTTAAGCAGGAGGTCCTTGAGCGTTAAGGCCGATTCCAGGTCATAACCGAATGGTTTTTCAATGATCAGCCGCTTCCAGCCATCCTCCTGCTGATGCAAACCAACTGCCGCCAGATGTTGTGGAATTATGCCATATAAACTCGGAGGGGTGGCCAGGTAAAAAACGGTGTTTCCGCTTATCTGCAATTGCCGGCGAAGCAAATAAAGTTGCTGTTTAAAAGAATCGTAATCAGAAACGTCATCAAACTGAATAGTAGTGTAATAAAGTTTTTGAATGAAATCATCGATCCTCGAAGCATCATTGATCTCCTTAAATTCATTGATAGCTGATTTCATATTTTCCCTGAATTCCTCATTTGTAGTCTGAGAACGGGAAACACCCAGAAGGGCAAACCTTTCGGGCAATAATTTCTGTATGAAGAGGGAGTATAAAGCCGGTACCAGTTTCCGTTTTGTCAGATCGCCGGATGCTCCAAAAATGATGTAGATATGGCTATCACTGATATTCATATAGCTGGTTACTCTTTGGTTTTAACAGCATGGCCTCCAAATTGGTTACGTAATGCGGCCAGCATCTTCATGGCGAAAGATTCCTTCTGCCGCGACTGGAACCTGTTGAACAGGGAGGCGGTAATGACGTGCGCCGGGACATCAAAGTCAATAGCCGTTTGTACCGTCCACCGACCCTCCCCGCTATCCTGAACATAATCCTTTAGGGTTTCTAATTTTGGATCTTCCTTCAGAGCGCTTACCGCCAGTTCCAGCAACCAGGAACGAACAACGCTACCATATTGCCATACATCGGCGATATTACTCAGATTCAGGTCGTAGGGCGCCTTTTGCAATATCTCAAATCCCTCGGCATAAGCCTGCATCATTCCATATTCAATTCCATTATGAACCATCTTCACAAGATGCCCGGTTCCCGAAGGCCCGCAATAAACGAAACCATGGTCAGGAGCTAATGATCTGAACAAGGGTTCTGTATATTCTGCTGCTTCCTTATTCCCACCATACATCAGGCAGTATCCGTTTTTCAGACCCCATACACCACCACTTGTACCGCAATCGAGGTAATGGATTCCATGTAAAACTGCCCTTTCGGCCCGCGCCTGTGTATCCCTCCAATAAGAGTTGCCCCCGTCAATAATTATATCCTCTTTGTTTAAAAACGTCAGAAGGAGATCAAGATTTTCGTCAACCGGCCTGCCGGATGGGACCATGAGCCATACAATTTTTCGTCCCGGCAGCTTTTGTGTCAGTTTTTCTACCGATGACGCCCCGATCGCACCCTTTTTAGAGATCTCCTTAACCGCTGTATCCGACCTGTTCCATACCACTACTTCATGATGATCATTTAATAAACGCTGGACCATATTGAAGCCCATTTTTCCTAGTCCTATAAAACCTATTTTCATGCCAGATTTTTTGAGATTGAATTTAACTTTTGTACTTTGAAAAATGAAGTTATACAAAGATAGGAACTAATCTTTATAGGATTTTGTTGCATTGTGTTTCAGGATTTTAATAAAACATTTTCTGAATCCGACAAAAATAGGGGTGAGAGTTAACCTTTCAGGGAATTAATTGCGGAAAACCTGAGCGTCTCTAAACCACACTATAACCAAAAGTAAAAGACGCAGTAAACCACCGAAATGAGAGGGGTGTGTCCTATTGTTTGTACCAATAAAAACCCACTCCATAAAAATTATGTAAGTGGTTGAATTTCTTGTCTCCCCGGAAGGACTCGAACCTTCGACCCATTGATTAAGAGTCAATTGCTCTACCAACTGAGCTACGGAGAGGTATTTTCATAAATTTTTTGTCCCTTAGACCCTCCCGAATAAGTGACTTGTATGCTCTACCAATTGAGCTACGGAGAGTTTGGGGGCGCAAAATTAATAAAGATTTCAATGAAAATCTAATTAATTTTGTTGAGTTAATGTTTAATCCATGGTCAAAACCAACAAGGAAAATGATAGTACCTTAAGGGTGATGAAGGGAATTGAACAACCCGGACAGATCAATATGGAACTGGTTGGAAAGTTTAAATCAAGGAAGACTAAAAATTTGCCGGTTAATATTTACATCGATGGTATACTGGCAGGAAACCACACTATTTTAAGCCAGGCCATCACTCTTGTAGAAAGCTCCCTGCCAAAAGACCAGGAAAAAGCCCAGGAGGTCATCACAGCTTGCCTTAAAAGTCGGCAGTCAGCAGTCGGCAGTCGGCAGTCGACAACCGTATATCCGGATAAGGATCGGAAAAATGATCCGGTAGGCAGTATCCGTATCGGTATCACCGGCGCCCCAGGGGTTGGTAAAAGCACTTTCATCGAGGCTCTGGGAACTTACCTTACACAGAACGGGCATAAGCTTGCAGTTCTTGCCATTGATCCCAGCAGCGCACGTTCTAAAGGAAGCATTTTGGGTGATAAAACCCGTATGGAAGACCTTTCTGTCGATCCGAATGCATTTATCCGCCCATCGCCTTCCACCGGCACACTTGGCGGGGTTGCCCGGAAAACACGGGAAACTATTATCCTTTGCGAAGCAGCCGGGTTTGATGTGATCATTGTCGAAACCGTCGGTGTGGGACAGTCCGAGACAGCAGTTCATTCAATGGTTGATTTTTTTTTACTTCTTATGATGGCCGATGCTGGTGATGAACTTCAGGGGATTAAACGAGGTATTATCGAAATGGCCGATGCGATCATTATTAATAAGGCAGATAGAGATAACATTGGTAAAGCAAAGGCTGCCCGGGTAGAATATGCCAATGCCCTGCATCTCTTTCCTGCTTCCGACAGTGGCTGGTCCCCGGTGACTGACATTTGTTCTTCCATCACTAGGGAAGGTATTGAAAGGATTTGGGAAATCATTTTAAAACATAATGAGCTTTTGCAAAAAAATGGATATTTTTCACATAAACGTATGGAACAAAACCTTCAGGTACTGGAAGACTGCATCGAGGAGGGATTAAGAAATCATCTCTTTTCCAGGAAGAATACCGCCAAGGCCATCTCCATGGCCCGGTCAGAGATAACCAAGGGTACTGTAAGTCCTTATACTGCTGCCCGGGAATTACTCGAAGGGTATTTTCGTGATCTCTAAAATTATTGGTTTTCGATCAGAGAATTCAAAAAGGGAGCAATTTCATCTATCGGCAAGACCTTGTCAACCTGGGTGGAAAGGAGCGCCGCACGCGGCATAGAATCAACTTCGGCCGTTTCAGGATCCTGTACGATCGTTAACCCACCAAGCTCTTTTATCCTTTTTAATCCATTACTTCCGTCGTGGTTTGCCCCCGTAAGGATAATCCCGATAAGGGAGTCCTGGTATGCTTCTGCAGCCGTTTCAAATAAAACATCAATAGAGGGTCTTGCATAATTGACCCGCTCATCAACTGTCAGGGAGAATGTTTGATCAGCCTCAATCAGTAAATGATAATTTGGCGGGGCAACATAGACCATGCCTCTTACCGGTGTTTCTTTTTCATCTGCTTCCTTGACGTTCAGTTTTTTCAGTTCATTGAGAATATGGATAAGGTAATTTTCGGCATCGGGACTTATGTGCTGTACAATGATCACTGGTAGCTTGAACCGGGATTCCAACCCCCTGAAAAGCACTTTCAGGGCATTCAAACCTCCTGCGGATGACCCGATAACTACTGCTTTGTATCGTTTGGCGTGTGACAATGAAAATAGCTTAAACAGAATATTTTTTTATATATATCCTCTCTTTTTCAATGAACGGATCAAAGTGATCATTGTACTCTGAAAATTGAAGATTTTCTTTTGACCCGAGACATAGAATTCCTCCTCCCGGCAAGGTATCCATGAAAAGACGGATAACCTTATCCTGTAAATTACGGTTGAAATAGATCAGGACATTCCTGCAAACAATCAGGTTTACCTCGGCAAATACACTGTCGGTCACCAGGTTGTGTGTTGCAAAGACAATGTTTTTTTTGAGTGAATCCAATAGTTTTCCCTGTTCATGATGGGTTAAATAGTAATCGGAAAAGCTTCCTTTACCTCCTGCCTTCTGATAATTCATAGTGAATTCTTTCATACGTGTAATCGGATAAAGCCCGTCTCTGGCTTGTTTTATGATAACCGGGTTAAAGTCAGTGGCATATATCTGCGTCCTATTATAAAGACCTTCCTCTTTCAGGATTATGGCCATGGAATAAACCTCTTCTCCGCTTGAACACCCGGCATGCCAAATCTTAATGAAGGGGAAGGTTTGAAGAACTGGAACAATTTCTTCTCGGATCGCTTTGTAAAATGAGGGATCCCTGAACATTTCAGTAACCGTGATAGAGAGATCCATGAGGATCAGATCGACAAATTTCGGATTATACAAAACCTCGTGGATCATTTCGGAGATATTTTTCAATCCGGAGTGGTTGAACCGGTTCAGTATTCTACGTTTGATATGGGCCTGTGAATAGTTACGGAAGTCGTAACCATATTTTTCATAAATAGCATTAACCACCATCCGGATCTCAATGTCCTGGTTTTCAAGAAACTCTTCTTGTTTTTTTTTCATCAGGGTTTTTAATAAACTGATTACGTTTCAAAATGAAAAATCAGGCCTTAAGTGTCATTACTTTGTCGTACGTTTTTTTAATAAATAGGTTCGAAGGTTAGAAGCAATTATACTGAAAGCAATAATGGAAGCAATGATATAGAGCGAGACTTTTGTGTCAAGCTTAAAAAACTCGTGGCCAATCATCTTGAGACCGACAAATGTCAATAACACGGCCAATCCCATTTTCAGGTAATGGAAACGATTCATCACGTTTATAACAAGGAAAAAAAGCGATCTTAGTCCAAGAATGGCAAAAATGTTGGAAAAGAACACGATATAAGGATCCTGGGTGACGGAGAATACGGCTGGGACGGAGTCGATGGCAAAAAGTACATCTGTGAATTCGATGACAAGAAGGACTATAAACAATGGCGTGATAAACAACCTCCTGTTCTCCATAATCCAAAATTTATGACCTTTATCCTCTCTTGTCACCTGGAAAAAACGCGAAACAAATTTCACTACCGGGTGGTTTTCCGTATCTATATGTTCTTCTTTTTCCGTAAACAGGAATTCATAGGCCATCTTAACTCCGATGATGACCAACATTCCTCCAAATATGTAAAAGAACCAGGAGAATCGCTGTATCAGGGCGCTGGCGGTAAAAATGAAAATAAACCGCATGACAATGGCGCCAAGAATACCCCAGAATAGAACTTTTTTATAGTATATCGGGCGAATCTTAAAAGAAAGAAAGATCATTACTATTATGAAAACATTATCTACAGAAAGTGAATATTCGATGAGGTATCCTGTCAGGTATTCGAGCGACAAGTTATGGTTATAGAGTGTTAAGGCTTCCTGAAGTGTTAGTCCTTGGATATTAATGGGATGATGATAAGTGTATATCCGGTGTTGGAGTTTTTCAAAGGTGTCAGTTCCATGAATCAAGTTCCCGTGTGACCAAATCAGGTAATAGAATGCAATTGAGATTCCTATCCAAAGGATTGTCCATCCAACCGCTTCCTTAAAAGAGAGCGCATGACTTTTTTTCTGGAACAAACCAAGGTCAGTGACGAGTAGTATGATAATAAATAAAAGGAAAAAAGAAAAGAAGAGAATTTCGTTTGAATTCGCATTCATATTTCGTTAATGAAGTCATGTTTAAATCATCAAAATTAATAAAAATTCTTACTTTTGTGAGCCTTTGATCACCTCAGACGTCCTGTAGTTATGAATGAATCCTTGTCCCTGAATCCAAATCCACTAATCCGATTTCTTGATAAACCTTCCGACGTTTTTACTAAGGCAGACCTGATCAGGTTTATTGAAGCGAATAATATCCAGATGATAAATTTCCGCTATGCCGGAGCGGATGGTCGTCTTAAAACATTAAATTTCATCATCAAGAGCCGTATGCACCTGGAGAACATCCTGAGCGCTGGCGAACGTGTGGATGGATCCAGCCTTTTTCCCCATTATGTGGAAGCCGGTTCTTCCGATCTTTATGTTATTCCGCGTTACCGGACAGCTTTTGTGAATCCGTTCTCAGATATCCCGGCATTAGATATCCTTTGTTCATACTATGATAAGGATGGATTACCCTTTTCCAATTCCCCAGAGTATATTCTCCGGAAATCACACGAGGTGCTGAAGTCAATGACGAACCTCTCTTTTGAAGTTATGGGTGAACTCGAATATTATGTGATCAGCGAAAAAGATCCATTATTTGAAGCAGCCGACCAGCGAGGTTACCATGAGTCCGCCCCATTCTGCAAATGGGAAAAATTACGTATTGAGGCAATGCACGCTATTGCCGGCTGCGGCGGCTTCATCAAATATGGACATTCGGAGGTTGGTAATTTTACAGAGACCGGACTCTCTTTTGAACAGAATGAGATTGAATTCATCCCGGTTGATCTGGAGAGTGCAGCCGAACAACTGCTGATAGCAAAATGGATCCTTCGATCCCTGGCTTACAAATATGGAGTTACCGTTACTTTCGCTCCTAAGATTACTACCGGGAAAGCCGGTAGCGGAATGCATATCCATACCCGGTTGATGAAAAACGGTAACAGTGTCATGATGCAGGATGGGAAATTATCTGATACAGCTCTTAAAGCAATTGCCGGATACCTCGATCTTTCGCAATCGCTGACGGCTTTCGGAAATATGATCCCTACTTCCTATTTCCGGTTGGTTCCACATCAGGAAGCGCCTACAAATATTTGCTGGGGCGACCGGAATCGGTCAGTTTTAGTGCGTGTTCCATTGGGCTGGGGCAGCAAGCATGCCATGTTAGCCGATGCCAATCCAAATGAGAAAGAGACAGAAAAAGGATTTAGCAGCCGTCAGACTGTTGAGTTCCGTTGCCCCGACGGTTCTGCTGATGTTTACCTTCTTCTTGCAGGGCTTACCGTTGCCGCCCGCCACGGACTGGAAATGAAAAACAGTATTGCATATGCCCAAAAAGCATATGTGGATGTTAATATCTATAAAGCTGAGCATAAAGGACATGTGAGCCATCTGAATCAGCTTCCTTCTTCCTGCTGGCAATCCGCCGAATATCTCGAAAAACACCGTTCTGTTTATGAAGCTCACAATGTTTTCCCTCACCAGATCTTGGATGGCATAATCAAACGCCTAAAGAGTTATAATGACCAAGCCCTTCGTGATACGATAAAGGATAATGAGAAAGAGGTCATGAAGCTCGTGAATACTTATCTCCACTGTGGATAGACTTTTTGTCAGACTCCCATTAGCTTTTTCTGTCGTTTTGTCTTATTTTTTATTCATGTTTTGGCTGGTATAAATGTTGACCGGTAATGTTCAAACCTTAAGTCTAACAATAAAAATTGAAAGGAGAATTGACGTATGACACTTATCAGATGGCAACACAGAAATCCTTTATCAGACATGATGACTAATTTTTTTGAACACGATCTTGGCGACTTCTTTGGAAAACGTTTTAGTGATCCGGCTGCAAACATAATCGAAAGCAACGATTCGTTCCGGCTCGAGATTGCCGCTCCCGGACTCGTAAAAAACGACTTTAAAATCAACCTGGAAAACAATATCATTACTATCTCGGCTGAAGTTGAAGACGAAAAGCGTGAAGAAGGGAAGAATTATTCCAGAAAAGAATTTTACTACGGTTCGTTTAGCCGGTCTTTTACCCTGCCGAAGATCATTGATCTTGAGAAGATCATGGCCGATTATGAAAGCGGCATTTTAAAGATCGCTCTTCCGAAAAAAGAAGAAGCCAAAGTTGAATTAAAGAAAGAGATTAAAATTTCATAAGTCTCATTGATAATGGATTAGATGAAGAGGTAACCTGCCGGTTACCTCTTCTTTTTTTGTAATTTTGCGACCCATGACACAAATCCAGAGAGCCCACATTTCGCTTTTTGTCACCACTATAATTTTTGGTTTTGCTTACAATATAGTGAAAAGCCTGATGACTGCAACTCTTACCCCTATGCAGCTGATTTTTATCAGGTTGCTTGGAGGGGCGGTCATCTATTGGTTTTTCCAGCGGCTCTTCGTTCCCGAGAAAGTGCAACGTAAAGACCTGATAATGCTGGCATTCTGCGGTATATTCGGATTTGCGCTCAACCAGGCTTTGTTCTATGAGGGATTGAACCTAACAACTCCGGTCGATGCATCGATCATACATGTCCTAAGTCCGGTCCTTGTGCTTGTACTTGCCAGCCTGATCATCCGTGAGAAGGTGACCTGGAAAAAAGCCATTGGTATTGCTCTGGGTGCAGCAGGCACTCTCGTCCTTGTTCTCTATAGTCAAATGGTGAGTTTTAACGGTAGTCATGCGATTGGGAATATTTTGATTTTTCTTAACATGGTTTTTTATGCTCTTTATCTGGTTATGATTAAACCTCTTATAGGCAAGTACCACACAACCACCATTTTAAAATGGGTCAGCTTTTTTGGGTTCCTTTTCATTTTTCCTTTTTCGATCAAATCCGCTTTGCAGATAAATTTTGAAGCCATTACAATAACTGATTGGTTTGGTATTGCTTATGTAATAGTTCTTAACACTTTCGTTGCCTATTTGCTGATTAACTTCGCCCTGAAAAGAGTCTCCCCAAGCGTTGTCAGTTATTATAGTTACGTGCAGCCGGTGATTGCATCTATTATATCCGTAACCATAGGACAAGGAGGGATCACCTTACCAAAAGTACTTGCAGCGCTGTTAATCTTTTCAGGAGTTTATCTCGTCAATTCCAACAGACAAAATGGAAGTTCAAAAGAGGTGACGGAAGGGAAGTAAGATCCATTCAAATATCTTCTCGATCAAGGCTCTTTTTTCCCACTGAATATAATCGAACTCTTCTGAATTGCGTATTGTTTCGGTCACATGATCGTTCAATTGCCGTAATATTTCAGGCTCGCTACCGATAAGAGCAATTTCATACTGGTATCTGAAACTGCGGTAATCAAAATTTGCTGAGGAAATCGAGAAGGTTTGTCCATCGATTATCAAAAGCTTTGCATGCAGGTTATGTGGGCTGTAAAAAAGCAGTTTCACATTACTCTTGAATAGCATTCCCAGATATTTATTCCTAAGGATATCGATCATCCGGACATCAGAATGACATGGCATGATTATCTTAACATCGATCCCACGTTTCCCGGCATCCGTGAGGGCTTTTCGAAGCATAAACCCGGGCAGGAAATAGGGAGTTTCAATAACCACTGATGTTTCGGCTGCACGGATCATGCGGGTATACCGTTTTCTCAGTCGCTGCAACGGTAAAGAAGGCACATCGCGTAAAATCTCAAAGTTCCCGTGTTTGATAGACCGGGTGAAAGTAACTTTGTTGGTGATTATATATGGATTGAAAGAGTCGAAATTTTCGAGGAAGACTTTTTTAAAAGATAAGGCCAGTTCACCTTCCATTCGAAGACATAGTTCACGCCAGTTAAGGTTGTACCCGGTAATATTTGCAGATCCCAGGTAACTTGTACGGTCATCAATGACCATTATCTTTCGGTGATCTCTTCGGTGTCCCCGGGTAAAAATGTCGGTGTTAATTTTGATCTTTTCAAAGAATTTCACTTCTCCGCCGAATTTTGTCAATTCGGTAAAAAATGTTTCCGAGATCGGGCCTTTACCCCAGGAGTCGATCAGAATTTTTATTTTAACTCCCTGGCGGGCTTTCCGTGTAAGAGCATCACGAAATCGGATTCCCATGTGGTCGTTAGAAAACTTGTATGTTTCAAGAAAAATGTAATCGCGTGCCTGGGCAATATCGGTAAGCATCAGGTTATAGAATTTCAGGGTATCGTCGATGACCAGGAATTCCATAAAGTAACGTAAAAATTAGGGAATAATGTCAGGGACCAAAATTAGAAAAGGTTTTCATCCCTTTTACATATTAACGATGAATGGTCGATTCTTATTTTGAAGTTGTCAGTCTCTAAAGAAATTCAAGACTAATCGTAAATCGTAAATTCAACATATTAATAAAAGTTACTGCCTTTGTCCTGAATCCTGTTTGGTGTACTTTTACGTACCTTTGTTTAAAAATAAAGAAATATGATCAAATCAATGACCGGGTATGGAAAGACAACTATAGATATCACGGGACGCAAGCTGACCATTGAGATTAAGACGTTGAACAGTAAACAATTTGATCTGAACCTTAAGACCCCGGGCTATTTTCGTGATAAAGAGCTGGAAGTACGAACCCTGCTAATGCAAAAACTTGATCGCGGGAAGATTGATTTTTACATAACAACGGAAATCACCGGCGAAATAATGAACTTTTCTATCAATCATGACCTGGCTAAAAAATACCATGCAGAACTTAAATCTCTTCAGGTAGAACTTAAAGAACCACTTCCTGAAAATTTACTTCCATTGGTTTTGAAGATGCCGGAAGTAATGCAGACAAGCAGTGATGAAATGACAGAAAGCAACTGGAATGCCATTTTGGAAGGTCTCTCCGGTGCAATAAGCCTGGTTGATAGTTCACGTATGAATGAAGGAAACGTACTGGAAATGGATTTCCGGAAACGGATCGATATCATCCTCAACTTACTTCAGGAAATTGAGCCTTTTGAAACAAACCGCATACAGGGAATCAGGGAACGGATGTATCGCGATTTCGCCAACCTGGCCACGGCTGATCTTAACGGCTCTGCACCTGACAAGAACCGTTTTGAACAAGAGGTGATCTATTACCTTGAAAAACTTGACTTTACAGAAGAAAAAATCAGACTGAAAAAGCATTGTGACTATTTTTTAGAAACGCTTGATGAACCTGTTTCCCAGGGAAAAAAATTAGGATTTATTACTCAGGAAATGGGGCGGGAGATCAATACACTTGGGTCAAAGGCCAGCGATGCCGGAATCCAACGAATTGTTGTTCAAATGAAGGATGAACTCGAAAAGATCAAAGAACAGTTGGGGAATGTTTTGTGAGGTAAAGTATGCAGGATAAAGCAATTATAGTATCCGCACCGTCAGGAGCGGGAAAAACGAGTATTGTGAAACATTTACTTTCGGAATTCCCGATACTCTCATTCTCTGTTTCGGCCTGCAGCCGGCCTAAAAGGGATAACGAGACCGATGGAAATGATTATTATTTTTTATCGGCAGATGAATTCCGTGAAAAGATCGAAAAGTGTGAATTCCTGGAATGGGAAGAGGTCTACCCCGGGAGTTATTATGGCACTCTAAGATCAGAGGTGCGAAGGATCTGGTCGTTGGATAAAGTTCCAATTTTCGATGTTGATGTTAAGGGTGGAATGAACCTGAAAAAATACTTTAAAAGAAGCGGGCTTTCTATTTTTATCCGCCCCCCATCTATAAAGGTATTAAAACAACGACTTAAGATCCGTGGTACAGAAAATCCTGAAAGTCTGAAAAAAAGGATTGGCAAAGCTGAATCCGAGATGACCTATGCTGGTAACTTTGATACTATAGTTGTGAATGATGAACTGATAACAGCAACCACAGAAGCTTCACGACTTGTGGATAATTTTCTGAAATGAAACAAAAAGTCAAAACAGGTCTCTTTTTCGGATCCTTTAATCCGATCCATATTGGTCATTTAATGATCGCCAGTTACATGACTGAATTTACAGGTCTGGATAACGTCTGGTTTGTGGTTTCACCCCAGAATCCCCTTAAGGAAAAAAACTCTCTCCTCGCTGATCATCACCGTCTTGCATTGGTGAATCTGGCGGTTGAGGATGACCGCAGGTTTAAATCCAACAATATCGAATTCCGGCTTCCAAGACCTTCCTATACAATTGACACCCTTACTTATCTTTCCGAAAAATATCCTTTAAAAGAATTTGTGCTGATCGCAGGCTCCGATAGTCTGACTACTTTCCATAAGTGGAAAAATCCCAGGTCGATATTGGATCAGTACAAAATATATGTTTATCCCAGGCCGGAAAGTTCACACGGCCAGTTCGACGACCATCCATCTGTAATCAGAACAAATGCACCGGTGATCACGATTTCTTCATCTTTTATCCGGCAGGGAATTAAAGAGGGAAAGAACATGCGACATTTCCTGCCTGAGAAGGTGTGGAGATATATTGACGAGATGAATTTTTATAAACAATAATGTCCGATTTTGAATCTCCACAAGCTAACGATTTTTAATGGTCGTTTTCTTATTTTTTTCTAATATTGTTTATTATTAACCCTGACGGAATAATGATAAGTAACATCATCAATATCCACATCCATGCCGGGAATTTGTATTTATCTGTACTTTTAGAGAGCAATGGGAGATCATTCCCTATGTAATCGAAACTTGCCCAATAATAGGGATGTTTAAAGGATTTGTCGGAGAGCCGGATAAAATCGAGTTTGGCTTTGCGAAGTGCTTCGGGTTTTGTTTGCCCTTCAGCCATATTCCGGTAGAACGAAGGCATTATTATGCTTGATGCATAGTCATTTACATCCCATAAACTGACAACAACCGAAGTGGCCCCAGCATTTTTAAAAGCCCAGGCAATATTCAGGTTCCCTTCACTCTTATTTTTAGTGCCAAGCGCTGATTTACAAGCGCTTAACACAACGAGGTCCGATTTTAAATTAAGATTCAGAATTTCATACAGATTTAAACAATTATGCTGGATTTTATCATCTCCATCCTGGTTAAAAGCAAGCATAATTATATTATCATTTCCTTCCGATGGGATTCCATGTGTAGAAAGATGGATGACCTGGTAATGGGAAGCTAAACTGATAAAACGTTGCTTTGTTGCATCATACCCGGCAACTAATTTCGTGGGAAAAATATCGCAGATATCCCTGCACTCTTTTCTGGACCCGGGCAAATCAATCATAGAGGTGTCGCGTTTGGTAAGTTGGGCGAGTTTGCTTTTTATTGAATTGTTGAATCTTGGCGCAACTGCAAGTACATCAATATTAGTTCTTTTTTTTATCTTTTCTGTTTCCAGCCACGCTAAAAGGGAATATTCCTTTTGTACGATATATTGGTTAAACAGATAACACGACGGATCCCGGGTGGGTCTATTATTTATGGAAAGTGCCTCAAAGGGGATCATCCAGGTATCGGGCGATGGGATGATCACCAATTTGGTGTTCCCGACAAGTAGCTTTTCAAATGGCTTAAATATCTTTTTATAAAGATAAAAGCCATTGGAATCGATATCAGTGACCGATGTCAATGGCGAAGAAATCAGAGAGGAGAATCTGCGAAGTTGTGGAAAAATCTCATGCCCGTTAACCAGAGAAAAATTAAAGCCTGTTTTTGTAAGACACAAGAATAAAAACTGATCAGGAACAAATTTATAATCAGGGAAGATCTCAATAACTTCAAGGATTATTGTGTTATTGTCAAGCTTGTTCCGGATAGTTTCCAGTTGTATTTTATTTTCACTGAATAAAGAACGGGCAAATTTATTTCCTGTCCTGAAAACTGAATAATAATATTGGTCCAATTCAATTTTTTTATCCAGGATTTTGTTTTCAATTTCCCTTTTTGCCGATGGAATATTAGTGACCTCCAAAAGATTCATCAGGTTGTTGATCCCGGACTGGTAAGTTTGCCTTGTCAAAGCAATTTCCCTGGGGATATCAAATGGGGTTGAGAGGGAATCCACACGCTTTACCAATTGCATATTACGGTTTTGTTCGAGGTATTCAAGCGCCATTGATACGTATTTTTGATCATGGGTATTCGCATAAACCGCTAATGCATCTGTTGCAAATCCGAAATAGAGATTAGAATGAGTTTGTTCGAAAGTTAAAAGGTCATCATAATTAATGATTCGGGTTTTCAAGAGGAAATTGATCCTGGAAATAAGGCTGTCGCATTGAAGGGAAGAATAGAGATATTCTACAGGATGTGACGGATTTTTTTTAAAAGCTTCTTTTAAATATCTGGATTTCCAGACGTACACAAGTTTTAAGTAATAATTAAAAACAGCCTCGACATGAGTCGGGTTGATCAGGGTGTTGGTAACGTTAAAACCAGGAAAATACAACAGAAAAATTTGTTGAATATAGTCTAAAGCTTTGACCGGATCTCCACGACGCGAAAAATGCTCCGATAAATTGAACAGCGTCATAATGTGAACCATCTTTGTCTCTCCATGTGTATTCATAATTCGGTTTAGCGCATCATCGTAAAGGGCTAATGCTTCCTTAAATTTCCCGGCATCTTCATACAGATCGCATTTGTTGTTTATACATTTGACCGATTGAAAATTATTCCGTCCGTATTTTTTTTCAAAAACATGTTGAGCTTTATTAAAAAAATACATAGCCGAATCATGTTTCGCAAACCGCTTATAATATAAACCCAGGTAGCGGTAGATATTACCCAAATCAGGACTGTCGGATTTTCGAATTTTCAGCCAGATGCGTAAGGATTGACGAAGATAATCAAAACTTTCTGATTTGTCGCTGAAACTCTCGTAGTAAGTTCCAAGCCATTCGTAGACCTTTGCGGTAGAAGCATGAATGAGTCCATAGTTTTTGATGGTGATTTGTAATGCTTTCTGTAAGTACTCTTCGGTCATAACACCGTTGGAGGTAATAAAACTCATAACAGCAAGATTTAAATAAAGTCTCCCAACCAGAGGATGGGTTGCCCCCAGGTTGCGAATTGCCATCGGAAGATTTGCCCTGGCGATCTGTTCGGCATCGAATCCGTTATTCTGCCACCAAAGGCACTCGGTAAGATTGTTAACCGCCCGGAAATACAGGGTATCCTTGTGTGTGGCTGAGTTTAATATTTTCTGATATAAAACAATGGCGCTATCAAAGCGCAGATTGTCGAAATACCGGTCGCTTTTTTTCACAAGAGCGATCAATTGTGCGTCATCCGGCTTTGGCTCAACTATCATACCCGATAACGGGATAAACAAAACAGCAAAAGTTTGCAATAACCGCCAGCGCATCATAGGAAAAGGAAATTACTTCAATTCATGGAGCAGTGACATCGCTTTCACTTGATAAAAATCCTTACGTAGGCCTATTTCAGTTAATATTTTCTTTGCCTTACCGGTTTCACCGTTTTTCAACAAGGCAAGCGCCAGGTACCATTTTGAAGGGTTTATAAAGGATTGGTTTCTTGCAAGTAGCGCGTCGAGAATGGCAATGGCGTCGGCGGGATTTTCCTTTGAAGCCAGAATGGAATTGGCAAGATAAAATGCCACGGTATCATTTCCCGGATAGACTTTATCGATGTATGCAAAAATCAACCTGGAACTATCAAATTTTGTATCGTTGTACAGTGACAAAGCTCCAAGAAGCAGTTGTCGATAAGTAACGGTATCCTTGTTGCCGTTTTTAGTCGAAATCAAATCGGCGTAAGGTTCAAAATGGGAGGCGAAAATTTGTGCCGGATCTTTTTTTTGTCTTGTCAGAAGGTAAAAAAGCATCACTCCCATGATGATCAGTATCGTGGCAACGGCGGCTATTTTATAAACCGGTGTGACGGGAAATAAATGTTTCCTGCTCCGGATAAATGCTGAACCCGGCTGCATATTTTCCGAGGCCGATTCTGTTACCTGTACTATTTCAAGAACCTTTTCTTTACAACTAAGGCAAACTTCTCCATGACTGGATACCGGTTCCGGCAGACCGCTTATAGCATTGTCACGAATGGCATCGACCCACATAGCGATGGACTCCTCCGTGAGGTGACCACCGCTGTTAAAAAACTCCTTGCCTGATCCCATATTTGAATGGCTTATAATTAATTAGATGATTGTTTAGAACAAGTTTGGAGAAAAATTTCAGGTTGTTGGTAATAATATTCGCATAAATACTGAAGGGTCTCCCGGTTAAATGAAGCCACTTGTGGATTCCCATTTAAGAGTCTGATTATTTCATTCATACGATCATCGAGCCATTTCCGGATCGCATCATCGGTGTTTTGTTGCTTTTCAATAAGGTTAAAGATAACTGTGAGGCGCTTATATATTTCCGTTTTCGTCATTTTTTCACCGGGAATATTTAATGTGTTTATTTGTTTCTTAATAATTTCACAAGCATCAGGTTCTGATTGTTTGCCTTGTAAGTCTTCAATACGAACCGGTATCCGGAAAACTGCCTTCAGGCAAAACTCAATTTTGACGCGGCAGGTTGGATACGTTTTAAAAATTGTTTCAAGCTTTCTGGTTGTTTCAATGATAACCATCTGATCGGGTACGGGTATCCGGTTATCTTGTAGTTTATCGAACCATCCGGACAACTCAGAAAATGCCGGGATAAAAGATAAAGAAAACATCCGGCTGCGATAACGCCATTCTGATTTACGAATTTCCCTGCAAATATTGGTAACAATAACAGCAAGGAAAGTTGAAAATTTTGCCTCCCCCCGGAAAGAGGTAAGGATTTTTTGTTCCCTCAGAAGCAATTGCTCATGAACACGTTGTTCAAGCTCCGTTGTCTGTTCATTCCTGAAATAACCTGTTTTGATCAGCGTATTTTTAATGACCCGTTGGATTAATTGTAGGTGAGGTACGAAGTATTCGCCTGGTGGCATAGACAGTTGAAGTCATAAAAAGGCAGCAAGGGGCCTTTTTTCTTTTGCGTGGAGTAAAGATATAGAAAATATTTGAATTCAAATGGAAATGGTGGCTGCTTACGATCTTCTGATTGTTTAAAAATCAATATAACCGTCAGGTCATTATCCGGCGTAAGCTTACGATTAATCGCACTTAATATAACATCAGGTCCGAATAAAAAAATAGTCCAATTGGGGTATTTCGCGAAATAATATGGAAAATTATCTTTGTTGATGTAAGGTAAATTTCATACTCATTTCTCCAAAAAAACCGACTTCCTTCATCTAATAATATATACATGCGCATTATTTCGTCAAAAAGCCCTGACTTGTCGCAATCTAGTTTGGATATTATCATGAGTCTTGATTAAAGATTGAAACATATGAAAAATCCTTTTATGGTGTTAAAA
>Ga0172370_10004851_pt1 | contig 17729 bp, 18 predicted proteins | sample LakKiv5m_FD_114538 | JGI IMG/M metagenome (GOLD analysis project Ga0172370, IMG submission 114538) | Freshwater microbial communities from Kabuno Bay, South-Kivu, Congo - kab_022012_11.5m | ecosystem: Environmental > Aquatic > Freshwater > Lake | place: Democratic Republic of the Congo...
GAACAGGCGGTTCTTGTTGCTCACGCGGCAGGGCGAAATGAGGCCCAGCCGCTCGTATAGCCGAACGGTCTGCGGGTGAAGGCCCGTCAGTTGCGCCGCAACGCTGATCATGTAGAGCGGCGCTTCTTGGTGAGCTCGCGGCATTAGCTCGTTGCCTCCAGCATCTACGTCCGGACTGTGTCGCCGCGCAGTTTGGCCAGCTCGGCGAGTAGCTCGCGTTCTCGCGGATTAGTGTCTCTGGGGACGGTAACGCGAACGCGCGCATACAGGTCGCCCGGCTTCCCGCTCGGGTTGGGCACTCCCTGCCCCCCCACACGGATTTTCTGACCGCTCTGCACGCCCGGAGGCACAGTCAGTGACCTCGTTCCGAGCGGCGTCTTCACGTGCACCTCGCCGCCAAGCGCCGCGACGGTGTAGGGGATGTCCACGTCGGTATGTATGTCACGGTCATGCAGTTGGAACCCCGTTTGCTGGCGAACTCGAACGACAAGGTACAGATCGCCCTTAGCGCCGTCGGGTCCCGCCCCGCCCTGCCCACGCAGACACAGCCTGCGGCCGTCCTCGACTCCCGCCGGCACCTTCACCTTGATGCGCCGTGCCCGGGTGGTATGGCCCCGGCCCCGGCACGCTGGACACGGAGGCCCCCCGACATCAAATGCGCCCCTTCGTTGGCTGGTCGTGCCCGTGCCATGGCAGACGCGACAGACGTCCTCCAGATTGACCGTGTGCTCCTTGACAGCTCCCTGCATGACCTCGTCCAGCGTGACGTCAATGCCGAACTCCACATCTTCGCCAACGGCAGGCCCACGCCGGCTGCGGCCAGGACGCCCGCCGAAGATGCTCTCGAAGAAGTCATGCAGGTCGGCGCCGCCGAAGCCGAACTCAATGTCCGGGGCGCCGGTCGGAGATGTCCGGCCTCGGGCGCCGGGGCCGGCCTGGCTGAACATCCGCCACTGGTCGCCGAAGCTGTCGTACTGCGCTCGCTTGTGCGGGTCGCTCAGCACCTCGTAGGCCTCGCTGATCTCCTTGAACCGCTCTTCGGAGGACGTGTCCCCCGGGTTCACGTCAGGGTGGAACTTGCGCGCGAGCCTGCGGTACGCCGACTTGATCTCCTTCTCGTCGGCGCCCTTCTTGATGCCGAGGATCTTGTAGTAGTCCTTGTATTTGGGTGTCGCCACCGGAGCATGCCCTGCGTGCCGAACGCGGGTCGCAGCGCAGGGTCAGGCCTGCACTGCGACCACGGCCGCACGACTACTGGTTGAAGTCGGCGTCTATCACGTCGTCGGTCTCCGCATTGGCGGCCTGCGACGGTGGCGGCTCCGTGCCGGCATCGGGCCCGCCCTGCGGCGCCGACTGCTTGTAGAGGATCTCGCTCAGCTTGTAGCTGGCCTGCTGAAGTTCCTCGACCGTCCGCTTGATGTCGTCCGGCTCGCCCGACTGGATGGCGCCCTTCAGGTTCTGTATAGCCGTCTCGATCCGCAGCTTCTCGTCGGCCGGGACCTTGTCGCCGAGGTCCTTCAGCATCCGCTCGGTCTGGTAGATCAGCGCGTCCGCCTGGTTCTTTGCCTCGGCGAGCTCCTTCTGCTTGCGATCCTCTTCCGCGTGCGACGCGGCCTCCTGGACCATCCGGTCAATGTCGTGCTTGTCGAGGCTGCTGGATCCGGTGATGGTTATGCTCTGCTCCTTGTTGGTTGCCCGGTCCTTGGCGGACACGTTCACGATCCCGTTGGCGTCAATGTCGAACGTGACCTCGATCTGCGGGATGCCGCGCGGCGCCGGCGGCAGGCCGGTCAGAACGAAGTCGCCGAGCAGCTTGTTGTGAGCGGCTATCTCACGCTCGCCCTGGAAGACCTTAACGTGCACCGTTGTCTGTCCATCGTCGGCGGTCGAGAACACCTCGGACTTGCGCACAGGAATGGTGGTGTTTCGGTCTATCAGCTTGGTGAACACACCGCCCAGGGTCTCGATGCCCAGCGAGAGCGGGGTCACGTCGAGCAGCACAACGTCCTTGACCTCGCCTGCTAGAACGCCTGCCTGGATGGCTGCTCCGACGGACACGACCTCGTCGGGATTCACCCCTTTGCAAGGGTCTTTGCCGTTGCCGAGCTTCTTCACCATGTCCTGAACCATCGGCATGCGCGTTGAGCCGCCGACCAGAACGATCTCGTCAATCTCCGATGCCTTGATCTTCGCGTCCTGGATTGCCCTGCGGAAAGGCACTTCGCACCGCTCCAGCAGGTCACGCGTGAGCTCCTCGAACTTCGCGCGGGTGATGTTCACATCGAGGTGCAGCGGTCCGTCTGCGGTCGCGCTGATGAACGGCAGGTTGATGTTGGTCTGAACAACGTTCGAGAGCTCAACCTTGGCCTTCTCGGCCGCCTCGCGAATCCTCTGCATCGCCTGGCGGTCCTTCGAGAGGTCAATCCCGTGCTCCTTCTTGAACTCGCCGGCCACGAAGTCCACGATGCGCGCGTCCCAGTCGTCGCCGCCCAGATGCGTGTCGCCGGCCGTTGACTTCACCTCGAAGACGCCCTCGCCGACCTCGAGGATCGAGACATCGAACGTGCCGCCACCCAGATCGAACACGAGGATCGTCTCGTTCTTCTTGCGATCCAGACCATAGGCCAGAGCGGCAGCCGTGGGCTCGTTGATGATGCGGAGCACCTTGAGTCCCGCTATCTCCCCAGCGTTCTTCGTTGCCGTACGCTGGGCGTCGTTGAAGTAGGCCGGCACGGTGATCACAGCAGTCTCGACCTTCTCGCCGAGATAGGCTTCAGCGTCCGTCTTCAGCTTCTGCAGGATCATTGCGGAGATCTCCTCGGGCGAGTAGGCCCGGTCATCTATGCTGACCTTCTCCGCAGTGCCCATGCGCCTCTTGATTGACATCACGGTTCGCTCAGGGTTCACGATCGCCTGGCGCTTGGCGGCGGAGCCCACCAGCCGCTCTCCGCCCTTCGTGAAGCCTACTACCGACGATGTTAGCCTGTTGCCCTCCGCGTTGGGGATGACGACGGGCTCGCCCCCCTCGAGAACCGCCACCACGGAGTTGGTGGTCCCAAGGTCAATGCCGACGGTCTTTGCCATTCCATTCCTCCACCAGGATAGGGCGCGGACAACGCGCCGAAGTTAGTGCAAGCACCTTATTCGACTTTAGTGTACCCTTATCAAGTCAACATACGTGTGCCCGACGGATCTGGTTTCGCGACGCATGCAGCGCCGATACCTGTTCGCCGACCTCAGCGGCGACACACCTGCTGTCCATACTGGGCGCATCCGGGTATAGTCTGCGCGGCGATGGAGGCCGCCGGAACGGCTCAGCCGTTCGAACCGCTCTTGGCGAGCTGATGGCTCCTTACCGGTGTGAACGCGCATCCGGCAGGAGCCGTGGTGTTCTCTTGGGTTCCTGCTGGGGGAAGGTCGCCGCCCACGGACGCGGGCTTGGCCGCGGAAGCGTGGGGAAGGCTCCACGCCCGATGCGTTGCCGGCGTCAGTCAGGGAGTCTTCGGCGTTTGGGAAGAAGCATGACCAGTCAGGAACCGCAAGCGGGGCCGGGGAATGCGTTCGCCGCCCTCATGCCGCGCGTGATCGCGGCGGCGGCCCGTCTACGCCACTGCGTGCGCCGGCGGAACCGCCCCGATCGTCATCTTGCGTTCCACCGTCTGATGGAGGCGTGCGGAACGGGCATGTGCCCGATCTGCCGGCTTGTGGCCGACGGCGTGGAGCGACGGCTGGCGCACCTCTTTCATGAGCTGGTTAACGACCCGGATGCGCGTCGCAGCCTGCGTGCGGCGCTGGGCTTCTGCCGGCGTCATGCGACCGATGCTCTTCGGGTGGGAACTCCCCTCGGTCTCGCGATCATCTACGAGGACGTCGCGACACATGCTCTCTCGCGCCTTCGGGCGGTCGTTGCCGGACGCCATGCCGATCGGCGACGGATCTGTCCAGCATGCATTGGAGAATCCGAGGACGAAGTCGCCTACACGGAGGGGCTCGCGGAATGCCTTGGTGAACCGGACATGCGTCTGGTATACACGCGCGGCAGTGGATTGTGCATCCGTCATCTGGACGGGGTCGTTCGCCGCACAGCTCCCGCCGTGCGCCGCTTTCTGGTGGACCAAGAGGCCGGCCGGCTCTCCGACTTGATCGCGGACCTCAAAGAGCTAATGAGGAAGTCCGACTACCGCTATGCGGGAGAGACGGTCGGGCAGGAAAGGGATGCACCGGCACGAGCGATCGCCAAAGTGATCGGAGACGAGGTGGGCGGAATGGGAGGCCGTCGCGGTGGCGGACGCTCTGTTCTCCTCTGAGTTCCGGCAAGTGTGCAGCCAAAGGGGGTGCCCTTTCTGCTCCTTGGCCCGGGCGAGGACGCGCCGGTATCTGAGCAATCTGCTCTACGAGTTCACGCTCGCCGGTGACATCCACAGACGTCTGGCGGAATCGCGGGGCTTCTGCAACGGGCACGCCTGGCTCCTCCAACACGTTGCGCACTTGGAGCAGAAGGACGGCACGAGCGTCGCGATCTTCTACGCCACTGTCGTCCAGCACGTAGTCGCAAGGCTGGGCGACGCTCTCGATCGGGGATGGCCACGCAGGGAAGGACGGCTTCACGGCAAGAGGCTCGCCGGAACCGTGCTGAGCAGGCTCCGTCCGACTCGCCCATGCCTTGTGTGCGAGCGCCAGCGGGAGAGCGAGTGCTTCACGCTCACGCAGTTCCTCGATGAGATCGAGATGTCAGGGGTCGAGTGCCCGCTGGCTCAAGCCTACGCTCGGTCCGCCGGTGCATGCCTGCCGCATCTCGATGCGCTTCTGGCCGCTGAACCGGGCGACGGTGTTGCCCGCTGGCTCGTCGACCAGCAGCGAGCCCACCTCATGGAGTTGGCCTCGCACCTTGAGACATACGTTAGGAAGCACGATGCGCAATGCCGGAGGGAACCAATGGGTCCGGAGCGGGATAGCTGGGTGCGTGTCATTGAGCAGTGCGTTGGCAAGCCGGGTGTTCCGATGGGCCTGTTCGCAGACGCCGCACCGGCGAAGGGGGACTTGCGATGAACGTACGCGTATCGGCGGTGATCACCGAACGAGATGCCGTGCTGCCCATCCGCCATCGGCGGCGCGGGGTCTCTTACTGGGCGTTTCCGGGCGGTCGGCTGGAACACGGCGGGACGACCGAGGACTGCCTGAAGCGGGAGGTCCGCGAGGAAACCGGACTGGAGGTCAGAATGGGCCCGCCACTTTTCGTGGCGGACGTCATCCCGGCACCAGGCTCATCCGGCGAGCAGGATCTGAACCTGGTCTTCTGTGCTACGCCGTGCGCCGGGACGCTGACCGCGCGACCGCAAGGGCCGTTGGCCGAACGTCATGACAGGGCTCAGTTCGTGCCCATCGCTTCGCTGGCGGAGCTGGATCTCCGCCCGGATCCGGCAGCGCGCATCGCTGCCGCACATGCGGAGGGCTTCCATGCTCCGTCAACGTATGTGGGCAATCTTTGGTAGAAAATCACAAGCGCGTGAGCCCGAAGAGGAAAACGCACAGGGAGAAGAGCCGGACCTCCACCAGTGGCTGCCGCCCGTCTTCGCCCAGACTCTGGAGAGGACGATTGGACCCGATCAGCAGCCTCTGGCGGTGCTGTTCGTGCCGTCAGATCGCACCCTCGAGTGGCGTCCGGGCCGGGCATTGGTCTTGCTCGACGACGGCGTGCTCGTTATGGAAGAGGGCGAAAGCGTCATCATCAACCAGAGGTGGGGTGTGAAGACGCTCTTCTGCCCGTATCGTCAGGTCGCCGCTGTCGGGATCGGTCACGCGCTGCTGCGGGCCCGCTTCACGCTCTACGCGGCCGGTAACGCGCCGGCTTGCGAGATTCCGCTCCACTGGTATGACCTCACCAGCTTTCGGGCGGCCGCGGCCCTGATCAGGGAGAGAGTTGCGGCGCTGAGCACGAGTTAACAGAGATGCGCCTTCTGATCGTCTCCGACATACACGCAAACATTGATGCGCTCGATAGCATCGGATCGCGCGCAGATGCGGTGGCGTTTCTGGGCGATGCAGTCGCATATGGACCATGTCCGGCGGAGTGTATAGATTGGCTTCGCGCACGGGCCGACTACGCCGTCCGTGGTAACCACGACAATGCGGTCGGGTTCGACGAGGATCCCCGCTGCGCTCCGATGTTCCGTGAGATGGCCGAGGCGACCAGACAACTGCATATGGCGATGGTGGAGGAGGATGACCGCCAGTACCTGCGGCAACTTCCGCTGAGCGCCGCCTTCACGTTCGCCGGCGCGCGGTTCTATGCGGTTCACGCCGCTCCTACCGATCCGCTGTTCCGCTACATGCCGCCCGATTCCACCGACGCCGATTGGCTGGTCGAGACCTCAGGAGTGGCCGCCGACGTGCTCCTGGTGGGGCACACGCACCACGCGTTTGTGCGCGTGTCCGGGAGGACGCTTGTTGTGAACCCGGGCAGTGTCGGCCAGCCCAAACACGGCGATCCCCACGCCTCCTTTGCAGTATGGGAGGACGGTCGGGTCACGCTCCATCGCGCCGCATATCGGGTGGAGCGGGCAATATCAAGGCTTCGCTCGCGGTCACTCCCCGAGGATGTGCTCCAACAGCTGATCGCGGCGCTCCGAACTGGAGGAGCCTGAAGGTGGGACAGGGCAGCGGCGCTGCGCGCGGGCGACGTCGCCTCCGGTCGGCAGACCGGCCGTGGTCTCGGCGTCGCATGGGTCGCGTCGTGGAACCTGTCTCAGCGCGTCTCGACGGGCGGTTTGATGCAGTGCGTTGAGATCATCCTGCGACCGACACCAGACACCGAGACCGATGTGCTGGTGTGGCATCCCGAGGCTCTGGGCACCGCGACAGACATTGGACGCGATGTCGCTCGTTCAGGGCGACAGAGCGGATAGGCAATGCTGACCGTCTATTGCCCGGCCTGTTACAGCCGGAACGTGGAAACAGCAGAGCGCTGTGTCTGCTGCGGAGCGCTTCTGGCGCACTCGGCCCGCAGCGACCATGCAACCGGGCTTATATGGGCCCTCAGACACCCGGAGCCAACGGTACCCCCCAGGGCGGCGTGGATACTTGGCGAACGACGTGACCCCGAAGCTGTGCGGCCGTTGATGGAGATCGCCGAAACGTCCCACGACCTGGGAACGCTGGAGGAGGTGGTCACGGCCCTCGGGAAGATCGGTCACCCTGTTGCGGTACCGGTCATTGCCAACCTGCTGCACGCTTCGTATCTCACCGTACGGGTTCGGGCCGCTGCCGCGCTTGGCGCACTCGGCGGACCTGAGGCTGCCTCAGCTCTTGAGCAGGCGTCGAACGACGCTAGTCAGACCGTATGCGACGCAGCATCGTCGGCGCTCGAGCAGATAGACCCTTCTGGAGGCGGCCGGTGACTGATGGGCACAGGCGGCATCTGTGTGCGAGCCTGTCCTCGTTCGAGGAGTTCGTGCAGAACATGGAGCGTGCGGGGCACGATGGTCGGAGCCCTACGAGTGGTCAGAAACTGACGCCGCTGGCCAGTCGCGACTGGAAACCAATCGCCGAGGCCCTTCGAATCGCCCTGGCGCGTCTGACCGAAGCTGTTCGTGCAGTCGCCCCCGAGAAGCTGTCGGGACGGGAGTGCGCCGAAGGGCTCAGCGGGACGCTCTTCAGGCTCTCCATTCTGCTGCGACAGGCCGAGGAGGAGATCGTGGACGACCTTACGCCCGAGCGCATGGAGGGCAAGTTCGGTGCGCTGGAGGAAGCCGAGCGGCGGTTGCTCGCCGACCTTACGAGGGCGATGCGTAAGGACCTGTCGAGCGCGCGGGAACGAATCGACGCGATCAGGGCCAGACGAGGAGGACAGGAGTGATGGGCATCATTACGATCTCGCGACAGATTGGCGCCGGCGAGACGACGATAGCGCCGGCGGTCGCTGAGGCGCTTGGATGGGAGTGCGTGGACAAGCAGATACTGGACCGCGCAGTACATGAGACCGGCATTGCGCTTCCCTATGTAGTTCACTACGATGAGACATCTCCAAAGGGAGTGGAGCAGGGACGCAGTCCCGGCGAGCCGGAGAGGTACTTCTTCGCATTGAAGCGCATCATGGAGGAGTACGCGCGCAAAGGTGACGTGGTCATCGTGGGCCGGGGCGGGAACTTCATACTCAAGGACCACGACTCGCTGCACTTTCGCCTGATCGCCGACCTTGCATACCGGATCCGCCGTGTGATGGAGGTGCGGTGGGTCAACGAGCAGCCCGCGCGGGAGATCATCGTCCGAAGCGACAAGGACCGTGAGGAGTTTGTTCGCCACTACTTCGGGGCCGACGTGAACGCACCGGAGCACTATCATGCGGTGCTGAACACGTCCATGATGAGCATCGAAACCGTGATCGAGCGGATTGTCTCGACCGCTCGCAGCCGCTGGCCCCTCGTCGGAAGGACGAACTCGTGAACCAATGGCTCACGGCTGCGCTCTGGATGGCTTTGGCGCTGACGGCATCGGTCGTTTCCGTTCGCTTCGCGGTATCGGTCGCCCTGACGGAGATCATGTTCGGCGTGGTCGGGGGGAACCTGCTGCACCTGCAGGTCACGGAGTGGGTGACGTTTCTGGCGGGACTTGGGAGCATCATGCTGACATTCCTTGCCGGCGCCGAGATCGAGGTGGAAGCCCTCCGCGACCACTGGAGGCCCGTGCTTGCGATCGGGACCGCGTCTTTTGCGCTTCCGTTTGCCGGCGCGTGGGCGTATGCACTGCACATCGCTCACTGGACGCCCGACGGGGCCAAGATCTGCGGCATCGCGCTGTCAACGACATCTGTGGCAGTCGTCTACGCGGTCATGATCGAAACCGGATTGAACCGGAGCCAGCTCGGGAAGCTGATCCTGGCGGCGTGCTTTGTCACCGATCTCGGCACCGTCCTGGCGCTGGGTGTGCTTTTCGCCAACGTCAACATGTGGCTGCTGCTCTTTGCCGTCGTCACGGCGATTACGCTCGCTGTCACGCCGCGCTTTGCGCGCTGGTTTTTCGCGCGGTTCGGGAATCACGTGAGCCAACCGGAGCTCAAGCTGATCTTCGTGCTGTTGCTCTTTCTAGGCGGGCTCGCCGTGCAGGCGAACAGCGAGGCGGTGCTCACAGCGTACCTGTTGGGCCTTGTCGTTGCCTCGGTCATGGTGCAGCACCGGGAGGTCGTGCTGAACATGCGCGCCACGGTCTTCGCCCTGCTGACGCCTTTTTACTTCCTGAAGGCCGGTTCTTACGTGTCCATTCCCGCGCTCGTCACATGGACCGGGTTCAGTCTCACGGCCGTCCTGCTCGGCGTTAAGTTGGTCGCAAAACTCGTTGGGACCTATCCGGTGTGTCGGCGGTTCGGCATGGACCGAAGGGTATCCGCGTACACGACGCTCCTTATGTCTACAGGGCTGACCTTCGGCACCATATCCGCCTTGTTCGGCCTGACGCACGGACACATCAACCAGTCTCAGTACACGATCCTCGTTGCGGTCGTGATCGGCAGCGCCATCGTCCCAACCGTGATCGCTCAGACGTTCTTCCGGCCCCAGGTCGCCATTGCGACCGACAGGACGCCGAATCCGGCAACCACCGAGTGTGAGCTGCCCGGCGAGGCGCATCGGGCAGCAGAGTCGAGCGCCTGACCAAAGGAGAGCATGGGAGCTATGTTCCGCAGACTACTGGTCGCCTACGATGGCTCTGATGGCGCGGGGCGCGCCCTCCGGGCCGGGATCAACCTGGCAAGAGCCCTTGGAGTGGACCTCCATGCCGTAACCGTGGAGGAGGAACTGCCCAAGTACGCCGCAACTCTCGACGAAGTGGATGCGGTTCGGCAACAGAAGCAGGCCTACTACGACAAGCTGCACGCCGAGGCCTGCGCCCTTGCGGAGGAAGCGGGAGTACGCCTGCATACCGCAACGGTGGTGGGCCACGAGGTCGAGGCGATCAAGCAGTACGTGCTGTCGCACGGTTTTGATCTGCTGCTGGTAGGTTTCCACGGGCACTCGGCGATCAGCGAGCGGCTCCGCGGAAGCACCTCCGGCAGCCTTGTCCTGCACGCTCCGTGCACGGTAATGGTGGTTAAATAGAGGCCGCACGTCCTGCGTGAAGAAGGTCCACTGAGATCCGCTGCTCCGCGATCTCTGCGACCGCGGATGAGACGCTCCGATTGGCAGCCATAGGGCTCGGTAGGAGGGCGTTGGCCGCCGGCATGATCGGCGGTGTCGCCATCGCGCTGTCGCAGTCTGCCTCGGCATCACGGTTGCGCACAGATTGACGGAAGGACGGATCCAGGCCGCAACAGGGAGGACAACGGTGAGAATCCAGGGGCCCGCCAAGAAGCTACGCATCTACATTGGCGAGTCGGACAGCTGGCATGGCAAGGCGCTGTATACGGCCATCGTGGAGCGTGCTCGCAAGGAGGGCCTGGCGGGCGTCACGGTTACCAGGGGCATAGAGGGCTTCGGCGCCAACAGCCGCATCCACACGGCATCCGTACTCCGGCTATCGGAGGACCTGCCCATCGTGGTTGAGATCATTGACGCGGCTGAGCGCGTTGACCTCTTCCTTCCCCTCCTCGACGAGATGGTTACGGAAGGACTGATCGTGCTTCAGGACTGCGAGGTGGTCAAATACGTCCACGCGCCTCGAGGCGGTGCCTGATCGTCACCTCATCCTGGGGTGCACAGATGCGTCGGGCGGGCTCCTCGGAGCGGCTCATCCTCTTCAGGCGAGATGATCGCGACGCCATCCGTAGAGGGGGGAAGAACGTTCCGGCGGAGGGGGCGGGATTCGAACCCGCGAGGCTTTTGGCCTACCCGCTTTCGAGGCGGGCGCACTCGACCACTATGCGACCCCTCCGCGACCGGATGCTGTGCGCCCTCGGAGGGAATCGAACCCCCGACTCAGGGCTTAGGACGCCCCAGCTCTATCCGCTGAGCTACGAGGGCACAGACACCAGGGAAGCTGAAGGCGCACTGCACCTTCAGCTTCATTCGCGCGCTCGGAGGGACTTGAACCCCCGGCCTACAGGTCCGCAACCTGTCGCTCTATCCGCTGAGCTACGAGCGCATCCACCCTCCCCGGCTCGGAACCGGGTCAGGAACAGTATACGGCACACGTATGACAGGAGTCAAGACGAGTTCGGCGCATAAAAACTACCTCGATATCTGTATAATGGCTGATGACATCTACGTGGGCGGTGGGCGCCCGACAGGCGGAGGCCAGGGAGCATGAGCGTAAGTGAACTTATAGCCGACATCAACGACGAAGTGGAGGTCCCCGACAATGGCATCATCAGCCGCACGCTGCACAGCGACGACGACCTGAAGGTCGTGCTGTTTGGGTTCGATGTCGGCCAGGAGCTCTCTGAGCACACTGCCTCGGTGCCGGCCACAATCCACATCCTCTCGGGCGATGCCGACGTCACCATCGGCGCCGAGTCCGCCTCCGTCTCCCAGGGCTTCTGGGCGTGGATGCCGGCGAACATGCCGCACTCAGTATCGGCCCGAACGAAGACGGTGATGCTGCTCTACATGCTGAAGGGAGCAGGCCGATAGGGGAGCCCTACCGGCCCCACCGGCGACCGGCATCCAGCATGACGAGGTAGCTCTCCAGGGGTATGTAGTTGGCGACGCTGTTGCCCGTACCGAGGCAGTAGCCGCCGCCCGGCATGCACTTGTCCAGGGTCGCGTTCACGCGGCGCCTGATCGCGTCCGGGCTGGCCGTGCAGAGGAAGTCCACATCTATGCCGCCGAGCAGAGCAATGCGAGCGCCGTAGGTGTCCTTCGCGTCCATGACATTCTCGATGGTGTCCTCGAACGAGTGCTTGGCGTCAATGCGCACGTCGTCCACGAGGTCGTCCATTATGGCCGCGAGGTTGCCGCACGAGTGGAGCAGATAGGGGCGTCCTGCGGCGTGGCTCATCTGGGCCATGAGCTTGTGCCCTCCCAGAATGAACTCGCGGGTGTCGGACGGGCTCAGGAGGGTACCCGATCTGTGCCCCAGATCGTCGCTGCCCCAGGTCGCACGGACGCGCGGGAACTGGAGGACCAGCCGCATGACTTCGGCGAACACCGCGACGATCCGATCGCTGATCGCTCTCACGAGGTCCCGATCATCATAAAGCGCATAGCAAATCGTCTCGTAACCCATGAGCCAGATCAGGTGCTCGGCGATGTGACCGAAACCCCCTCCCGCAACCACGCACATATCGTCGGGTAGGTTGTGCTCGCACCACTCGAGCGCGCGTGTGCCCGCCCTCGCGGGATCCGGCCAGGGATAGGCCTCGAACTCCGCCCAGCTCGTGATCGGCCCTCGGTGCTCGTCTATGTAGCTGCGTCCTCCGGCACGAGCGAGCGCCGCTGTGTCGGCAGTCGTCTCGCGGTTCATCGGCCATGGCATGTCCTCAACACCGCAACGGACGAAGTCGTAGCCCAGAAAACGCTGTATCGCGACGTACCGTCTCATCGCACTGTCGAACGTATCTGCGCTGCGGGGCACGCTGAGCCCAAAGCGCTCCCATACCGCCTGGCTAACCTCGCCGTCGAGGAACAGCTCGATGTTATGCACCCGAGATGGCGTGCCGTCGCGAGCGAGGCACCGCATGAACGCGTCCTGGTCCGGCTCTACGGGCGTGGTGAGCAGTTCGACTGTCAAAGGTCCCTCCTATCCGGGGTGCGCCGGTCGGTTGCCGAGGGAGGCAGCAGGCGGGTGCGCCTGGCGTCGCCAACGACGATCATGAAGCGGCCCTCGAGAATCACGTCGCCGCGCCGGAACGCCCTGGGTCGGCTGTCCGCGAGCGGGCAGTCCAGAACGGAGTAGTGAACGCTTCCCCACGGGCCGTTGGCGCGATCGGACACCCGCAGAGCGAACGAGCGCTCGCCGGCGCCGAGGTCGCGGATGCCCAGTTGATCATCCAGATTCACCCATCGGCGCCCGAGAGTATGCACTGTGATCGTCTCGGTTGCCGGCGCGCGCTGCGGCGGCGACCATGTCTCCGAGAAGGCGCCCTCGGCGTGGCGCCACCGGCGCCGATAGCCGTTGAAGAAGTCATTGGCTACGTGGAGGCGTAGCCCCTCCGCGGAGGTCACTCGGATGTCACCGTCCGCCGTGAAGCTGTACTCGACGATGGCGGTTCGCCTGGCGGCATCTGCGTCGAAGCTCATGCTGTGGGTGTAGAGCGGGCGACCAGCCTGGTCGGCGTAGGAGATGCTCCCCGACGATCTGAGGCGGGAGGCGGTGACTGTGTCGCGGTGATCGGTCCGGGCGTGTCCGGGGTCCACACCCGCAACGGCGATCCTGCCCAGCAGGTTGTTGGGGCCCCACTCGGCCATGTCCTCGGCAGCGATCCGCAGGAAATGCGCGGCGGGGTAGGGGCCGTCAAGGCGACGCCATGCCATGGACGCGAAGACGCCACGGTAACGCACGTAAGCGAACCCTGACTCCCGGCTGACATGCGCGCCGTCCAGCGTCTGGCCGGAGCCGGAGGAGCGCGCCGGGCTCCAGTCGTTGGCTTGGCGGTGCAGGGCATATGCCGCCGCCAGATTCGCGTACGCGTCCGTCTCGTACTCGGCCCATCGGTCCATCATCACGTTGCGTGTGAACCTGCGGCCGAAGAACGAGCCGTCCGCGTTTGCGAGCTGTTCCTGCTCGAAGGTTCGAACTCGTTCAGCCTCGATCGCCCGGGCATCGCGGTCGGCAAACCGTTGCTGGACGACGACGAGTGCGGGCATTATGAAGGACATGCCGTAGGCATACCTTGGCCAGTCCTTGCCCGCCGGGTATGCAAAGCGCCTGCGCAAGAAGAGGGGCTTCAACGCGCGCCAGACGTCTCCGTAGTGGTGCAGCAGGGCCTCCGGGACTGAGCCGCCTGCGCCTGCCAGGACGAGGTGGTCCCAGGCGAGCGAGTGGAGGGGGCACGCCATGTAGCACGTGTGGAACGCACCGTGGTTCTCGATGGTGAAGTCCGAGTGGATGTTGGTCGTGTAGACCACCTCGGGGACCGGCCTGCCGTCGAGCAGTGTGTCTGACGTGCGGTCCTGCGGCGCTGAAAGCGTGTTCGCGGCGAACTCGATCAGCTTGCGGCGCCAGGCTCGGGCGTGCTCGTGATCGGGGAAGAGCGCCAGCGCCGCTGCCAGGACCTCGGTATCCCAGGCGTTTTCCTCCGACCGTGTGTTGCTGAGCTGTCCGCTCGGGGCTTGGCGCTCGAGATGCCGGTCGGCTTCGTGCACGACGACGCGTCGTACCGCTTCCCGCTCAGCCTCGGTAAGGTAGGCCCAGATGAGTCTTGCGCCAAGCGCCATCTTCGCCGTCCACCAGGCCGACTGCCAGTGGTCGCCCCATTTCCTCCCGTCGGCGCAAGCAAGATCGCCGGTGACATGGCCGCGCGTCATGTAGGCGAGGCACTCGCGAGCTCTGGCAAGGACACGGAGACGCGAGACGCCCGTCACGTTCGGATCGTAGGCTGCATCGGTCGCCAGTAGCGCGGCCACGAACACAACGTTGCCCATCGACCGGAGCCCCATCTCCGCATGGTCCGGGTCTCCGAAGAAGCCGATCGGATGGCCGGTAGCCGCAGGATCACGCCAGCCCCGCTCAGCATAGGCCGGGAACCGCTCCAGGATCCGCATGTAGTCCGACGCACTCCGGTACGAGTTCCGTCTACCTGGGGGTCTCTTTACGACGCGGAGGCGCGTAGAAGGCGACGAGACCATCCAGTCTCGGCGGTTGACGGGCTGTTGGCCCTCGCGCGCTCCGACGAGCGTGAGGATCGAGACCAGAACGACGCTTGCCCGCGTGCGCACCGGCGCTAGACCTCCTTCACGCCAGGCTGACCGGGTCTATGTCCACGGTCAGCAGGCTGCGTAGCCCGCTCGGGACCCGGCTAAGCGCGCACGCGAGCGCCTCGGGCAGGACATCACGGTCGTGAGCCCGTACGACCACGTGCCACCGATGCTTGCCCCTGAGGCGTTCGAGCGCCGACGGGGCCGGGCCTATCACTTCACACTCCTCACGCGCTGTGGACCTAAGCGCCTCCGCTGTCGCGGCCGAGGCCTGCCGCGCTGCCTCAGGATCGGCGCCCGTCGCCACGACATTGGCCAGGTGCGCAAACGGCGGATACCGCAACTCGCGCCGCTGCTCGATCTCCTTCGCGTAGAAGCCGGCGTAGTCCTGTCTGGCGGCCGACTCGACTGCATAGTGTTCCGGGGTGAAGGTCTGTATGACAACTTCGCCAGCGATCTGGCCGCGGCCTGCGCGGCCTGCCACCTGGTACAGCGTTTGGAACGTCCGCTCCGACGCCCGAAAGTCCGGGATGTGCAGCCCCGTATCGGCGCTCACGACGCCGACCAGCGTGACCTTGGGGAAGTCGAGACCCTTCGCTACCATCTGCGTTCCGATCAGGATGTCCGCTTGGCCGGCTCGGACGCTCTGGATGATGCGTGCGTGAGACCCCTTGCGTGATGTGGTGTCGCGGTCCATCCTGGCAAGGCGTGCATCCGGGAACAGCCGCATCACGTCCTGTTCGACCCGCTCGGTGCCCAGGCCGAAGCCCCGAAGCCGGTGCCCGGAGCAGGACGGACAGAGATCCGGCGCTCGCACGGAATGGCCACAGTGATGGCAGCGCAGGCGGCGGCTTGCGGCGTGCAGCGTCAGTGAGACGGCGCAGTCCGGGCAGCGCGCGATGTAGCCGCAGTCACGGCACAGCACGAACTGGGCGTAGCCCCGACGATTGAGGAAGAGCAGAACCTGCTGCTTCGCATCGAGCCGGGCGCGAACGGCCTCGACCAGGGCCCGGCTGAACAGCACTGCCCCCGACTTGAACTCCTCGCGCATGTCCACCACAGTTACCGCGGGCAGCGGCGCTCCCGAAGCCCGGGTTTCCAGCACGGCCAACCTCAGGCGGTGTTCGCTTGCCGCCAGATAGGTCTCGAGAGACGGAGTGGCGCTTCCGAGCACCAGTGTGGCGCCGGATTGCCGGGCCCGTTGCTGAGCGACATCGCGCGCGTGGTAGTAGGGGGCTGACTCCTGCTTGTAGGCCGGCTCATGCTCCTCATCTATGATGATGAGGCCCAGGTTCGGCACCGGCGCAAAGACGGCCGATCGAGCGCCGACCGCTACGCCGGCTCTGCCTTCGCTGACGCGCTTCCACTCGTCGTGACGCTCGCCTGAGCTGAGCCGGCTGTGCAGCACTGCGACGTCGCGACCAAGCCTGCCCGCGATCACCTCCACGACCTGCGTGGCCAGCGCGATCTCGGGCACGAGGACGATTGCACCCTTGCCCTGCGCTCGGATACGGCGGATGGCCTCGAGGTAGACCTCGGTCTTGCCGCTCGCAGTCACGCCGTGAACGAGAACTGGCTCACGCGACGACGGCGGCGACGCGACCTCTGCAAGGATGACTGCGATCGCTGCGCTCTGCTCCGGGGTCAGGGGCGGGGCGCTGGTGGCGACGGGGCGCGCCGCCAGGGGATCCCGCTCCACCATGACGGTACGCGGCGCGAGGTACCCGCGTCGGATCAGCCCCGTCACGGTTGTGCGCGCGGTTCCGGTCTCGCGGAGGAGTTCGGCTACAGGAACGGGCGATCTGCTGTCTGCGAGGAACGCCAGTATCTTGCGAGCAGATGCGGAGAGCCGCTGCTCAGGCTCCGGAGCCGTTCCGAGGGAGACAGCCGGCAGAGGCCGACGACGTGCAGACGGGGCCGACTGGATAACCTCCTCGACTGCCAGTCCCCTCTCGCGAAGAACACGGAAGGCGTCGGTCGCGCCTGGTCCCAGCTCCTTAGTAGCGGCGTCGCGAGTGATCCGCCCGCCACAGCGCACCAGCGCACCCAAGAGCGCTGCCGGCTTGGAGTGCAACGTGCCGGCCTCCACTGCGTCACGTCCGGCCTCTGTCAGGACGATGCTCCTGACAAGCGAAGCGGCCATGGACGCAGGCCGGACCGCACTCAGCGCATCCCCGAGGCGAGCCAGCCAGCGGGCCGCGAGCCATTTGCCCATGTCCAGTTCGTCGGGCGCAAGCGGCTCCACACCGTCCACGACGTCCGCGATGTCCACAAGCCTCGATGCAAGAGGGTCCGAATCCGGGAGCAGTCGGATTCCGGTGACATAGCCCATCACCTGCCTGCTCTGGACCGTGACGCAGACCTGGGCGCCCTCGTTGATCGTCTCCCGGAACCGCGGCGCGATCCGGTACGTCAACACGTCGGGAGCCGAACCTGAGCCCTTCCAGGCGACGTCGGCAACCAGGATTCGGTTCTGTGTGCTGTCCGAGGGGGACTCTGACATGGTGATTGGGGCTTCCCGTACCCGCAAAGATGGCCGACCCCTTGCTTTGTGCGCGGGTGATCGGCTATATAATACACGTGCGCGGGCGGTTAGCTCAGGGGGAGAGCGCCTCGTTGACACCGAGGAGGTCACAAGTTCAAATCTTGTATCGCCCACCACGCGCACCCGACCCCGCGCCGCGCGTCGCATCCTGACATCACGAGCGGGAGCCGTCTCGCAGAGCCGAAGGTATCTGTTTCCGATGAGCAGTGGAAGATATGGCAGATCCGGCGCCGGATAGCACCGAACACAGGTCAGACCGCGCCGGTGCGACCTCGAAGTCCGGCCGTAAGCACCATCGTCGCCACCGGTCCCATTCGCGGATGGCGCCATGCCCGGCCTGCGGGCGCATGATCGGCAGCCGCTGGGCGCGCTGTCCGTTCTGCGGCGAGATCGCGCCATTC
>Ga0172370_10004855_pt1 | contig 17712 bp, 16 predicted proteins | sample LakKiv5m_FD_114538 | JGI IMG/M metagenome (GOLD analysis project Ga0172370, IMG submission 114538) | Freshwater microbial communities from Kabuno Bay, South-Kivu, Congo - kab_022012_11.5m | ecosystem: Environmental > Aquatic > Freshwater > Lake | place: Democratic Republic of the Congo...
TCCTTAATAATATATTCTCCCGCTTCTGCATCGGCAAATAATGTTTCACGTGAAACATTTTCCTTCAATAATTAGATAGAATCTCATTCGTCAATTCATTCCTTATGTTAAGCAATTCTTACGATATTATTGTAATCGGCGGGGGACATGCCGGAATCGAAGCGTCTTACGTAGCTGCAAAAATGGGCTGCAGGACGGCTCTCGTTACTATGAGCATCCGTACAATCGGAAGACCTTCATGCAATCCCTCAATTGGCGGAACAGCTAAAGGTCATCTCGTTAAGGAGATTGATGCTTTGGGTGGCGCCATGGGGCAACTTGCCGACAAAGCAGGAATTCACTTTAAGCTGCTTAATAAATCCAAAGGTCCGGCAATTTGGTCACCACGCTGCCAAATTGACAAAGACCTGTATCCTGTTTATGCTTATCAGTTACTTGGCAAACTACCAAACCTTGAATTGGTTCAAAGTACGGTAAATGAAATTGTCATTGAAAATGACGAAGTAAAAGGTATTAGAACTTCAAATAATGAAATACTAAATGCCAAAGCCATTGTCTTCTGTGCCGGAACGTTTTTAAACGGTGTAATGCACACCGGAATGACTGCCACCTCCGGTGGCAGGTTCGGAGAAGCTGCATCGAAGTACATTTCGGACATACTACATAGGTATGGTTTCGATATGGGACGCCTGAAAACAGGCACTCCCCCGAGAGTATTCCGCCAATCACTCAATTTTGATAAATTGGAATTTAGTCCTGGTGACGAAAATCCCCAACCATTTTCTCACTTAACAAAAAAAGTGAGAAACAGAATCGTTTGCTTCTCTACTCAGACTAATGCAGAAACGCATGAAGTTCTTAAGACCGGTTTCGACCGTTCGCCGATGTTCACTGGAAGAATTCAGGGAGTTGGACCAAGATATTGCCCTTCAATCGAAGATAAAGTTAACAGATTTGCAGATAGGGATTCTCATAAAATATTACTTGAACCTGAAGGATTAAACACTGATTCAATTTACGTAAACGGCTTTTCGACAAGTTTGCCGGAAGAAGTACAGCTTGCGGGATTGAAAACTATACCCGGACTTGAAAATGCAGAACTTGCAAGAGCCGGCTATGCAATCGAATACGATTTCTTCTTTCCATATCAATTAAGATTTACCTTGGAAACCAAACAAGTCGCAGGTTTATACTTTGCAGGTCAGATAAACGGAACTTCCGGTTATGAGGAAGCAGCCTCACAAGGATTAATTGCAGGAATCAATGCTGCTCTTAAAATCAAGGGAGAGGGCGATTTCTCATTAAAACGTTCGGAAGCTTATATAGGTGTTTTAGTTGATGACCTCGTAAATAAAAGCACCGATGAACCGTACAGAATATTTACTTCTCTATCCGAATATCGCCTGCTGCTGCGTCAAGACAATGCAGACGAACGACTAATGAAATATGGTTCTGAACTCGGACTAATTACAAAGAAGGAATACGAGAAACTTTGCGAGAAAATAGAACTGATGAATTCTGCAGTAAATTTTGTAAAATCAACAAAGTTGACAGCAGACAAAATTAATTCATATTTCGACGAAATAGAAGAAACGCCAGTCCACGAATCAACTGATATTTATTCTTTGACGAAAAGGAGCAATGCGAAGTTGGATGATTTGTTGAGCATGAATGGAAATCTGCCTTTTGATATTCAACTATTAAACAGGATCCCTCATCTAACCGAAAAAGTTCAAACAGAAATTAAGTACGAAGGTTATATCAACAGACAGAAAAAAGAAGTAGATTATTTTCTTGATAATGAAAACAAGAGAATACCAGATAATTTCAATTACAGAAAGCTTATATCGCTTTCAAATGAAGCGAGAGAGAAGCTTATCAAAGTGAAGCCTGCATCTTTAGGGCAGGCTTCAAGAATCTCCGGAGTATCTGCATCCGATGTGTCAATAATAGCAGTTTATTTAAAATCCTGATGTTTCACGTGAAACATTTTATTCGTACAATATGAAAATACTTATTGTTGGAGGTACAGGGTTAATTGCTGAAGCGATTTTCAGGATGCTTATTGCTGAAACTGACAGCTCGGTAGTGCTTCTTACCCGTACTCCATTTGAAAATGAAATTAACCGCCGAATAATTATATATTCTATACCTGTCTTTGAATTAAAACTCTTAAAAGATATTTGCTATACTGAAAAACCTGATATTATTATTAATACTGCCGGTCTATCGGATATTCTTCATGCGGAAAATGATAAAAAGCTGGCTCAGAATCTTAATGTTGTCCTTGTTGAGAATCTTATACGTATATCCAAAGTAATTGAAGCACATTTTATACAATTCTCAACAGATATGATTTTTGATGGAAGAAAGGGACCTTATTCCGAAACAGACCTGCCTAATCCCTTGAATTATTTGGGAAAAACAAAACTTTCTGCTGAGAACTTATGTAAACCAGGTCATAACAAAACAACAATTCTTCGCACAAGTTTGGTTTTCGGTAAAACTTCATTTGCAAGGAAGAATTTTATTTTGGATACTATCAAAGAACTTGAATGGGGAAATGATGTATTTCTTAGTCAAAAGATTAAAGTCACTCCATCCTATTGTGATGATATCGCTCTTGCGGTATTGAAGGTAATCAGTAAAAGCAAGTACGGCATTTATAATCTATCGGGTAGTGATGTGGTGAGCTTATTCGATATAGGGCTTTTGCTTGCAAACATCTTTGCATTAGACGAATCAAAGGTGAAACCGCTTTTGGAACCTGCCGCTAAATTAAAGATTCCTGAAAAATGCGGCTTAATCAATCTAAAGGCTGAAACAGACCTGAATATGAAGTTCTCGGGTTTTGAAAACTCATTGACTGCTTTGAAATTTCATCAACATGAAAACAAACTGAATTATTATCATAAACCAAAGGAATTTTTATGAAAACAGAATTTGACAGATTTTCGCCAAAAGTTATTGAGTTCCTTTCTGAACTCGAAAAAAACAATAGTAAAGAATGGTTCGATGCCAACAGAGCCACTTATGAAAAGGAAATCAAGCTGAAATCTCAGCTTCTGGTTGAAAAAATGGCACAGCTTTTTGCTCAAAATGGTTTATCTTACGTAGCTGATAAAAAGAAATCTTTGTTCAGAATCAATCGGGATATAAGGTTCTCGAAGGATAAATCTCCATATAAAACAAATATGGGCATTTATTTTCCTTATTCTTTAATTCATCAAAACGTTAAAGACCCTCTTTCAGTTGGTTTATATTTTCATATTGAACCTAAGGAAATATTTATAGCCGGCGGAATGCACATGCCCGATTCAAATACTCTTCTTTCGGTTAGAACAAAGATTGCAGAAGAATGGGACAGCTTAAGCAAAATCGTATCGAATAGAATTTTCGTAAAGGAATTTCCTGTGATTTCATTTGATAATATGCTGAAAACTACTCCCAAAGGTTTCCCAAAAGACCATCCTGCTGATAAATGGCTAAGACTTAAAGATTATACTGCTTTTAGTTTGATTAATCAGGATGATGCCTGGTCTGAGAAACTTCCCGAATTACTAATTTCTAAAGCCGTTGCATTAAAACCATTTTTAGAATTTTTAAGTTTAGGATTGGATAATTAACAGGAAATATCTTATTTTGCATTTTTATTAATTTACATTAATGAGTATATGCTGAACATTTCTTTTAATAGAGCGGAAGATATTCTGAATAATTGTCATGGTAAAACCATAGCCGTAATCGGCGATGTTATGTTAGACCGCTATTTTTGGGGGCATGTTTCCAGGGTTTCACCCGAAGCTCCCGTTCCGGTGATTGATGTGGAAAAAGAATCTTTTCATTTAGGCGGTGCGGCTAATGTTGCCTGCAATTTAAAAACTTTAGGCATTGAGCCGATACTTTGCGGAGTAATCGGTGAAGACCGTTCCGGAAAAACTTTCAAAGAAATTGCTAAAGAATATGGCATCAATCCAGCCGGTTTATTCGCAGATACGAAAAGACCAACTACCGTGAAAACAAGAATAATCGGTAATAATCAGCATATCGCCCGCCTTGACCGCGAGATGAGAATTCCTTTGCCCACTAACGGGGAAAAATTTATACTCACTGTGCTTGAAGAGCAAAAGAATCTTGCCGGAATTATTTTTGAAGATTACAACAAAGGCACAATAACTGAGTTCTTAATTTTGGAAGTAATTTCTTTTGCCAGAATTAATAATATTCCGATTTATGTTGACCCAAAATTTGAAAATTTCTTTAATTTCAAAAATGTCACCTTGTTCAAACCAAACCGAAAAGAAGCAGAGCAGGCTTTGGGCGTTTCAATAAAAGCAAAAGAGCAGATAATCGAAGCGGGTACCGTACTTCTAAGCAAACTGAACTGCCAAAATGTTCTTTTGACCTTAGGCGCAGACGGAATGATGCTTTTTGAAAGGAACGGTGATATTTCTTCTGTTCCGACCCATGCAATTCATATCGCCGACGTATCCGGTGCAGGTGATACAGCAATCGCAACTTTATCGGCTGCAGTTGCAGGAGGAGCCAATTTCAAGGAAGCTGCAATAATGGCAAATTATGCTTCCGGAGTTGTATGTGAGGAACCTGGTATCGTTTCTATAACAAAAAATAATCTTCTTAATGCAATTAGCAAAGGTTGAGTATTTCCATTATGATAATTGAAATCAAAGAACTGCTGTACGAAATTGCCCAACTGAAAAAAGAGGGAAAAAAAATCGTTTTTACAAACGGCTGTTTTGACATTATTCATACCGGTCATGTTCATTATCTCTCGGAAGCAAAACTTTTAGGGGATATATTAATTATTGGTATGAATACAGATTCATCAGTAAGTCGGCTAAAAGGTTCAGACCGACCGTTGAATAATCAGGAAGACCGCGCCTTAATTCTTGACTCTCTTAAACCGGTTGATTTTGTAATCCTATTTGATGAAGATACTCCATTCAATTTAATTAATTCAATAAAGCCCGACATTTTGGTTAAGGGGGGAGATTACAAAATCGAAAATATCATAGGTGCGGATGTAGTCCAAAAAAATGGCGGCGAAGTAAAAACGATTCCATTCGTTACCGGAAAATCTACAACACTTTTGCTGGAAAAAATAAGAAAATTGTAAAATTTCTATGAATGACCGGCAATATAGTCGCCTTCATATTTCGCCCCTATGCTGTTTTTCTTGTCTAATTCGATAAGGAACATGCTTTTTTCTAAATTTGTCCTAATGAGCCTATAAACAGCTTTTAAACAAGGTTAAGTTTTACTTCTTCTCTAAAATCTGTAATCTGTCTTTCAGAACCATCCCTCTAGCAGGAATTTCAACTCTTACAACTTCAGGATGGTCTGTTTTAATTTTTATCATTCCGGAAAAGGGACCTGTCTTTTTGGGAGATACTATTGCAATTAATTCAATTGAAGAATTCGGTAAAATTTTAGCTTCAGCTTTAATATTAACAGTTAAATATTCCGGCTCGACTTTTACATCTTTAATTGTAATTGTATCTTGTGTGGTGTTAGAAATGGTAATTTTTCCGGATGATGCCGAATCCACCATCATATCGCTGAAACCTATGAAAGGATATGGATTGTATTTCAAAGGGAAAATGACTTCAGCCATTAAATAAATTGTTTTATCGGGATTGTCGGGGTCGTTGTTTCTTATGGTTATAGTCTTTGTTATAGGACCGGGCATTGAGCCTAGGTTAAGTGTAATTTCCAAAACGGCAGAACTGTCGGTCGGTATGGATGTTCTTTCAAGCTTGCTTGTCGTGCAGCCGCAGCTGGGTTTTGTTCTGTATATTTTAAGTGTATCCTGACCGATGTTTTTGATGATAACATTCTTTTGAAGTGGGGAAGCTTCCAGTTTTACCTGCCCCCAGTTAACCGTATCGCCGCCCTCTATAAATATTTTGCCTTGCGATAGCAGTAAGGCTGTATTAAAAATGAGCAAAAGCAATGTCAATAAGTATTTCTTCATATTTTTCCTTTTTTAAAATATCAAACACAATAACTATAATTTTTGATCTTTATTGTTTTATTTTGTGTTTTTGAAATTTAGCAAATTTTATTTTTCTGATGGAATTAATTAAATCTATAGATATCTGGCTGTATTATTTTATAAATGTCAAACTTTCTAATCCAGTGTTTGATGCAATAATGCCAATAATAACAGAGCTGAATTACTGGCTTCCGGTTTATATTATTTTCTTTGTTCTTCTTCTTTGGAAGGGTGGAAAGAAAGGCAGAATTGCTGTTTTGCTTGTTTTGATAACTGTTTTAATCTCCGACCAGCTAAGTAGTATTGTGCTAAAGGAACTAATCGGTAGATTACGTCCCTGCCATGAATTGAGCGGAATTCACTTGCTTGTTAATTGTGGTGGAGGAAAATCTTTTCCCTCTTCACATGCTGTAAATAATTTTGCTGCAGCAACTGTGCTTACGTATTATTTTAGCAATTATAAATGGACTTTTATCTCAATAGCTTCTTTGGTTTCTTTATCGCGTATATGTGTAGGAGTGCATTATCCTCTCGATGTTATCGGAGGTGCATTTATTGGTTTCATAACAGGATTTGCTTTAGTGTGGTTCACTAAATTAGTATATAAATCTGATTAGAAAACGCATTATTTTTCCTGTTCGGAATAAGTAGTCAAGCCTGTATGTCGAATAGCAAAACATTATAAAAAAAGATTGTTATAACTGTTCTGTTCTTTAAGGGCAAGCTCCCGATTTCCTAATGTTCTTGTCCCACTGCCAAAGATTTTTTGAACCGCTGAATTTTATTAATCCCAGAAAGTTAAAATCATAACCCACAGAACCTATGTAAGAGCAATCAACTGTCAGACAGGGTTTTGTACCCGTAGTGAAAGAGCCTCCAATTAAAAAAGCAGTATGAGCATAAGGAACGAGAATATTTCCGAAAATTTCGAGTTCGAGTCTGGGAAAAGTAAGTCCGAAATTTATACCTGCTGCAACGGAGCTTGCCACCCAGCAAGAATCCTTAAGGAAGTCCATATTGTAGGGACCGGCACTACCATTGATGCCAATAGTTGTTCCATCGTATTTAACACCCGTTTCGGAATTGAATTTGAATTTGGTCTTAATATTAGCTGAAGCATCAATGGAAGCCAGTTCCGTGTTAATGACAAAGAGCATTTTTACATTAAAAAAGCATGGAATACCGGCAATCACAAGCGGTACTTTTAACAAAACAAAAGGCAGTTCTATTCCACCCAAAAGGTCTTTTGATGAGCCAGTTGCTGTTAGTGAGACTGTTACTTCACCGTCAATGTTTTTGTTCTGGTAATTGAATTCTGTTAATTTCTGCCCTGCATATTTAATTTTTCCGACTGTTTTCATGTTTTGAGCATATCCGTCGAAAGAATAAATTATGTTTGCTACTCCTGCACTTTTCTCAATCGAACATGAAGCGTCGAGCCTTGTGTTGTTCATTGTCAGTTTTATTTTACCCTTCATGCCGTTACCGATATTGAAGCTGAAACTGATATCATTTCCGTTTACTTCCTGCACACCTGGGTATTTTGAACCAAATTGCACACCTTTTATCAAATCGTCGGTAAACAGCAGATTCTTGCTCCAAACTATTTCTCCGTCTGTGATTGCTTCATTCAACTTGCAGGGTATTGTTTCTACGATGATTTCACCTCCGACATTATTGACAGTAGAGACTTTTCTAAGGGCTTTACCGTAAATGAAAATAATATCACCGGATTTTAAGGCTGCTGCCTTTGTATTTCCTGTTCCAAACGAAATTAATTCGTAAGTGCTGTCATTTTTAATCACGTCACTTTGATTGAACGTAACTGTTTTGCTGCTCCAAGTAACGTTGGCATAAGCCGTATCTGCTGTGCTGTTGTTATTTGGGGGAGTATTGGTTGCGTTGTCTTTTCCGCAGGAAATTGCAGAAAATATTATCGCAATCAGCAACAAGGCTTTTATAATAGTAGTTCTTTTCATCTTAATACCACCAAATTGTTATTAAAATATTTCAATTTACAAAAATTTGTTGATATGACACAAATTCCTTATTGAAAAAATGTTTTTTGGTGTAAGACCGATAATTAATTATTTTAGAAGACCAAAATTGACAATTAATCATAGGATTGCGATGATTCGGATATATTTGATTCTTTTCATCATATTTTCAGGAATTTTATATGCAGAACCTGATATCAACTCAATGCTGAGGCAATTGAAGCCAAAGGTTGGGGAAGACCGCATTTTAATCCTGAATGAAATCTCAACTTACTACTACATAAAAGACGATGCTGAGAAATTTGAGAAATATGCCAAGGAAGCTCTGACGATTGCCAAAGGCACAAACAAACAAAAAGAAATTGATGCCGTGAACCAACTCGCTTTTGTGTTTTCCTATCGTAATAAAAAAATGAGCAGTGATTATGCAAAAAAAGCTCTTGAAATGGCAAAAGCTGAAAATTATAAATACGGTATTACCGAAGCTTTATTCAATATAGGTTATGCTGAAACAAGGAAAAAACACGATTCAGCGGTTGTATATTATATCAAAGTACTTAACCTAACCCAAAACGAAACTAACAACTTTGTTGCCGCTTTGGCAAATTCTTATATGGGTGAGATTTATTCACAAATCAGCAATTATAATGATGCTATAAAATACCTGATTTCAGCACAAAAGATATATGATGAGCTTCTGAAATCAAAATCCGATTTGAAAACAGTCTATTTTTATGGAGAAATGCTTAATTCCCTTGGTATCACCTATAAAAAATTAAGCAATTTTGATGAAGCAGCAAAATATTACTCGAAATATATGAAAATCTCAAAGACTCTTGGTAACGATATTGGAGTTGCGATTGCTTTAAACAATCTTGGAGTTATTTATTACAAAAAAAAAGATTACAAAGGTGCCATATCCAATTTTAATGAAGCCCGTTTGGTTTTTGAAAAAATCAATATAGATTATTATTCCGGAACGATTTATAATAATCTCGGAAATATTTATGCGGACATGAAAGATTATGAAAAATCGGAAGCTAATTATGCTCTTGCCCGAAGTCTCTATCTTAGTAAAAATGATTCATCCGGGCAGGCACTTGTTTCGACAAATCTCGCAGATTTGTATTTTGTCAGAAAGAATTTCAGGAAAGCGAAAAGCATTTACGAAGAATCAATGAGATTGATTAAAGGTATGGACAGGGAAATACTTCTAACATGCTACCAAGGATTAGCAATCGTCAATGATTCACTAAAAATGCTTGCTGAATCTTACAAATATTATAAATTGTTTACTCAATTGAAAGACACCCTTTCGGAAAGCTCCAAAGCAGAAGAGATAGGTGCCGTAACAGAAAATTACAAGAATGCAAGAATGATTGAAGAGCAGAAAAAGCATGAAGCGGAAGAGCAGCAGATGGAACAGGACAAGCAGCAAAGAAAATATAATCTTGAATACATGGGAATAACTATCTTTCTTCTTTTTTTCTTTGCTTTTATAATCTTTTTTAATAAATATAAAATCTCAACAGCAAATCTTGAGAGTATTGTTTTTGTTGCTTTGCTTTTTTTGTTTGAATTTATCATGGTATTTTGCGACCCTGTTATCAACCGGATTACGGGAGGAGAACCGATATTCAACCTGTTAATCAACGCACTGATAGCTTTATCGCTCACTCCACTGGACACATATCTTGAGAAAATTATCCGTCACGGTGCGGAAAATAAAGAAAAGAAATTATTAATAGAACAGAGTGTTAATTGAGTTGATTATTTTACTTTATTTCAGTATTTTAGAATCTGAGTTTTAACAGAAAATAATTTATATTTCTCGCAACTATGATTCGTCTTAAAACATTATTTGACTTTAGAAGGTAATATTGACTTGGAAAAACATAAGAGATTTAGTTTATGAAAAGACAAAAATTCATCACCGGTCTGATAACGATAGCAATTTGTTTGATAATGGCATGTTTTGGGCTAATCAAGGAGGGCAGCTACCTGAAAGCCAATACGGACAGTAATAAACCTTTGGAAACACAGTTCAGATATATTAAAAATGATGCTTTCGGACTAGGTGAAAAATTGGATTATAAAGTTAAATATTCGTTTGTTGTTGCTGGAGAAGGATACTTTTATATTCTCCCAAAACCGATAATGAGAGGACCCAACCGTGAATGTTTCGATGTAAGATTTCAAGTAAACAGCTTAAAATCGTTAGAATGGATTTATAAAGTAACTGACCAGTATCGCACTGCACTTGATGTATCGGGCATTTTCCCATGGGAGTTCGTACAGATGATCAGGGAAGGTAATTATAAAAAGGATTACAAGGCAATATTTGACCAAAGTAAAAATGTGGCTTATGCCGATAAAAGAACATTTAAAGTTCCGGCTTATGTTTATGATATTGTTAGTGCTTTCTTCTTTGTCAGAACTTTGAATCTTTCTTCAATGAAAAAGGACGCTGTTTTCTATCTTCAAAATTTTTTTGATAATGAAGTATTCAAGCTGGGAGTAAAAATCATTGGAAAGGAAATTGTTGAAACAGAAGCCGGCAAATTTCGTTGTATAGTTATTGAACCAATAATTATCAAAGGTGGTTTGTTCAAATCCGAAGCAAGTATTTTTGTTTATGTTACCGATGACGAAAGAAAAATCCCGGTCAAGGTTTCTACAAAAATCCTAATCGGCTATGTGTCAGCAGAATTGGTAAATTATAAAGGCACTCGCGGAGTTATTAAAGCAAAATTGAAGTAATTTTATTTTTTTTGGATAAAGCTATGAAATCATTATTATTTATTCTTGCTGTATTAATGTTTTTCTTCCCGAATCAATCTTTCGCAGAAAAAACCAAAGAAGAAATCTTTAAGGATTTGCAAAAAAAGTACGAAAAGCTTAATTCTATTGAAGTATCATTTGCAATGATAGGTAACAGCGATATTCAGGGCGTTATCAAAGCCAAAAAAGGCAACAAGTATTATCTCAGAATGCCTGTTATGACGGTTGTTTGCAATGGTAATACAGTTTGGAACTTTAATGAAAGAGATAAAAAAGTAATAGTTTCCAATTTTGATAAAAATGCCGTTGGAACTTTTTCTATTGACAAATTCTTTTTTTCTTTCCTGAATGATTATCTTCCAGATAGGTTAGTGAGAGAGAAAAGCACTATCAAAAAAGGAATATATATGCTTTCATTTATTCCGAAAGATAAAAAGAAACCAAATCAAATGAGTGATTTCAAAATCTGGGTTTCCTCCACTAATGAAATTTTATCAGTTGAAATAGACCATAATGGAACATTGCAAAAATTTGATGTAAGGAACATCAAACCGAATATTAAAATCAAAGACAGTGTTTTCGATTTAAAACCTCCAAAAGGCGTTGAAGTGATTGATGTAAGATAATCATTCCTACTATAATACAACTTTTTCCGGAGAGAAAAATGAAATTAACAAAAAAAGAAATGGCAATGCTAAGCGGTGACGAGGGTCCTGTGATAGCTGAGGCTATGGACTATCTTGTTCAGTTCGGTGAAGCATTCGGAGCTGAAAAGCTCGTTGATATTTCATATTGTCATTATCCAGCAGAAATGGCAATTTACGAAGGCAATGTTGAAGATGCCGTTGCATATTCCAAGAAAAATGTAAAGGTACGTGTTCCAACTACTAATTCAACTCTCAGTGCCGATTTGGAAAAGCCCGGGATTACAGGCTGCCCTGCTCCGTTGGTTCATTTACAGTCTGAAATTGAGAAAGCTCACAGAAACATGGGAATTCTCGAAACCTACACTTGCACGCCGCAGCAGCTTGGCTTTATTCCTCCGTTCGGTTCATTCAACGCCTTGGTTGAAAGCAGTGCGATAATCTATTATAATTCTGTTTTAGGCGCAAGAACAAATCGCGGCGGACTTTTCACAAGGTTTTCTGCAGTAACCGGTAAATATCCATACATGGGTTACTTGCTTGATGAAAACAGGAAAGGAACTCATCTTTTCAAAGTAACAGCGCCCGAAGAGATGCTCAAATCTCAGGATGGCTGGTCTGCTCTAGGGATGCATATTGGTTCAATCGTCGGAAGCGGAGTGCCCGTTATTGAAGGTGTAAAAGCCAACAAGCAGGAATGGCTGCTGAGTTTTGGTGCCTCACTCGCAACTTCAGGTTCGGTTACATTATTCCATATTCCTGGTGTCACTCCGGAAGCCCGCACAACTGAAGAAGCCTTTGGTGGTCAAGTACCGGAAAAATATTATGAGGTTACCGAACAGGACATCAAAAATATTTATCAAAAACAATCGAATATACCTCTTGGTTCGCCGGTTGACTTTGTAACTCTTGGTTGCCCGCATTATAACCTTGAGCAAATCAGGTATGTTGCTGATAAACTTGAGGGGAAAAAAGTTGGCGACAGCGTCCGGTTTTGGGTATGTACTAACAGAATGACACGAAAGCAGGCTGAATATTCCGGATATGTGGAAACTATAGAAAAAGCAGGTGCAAAGGTAATCAGCGATACATGCCCTGTGGAAAGCCACATGAGGATTTCCACCTGCCGTGATTTTGGCTTGAAAGTGCCGAACATCGAAGCGATGGTTTGCGATAGCGGGAAAATGATTCGTTATGTCGGCGATTTAATTGGATGTAAAACAGCTTTAACAAGCAAAGATAATTGTATTCAATGCGCTTTAACCGGGAGATGGGAATAATGGAAAAAACATTCAGAGTCAGGAAAATTGTCCGTGGTAATGTCGAGGGTGAAGCTGTGGTTATTCCCGGCAGCTTTTCTTTTCTCGGTGACGTGGATATGAATACATCAGAAATCATCGCTGCCGATAGTCCTGTAAAAGGTATTAAAATTAAAGATAAAATTCTTATATATAATGAGACTAAAGGTTCTTCGGGTGGGATGGTAGTTTTGATTACAATGAGTAAAAAGGGTATTGGTCCTGCAGCTCTCGTCACCGTCAAGCCTGTTGATTACAATCTTGCAGAAGGTGCGATTCTTTCGCAAGTTCCGTTTGTCTGCGAGCCCGACGGATATATATTAGATGAAATCAGAACGGGTGACATCGTCAGAGTAAATGCCAGTGAGGGGATTATGACTGTGAAGTCAAGAAATTCACGAGCGGAATAGCTTGGAAATAGGTTAAGCCCAAATTGAATAAAAAGCGTAATGTTTTAGTCAAATGACGCTTTTATTATTTCTTAATTATCTGATAAGAACTATCTTGTCAGTTGCGTGTTGCTCTCCCGAAATTAACTGATAATAATAAATACCGGAATTCAGCATTTCTGATAAATCGTTTTCACCAAGCCACTGAATGGAATGTTCACCGCTTTGCAAAAGTCCATCAATTAATGTTTTTACCAATTCGCCATGAATATTATAAATTTTCAGCGATACAATCGAAGGATTTTCAAGAGAAAATTTTATATTTGTGACTTTATTAAATGGATTCGGAAAGACTTGATTGTTTAATAATTGACTTACTTCGCTTTCATTGACTTTGTTCAAAGCATTTCCATATAAAACAAAAGTTGCAGAAATGAGCTGAGAGTTACTTAAGCAGTTACTATTATTAAGAAACGAATACCAATCATTTGACTTGGGAATATGAAATTCAACATCTCCACCCGAAATACCGATTAAAGGCAGAAAAGCATTAAAATTTCCATTTATTAAACATTTATTGTAATTGGCTTCATCGGTAGAAAAGAAGTTTACTTTGCTGTTGTCCTGCTGATTGTAAGCAACACAATTACCCTGGTCATTCCATAACACACCCCAATTAATAACTTGCTTTTCGGCTGAAAATGTCACTTTAAGAACAAAGTCGTCAATATTGTCAGCCGGAGCAGAAATTTCATTAAACTTAAGAGTTGTTTTTGAATTGCTCAAAGCTTGATTAGCCGGAGGTACGGCAATATCGTAATGACGCCCGCCGGCTGAGTTATCAGCGAACATAGCGACTGTATTATCAGCAGCAGGAAAGTTACCCAATGAAGTCTCTAACCTGATATAATATGTATTTCCATGACCGAGAGTGAAAGTGTACTTTCCATCGTTATCGGTTATTCCATAGTTATCCGGAAAGATGTAATCTTTCCCGTCAATATTTCTTTTTTTATAAGTCATGACGCGGGCACCGTCAATCGGCTCGTTATTCGGGTCTCTTGCATAGAATGAGTAAGTTGAAAATTCGGGTACGTATCTGTCCGTTTCCTGAAAACAAACTCCGTCGCTGCGAATAGAAACAGTAGAACCTATACCGCCGCTCCAATCCTGATAGGCTAATGGCATTTTGTACCATCTGTTAGTAGGTTCCCAGGTTTCCCATTTCTCATCCCAAAATTCATTCCAGACATGGTCAATGGACATTGCTTCTATTCCCCGGCAGGGAATCAGGCAAGCACGAGCTGCGGCAGCCGTCAGGTCTTCATGTTCCCCGCATCTGCCAATGTGAAGTCTGTAAATTCTGACAGGTTCATGTGGACGCTCGGTTTTTGAAGTGAAAGTCATCACATCTTTCACCCAATCAGTAATAGCTCTGACAGCTTGATTCGAAGAATCTTTCTTATCTTCCCACAAAATATCGCAATTTGAAACTAAGTCTTTTAAAATTTTATAGAATTTACCAGCGGTATCAATTTTCTCTTCGGTATGGTTATAAAGAAAATCTCTCCAAAAAACACCGTTCGGAGGAGGTGCTATGTTATTTATATGAAAGCCCTGATAATTCGGTTCGGCTGATGCCGGGTCTATGTAAGTAGAAAATTCATCGGTGATTTTGGGATGTACGATGTCCATATAATAAATATCTCTGGGAATTTCAACCTGAATTTTCCCTCTTGTTGAATCAATTTTCCAATATTTGACAGATGAGTAATAATTTTCATTGGTTTTTGACGTGCCGTGGTCAACTATTTCAACAAATTTCAAATCGGAATCATGAGAATAGAGGAGTTTCGCATTTTCAACAAACATCTGGGGATAGCAGTAAATCGAATTTAAAAAGGTTACTGAAGAATAGGCTATCGAAAATGCTATTTCATCAATTATAGGGTCATCGGCATTATTGATTAAAGCAGCTAATTCATTTTGACGTGTTTCAGGCAGATTAGACAAAGTATTTGTAAGTTCAACCCTCAACCATTTCGGTGATTTATTAACAGCTTTTATGGCAATGTCTGTTAACTGTTTGTTTGGATTGATAATTTCAAGTCTTTTGGTTTGCTTATTGAATTTTACACCTAAATTTTTACCTGCCGGAAGAAAGGTGTGAACTGAAAAGCTATCAATAACGAGCCAACCGGAGAAATCAGTTAATATTTTGTCTGCTTGTTTTGTTATATTTTTTGTTTCATAAACTCCCGAAGTAATACTTCCACCTATTTGAAGCCGGTTATCAAAAACACCCGAGGTCGTTACTCCACGTTTGCTTTGTTCAAGAAAATTCAATTCGAAAATGGAAAATGGCTTTAGGATTTCTCCATTTGGGATTACTTCGTATTTAACTTTTGGTAAATCGGTTGTCGTGCCTTGTTTATCGTAAGATAAACACAGTGAGGAATTTAAAATTACAAATAAGATAACAATAATAAAATAATAAGACTTTCTCATTTCTATACTCCAAAAAAATACTTATGTTTTTTTTTGTATTAAAATTACGAAAAAGTTATGTTTAATCAAAAATTATTTTAGAGTTTTCCTATTTCTCCCGTTTGTTTTGATTCATCGTGATAAACAGAACTCTCAATTTAAGTTCAGTGTCTCAATGTCAGCTTTTTCTAAAAGAAATACTTAACTTCTATAAAATAATTTTTGTAATTGTGTGTTTCTCAATAATTTAATTTTTAAAAATTAAATAACAGCTAAATGGAATATTAATGAAAAACATGAAAGCAATTATTATATTAGTTACTGTTTTCACTATTTTTCAATCATGGAATACGATGAGAGCGGCAATTCGTGATTCTGTCACAACAGAGGAGATTATTCCATTTGTCCTTGGCGACATAAATGGCGATGGAATTGTTGACACAGTTTACGTTATTACTCCGCCATTGAAGATTGAGGTTGATTCTGCTAATCCGGCATTGTCAATTGCTTATGATTATGTTAATTATGAAGGCTCAAATACTGTAAGATTTTCGTGTAATTTACCTCCCTTTAAGTACAAGAACTCAGTTTGGGGCAGGGTGGAAAATCTGGGTTATTTAAGCAATGGTACTGTTTGTGATTTGCTTTTCATAGTAGGTTGGTTTCAGGGCTGTTGGACAACTGCACATGTTTTTCAATATAAAAATAAGAAGTGGAATGAAGTTGCGAGTTCTGTTATTTACGATTGTGACGAAGATTCAACAAGTGACCGTGTGATAATTAAAAACAAGAAATTTTATCTCGTTGGACGGAAATTTGATACAGAAACAGGTGATATGAAAGAATATAAAGTAAAAATAAAGTTCAAATAAATCTATCCTACAATAAGAAGAATAAAACCCGTCATATTGCACGTTTTGAATTTATTTTTTTTGATCAAATATGATACGAATTTACACAATTGCACTTTTGGTGCTCTCAAATATTTTTATGACTTTTGCCTGGTATGGTCATCTGAAATTCAAAGAAATGAATATTACCAGCAACCTTGGGCTGCCTGCTATTATATTGATTAGTTGGGGAATAGCATTGATAGAATATTCTTTCCAAGTTCCCGCAAACAGAATTGGCTATTCCGAGTACGGTGGTCCTTTTAATTTGTGGCAGCTTAAAGTACTGCAGGAAGTCATTACTCTTTGTGTGTTTACGTTATTTACTACTTTTGTTTTCAAGAATGAAAGCCTCAGATTCAATCATTTAATCGGTTTTGTCTTTCTGATTTTAGCAGTATATTTCATATTCAAAAAATAAGAAGTGAAAAACCACGAAAAAATTCTGTGATTCTTCACTTCCTTAATCTTTAAAAAGAATTATTTAATAATTATCATTTTCTTAGTTTCCTGAGAACTGCCTGTATTCAGACGATAATAATAAATACCGGGCATCAAACCGAAACTGTTTACTTCGAATTGATAATCTCCCTGGGATAGATTGCCTTCCATAATGTTTTTAACCAATTGACCGGATTCATCGAAAAGTTCGATTTTTACGTTTTGATTATCCTGTAACGAAAATGAAATTAAAGAAGAATTATTGAACGGATTCGGGTAGTTCTGCCTAAGTAAAAACGGAAAAGAAACTATATCATTCTCTACACCGGCTAATGTGGAATCGGGCCATTTAATATCCGAAAATTTTGTATTATGACTAAAACTTACGGTTGAATCTGCCATTAGATTGCCGATTTGTATTCTCCAAGCGTGGTCGGCAGGAGGAGGGTCATACTTGTCGTTTTTATTGAGGTCGGCATAAAAATCAATATTATATGCTTCACCCATCTCAACATCATCAAAACCGACAGTAAATGATGCTCCTGTTATAACCATTGATTTTCTGCCGTGCTCTTCGCCGGACATTTGGTGCCATACGCGGAAATGAAAAGTCTGACCTATATGCGGGCTCATATCGGTAAAATTTACGTAGAGTTTCGCAGTTGGAGGAGCAGGCCATTTCACATCAACAAAATTAGTGTTGTGCATGAATGAAAAGGATGTGTCATTTTTCATATTTTGTATCATAACACGCCAAGCATGGTCTGCA
>Ga0172370_10004856_pt1 | contig 17710 bp, 18 predicted proteins | sample LakKiv5m_FD_114538 | JGI IMG/M metagenome (GOLD analysis project Ga0172370, IMG submission 114538) | Freshwater microbial communities from Kabuno Bay, South-Kivu, Congo - kab_022012_11.5m | ecosystem: Environmental > Aquatic > Freshwater > Lake | place: Democratic Republic of the Congo...
AGGATCAATTTGAAAGAATATTTGTGATAGGTCCGCATGCCCCGCTTTTCATCCGGAAAATTCCGGGTGCGGTCAGGCTGGACACCCCCCGGAACCCGCAGGATGCCACCCGCATCACCCGGGAGGTTGCCGAAACGACCGGCGACCGCGTGGTGGTATTCGGACTGGCCAACCTGGTGGGTCCGGGCAAAGAACTGATCTCGGCTTGGGAAACCATTGTTGAGGAAATTTATATGGGAGAAAACTGACATGGAACTGGAGCTCTTTTTTATCGGACTGGTGCTTACCCTGATATTTGTGGCGGCAACGGGCTTCTATCCCGGCGGGATCATCGTTCCGGGGTACCTGGTGCTGTTTACCGACCAGCCGCTCCGGCTCGCCGGAACCCTCACCGCTGCCCTGATCACCATGGGCCTCCTGAGGCTCGCCAACCGCTGGCTCATCCTGTTCGGTCAGCGCAGGTTCGTGTTCCTGATCCTTTGCGGAGCCTCCCTCTCGATGCTCTTTCCCCTGATCTTCCCCAACCTCTCACCGCAACTCATTGAATTCAGGGTGATCGGATGGGTGATCCCCGGCCTCATCGCAAATCATCTCGACCGCCAGGGAATCCCGATCACTCTCGCGGCCATGACCATTGCCGTTACGGCACTCTATTTTCTCGGACAACTATGGTTTATCCTCTTTTAACCCGCATGGCTGAAAAAACATCCATCCACACCCGGACCGGAAGGTTTATGCTGATCAGCGGTTTCTTTGCCCTGATTATTCTTTCGGGGACCCTGCTGATAAGGGGTGGTAAAAGTCACAATGCTACCCGCGAGATGCGGCTCGCTTATCAGAATATGGATTCAGCGCTGGATGTGATCAGCCGTCATTGCCGTGCAAATGGTATCAACCGCGATTTGCTGAATGATCCGCAGGAGACAGGAATGATCGGGCCTGAGCTGAGCGAGATCACCACCACTGCCGGCGATCTGGCCGCCAAACGCACCACCCTCAATCCTGCCTTTGCCTCCCTCCTGGTCCATTACCTTACCGAAGCCGGAGTCAAAAGGGGCGACACCATCGCCATCGGCAGCTCAGGATCCTTTCCCGGACTGATGATCGCCTCCCTTTCAGCCGCCAAAGCCATGGGACTCGAAGAGATAACCATCCTGTCGATCGGGGCCTCTTCCTTCGGCGCCTCCAATCCCGATTTCAACATTCTCGACCTATACAAGCTGCTCCAGACAAGTGGATGGATCCATAAAGATCCCGCCGGAGTGACCCCGGGAGGGGAAATGGATGGCCGCGAGGGAAATATTTTAGACCGACTGGAAGAGGCGGTGGCTTGGAGGGATTCGGTATATTTTAAAGGTGGAGCGGGATCGGTCAAGGCGTTTATCAATGCGGGCGGGAGCTTTGCCAATATTGGCATCAGTCCGGAGGTGCTGAAGCTGAGTCCGGGATTGATCCGGAAAGCAAAGTTGCCGGAGAAGGAAAAGAGGGGCATGATCTATTCGATGCTGGCGCGCGGGATTCCCGTGATCCATCTGCTGAACATCCGGGAGATCGCCCGGAAGAACCATCTGCCGTGGGATTCGGGCGGGGGAGAGGAATCAGAAATCCCTGACTTCGCAGCCAGTAAGGACCCAACCCTAATGATCCCGGCCATTCTGGTGATCCTGGGCTTCATCCTGTTCCTGATCAGATTCAGACTGCTGGACAACAGACAATCATAGGTTCAGGGAAGAATATCTTTCCTACATTTATATTGATAAACTGAAACAAAAATCCCATGAAATCCTTAGCTCCATTTTTGATTGCCGTGACGCTCGTTGCTTTCTTTCTGACCAGTCACGGCCAATCCTTTGCCCAGACTGCCTCCGAGCCGGTATTGCTTACTTCGTGCGGTCAGAGTCCCGGACCGGTCAGGATGAAGGTGTTCCTCCAGAAGCTCGCCGTCAATTTTGAATACAACGCATTGGCCAAGCCCGAGGACCTGCAGGCAAAAAAGAAGGAGGGGAAACCTTATAAAACCCTGATCATCGTTACCGGTGCCAGCCTCAAGGGCATGGGAGCCGCCGGGGTATCCATGGACGATGAGCTGGCCCGTACCAAGGCCCTGATCGCCGAAGCCAAAAAAGAGGGTATTAAAGTCATCGGCTCGCATATCGAGGGGATGTCGAGACGCTCACAGGGAGCGGCGGCTGGTGATAATTCCGATGAGCAGTCGATCGATGCCGTCTGCCCCGCCAGCGATTTCATGATCGTGAAGAAGGAGGGCGACAGCGATCAGCGTTTCACCACGATTTCCAAATCGAAAAATATCCCGTTGCTGCTGTTCGAACTGAACAACGACATGCTGGAGGTCCTGAAAAAGGTATTCAACAAATAGGAGGCTTCCAGGTGGACATGTTCACATCATCGGCCATCATTCTGGGAGTGATGGTCGTGGTTTATATCCTGGCCCTGAGGTTCAAGCTCTCCACGGAACTGGCCATGCTGCTGGCAGCCGTGGCGGGAGCCCTCTCGGCAGGTCATTGGTTCCCCGCCCGGCATATTGCCGAAGGCTCGATCACCTATCTGGATATCAACCTGATATTCATTTGTGCAACCCTGTTCATGAATATCCTGAAAGAATCCGGGGGCGTTGCCTATGCCGTCAGATCCATTATCAAAACCTTTCATAAAAGCAGGATCCTTCTACTCATCCTGCTGGCTTTCCTGCTGCTGATTCCCGGAGCTCTTACCGGAGCGGGAAGCGTAACCGTGCTGATCATGGGCGGGATGGTTTCAGTGGTTCTCACCTACATGGGGGTCACCCGGATCAGAACGGCCGCCATCATTTTCCTGATTGCCGGACTGAGCGCTGCCGCGCCGCCCGTGAGCCTCTGGGCCATGATGACTGCCGCCGGGGTGAACATGCCCTATGTCGGATTTTTCATGCCCCTGCTGATCCCGTGCATTCTCGGTGCCCTCTTTACAATCTTCTACCTTGGCTGGAAGGGCACGCCGATCGATGTGGATAAGGCATTCCAGGAATTGCCCGAACCTCCTCAAAAGATGAACTGGCTGAGGATCATGGTTCCCTTCCTGGTATTCTTCGGTTTTATTTTCATTGGCCGCAAGTGGCCGCATGACACGCCGGTGGTGGGCATGCCCCTGATGTTCCTGACCGCCGCCCTGGCCGCCTGGATCCTTTCGCCCGTTAAGCTCAACCTGTTTAAAATATCAGCCGATACCATCAAGCAGCTCCTGCCCCTGATCGGCACCCTCACCTGTGCCGGCATCCTGGTTCAGATCATGACCCTCACCGGAGTGAGGGGACTGCTGGCCATCACCTTCATCACCCTGCCGGTGTTCCTGGTGATCGGAAGCCTCTTCTTCTTCCTGCCGATCACCGAATCGGTGCTGATGTACGGTGCGGCTGCCGTGTTCGGTGTTCCGCTGGTATTGCTCTTCAACTCGATCGGAATGAACCCCATTGTGGCCCTCGCCGGCATGTCGGTGATCTGGCCCCTGGGCGACGCCCTGCCGCCCACGGCGATCATTGGCCGGCTCACGGTTGACGTGGCCGGCGCATCCGAAAGCTATGGCAAGTTCCTGAAGAAGTGTATCGTTCCGGCCATTTTCATCTGTATCATCGGAACCCTGATGGTCATCTACAGCAAAGACCTGGGATTCCTGACAGGATTATAGAAAGGAGGCAACCATGACTACCCTGACAACCATCATAACAGTTTTATACTACGTGCTGCTGGCCTTTATCGTCGTCCTGATCATCTACAACATGGTTAAGACCCGCGACTGGAAAAAGGAGATCATTTATGTGATCATCTTGTTGCCTTTTCTTCTCAGATTATTGATGTTCAAATAGATGCCATGAAAAGATCAGAAATTATCAGAAAAAGCCTGATAGGCATAGCCGGACTGATCCTATTCACGGTGGCAGCCATCAGTTTTTACCATCACAGGCATCTGAAGGAGCCGGTGGTGCTGAGCCAGAGTGTAACGAAAGTGGGACACCTGAGCAACTATTTCAGCGAGCTCAAAGGCAGCATCAACGACTGCAATCTCTATTTTCTGGAGGGAGCCGAACCGGGAGGGACCATGCTCATCCTCGGCGGATCACACCCCGAGGAGCCCGCCGGAAGACTGGCCGCCTGGATCATGGCGGAGAACGCAACACTGGCCAAAGGCAGAATCATCCTGGTTTTATCGGCCAACCGCAGCGGCACTACCGTTACCAGGCCCTCAGGTGCCTATCCTCCGGATTATACCATCAGCACCCCCTGGGGCGGACAAACCTTCAGGATGGGCGACCGCTGGTCGAGCCCGCTGGATCAATGGCCCGATCCTGAAGTTTATATCCATTATCCGAGCAAACAGAACCTGGCATATGTGGACATCCGGAACCTCAACCGGGCATGGCCGGGCAGAAAGAACGGCACCCTCACCGAGCGCACCACCTTTGCCTTTATGGAGATGATCCGGGCGGAAAAGGTGGATGTGGTGATCGATCTCCATGAAGCTGAACTCCAGTATCCGGTGATCAACACGATCGTCGCCCATGAGAAGGGGCTCGACCTGGCCACGATGATCTCCATGACTCTTACCGATTTCGAGGGATTTAACATCGGAACCGAGTTTTCACCTAAGAATCTCCATGGCCTCTCCCATCGCGAAATAGGCGATCATTCCGATGCCGTTTCGCTCCTGTTTGAGGCTCCCGAGCCATTCCTCGATGCCACACGGGGCATCACTGGCAGAAAACAGCTGCTTGAAGGGAAGGATGAGTTTGTGGTAAAAGCCGGCAAGCATGGCCTGCTCTACGCACCCATCGATGAAAAAGGCTGGCCGATAGATGTGAGGGTTGGCCGGCATCTTTCAACCATTCTCCAAACCTTCGAAAGCTGGAACGAGAGTAATCCCGGCCGCGAGGTTAAATGTGAGAATGTACCGAGGTATGCGGATGTCATACAAAACACGATCGGACACTATCTGAAAAACCCTGCCGAAGCCAAAGACTCAGGCATTTCCTACGAATAAAAATTACACCAACCTATGAAATCAAAACTCCATTTCCTGTCATTATTCGCCATCCTGATGATGGTGGCCCAGGTTTCGCTGGCCCAGTTTATTCCTGTATCGGAGGAACAAGCCTCCTGTACCTCCATCATGGTGGGCAAAAAGGCCACCACCGACGGCTCAGTAATCACCTGTCACAGCTGCGACGGCAACTACCGGACCTGGGTGAATATCGTACCTCATAAAAAATGGCCCGAGGGATCGGTCAGAAAAGTGGTTTGGGGCAACATGCACACCGAAACACCCACCGATAAAAGGAACCTGATTGAAAAAGGCTCCATCCCGCAGGTGGCTGAGACCTATTCCTATTTCAATGTGTGCTATCCGGCCATGAATGAAAAGCAGCTGGCCATGGGGGAAACCACCATCGGCGGCAAGCGCGAGCTGATGAACGACGACGGGATGTTCCAGATCGAGGAACTCCAGGCCATTGCCCTTGAGAGGTGCACCACCGCCCGGGAAGCCATCAAGCTGATGGGCAGTCTGGCTACCCAGTACGGTTACGGCGACGCAGGCGAGTGCCTTACCGTTGCCGACAAAAACGAAGTTTGGCATTTCGAGATCTTTGGCGCCGGTGCCTTTGAGGTGGGAGCCGTTTGGGCTGCCATCAGGATTCCCGACGATCATGTCGGAGTATCCGCCAATATCCCCAGGATCAGCACACTTGATCTTAAGAAACCCGATTACTACATGGCTTCGGAGAACGTGTTCAAGGTGGCGCAGGATCTCGGTTTCTGGGATGGCAAAGAAACATTCAGGTTCTGGAAGGCCTACGGTAACACCAAAGCATTTTCCACTCGCGAATTCTATATCCTGAGCACCATGGCCCCTTCGCTGAACCTGAAGCCCGATGTGGATGAGCTTCCGTTCTCGGTAAAGCCCGATAAAAAAGTCGATGTGCGGGACGTAATGAAATATTACCGCAACACCTATGAAGGCACTGATCTGGACATGACCAAAAACCTGAAGGTCACTCCGATGCAGTACCGTGGCCGCGGACAGGATGCACAGCAGGCCACACCGGAACCTATCACCAGTCCGGCAGTGAGCCCGTTCATGGGTAACGACCTGCGCCAGCTCCTCAACACCCTGAAACCGGGAGTGGTGGAAAGTCAACGCACCATCGCCATCAGCGGCTGCTCCTATTCGCAGATCATCCAGTGCCGCGACTGGCTGCCGGATGAAATCGGCGGCGTGGCCTGGTTCTCGTTTGATAATCCTGCTGAAAGCCCGAGGATTCCTGTGTTTGCCGGAACCCTCAGTCTGCCGGCCAGCTGGGCAGTATGCGGACAGAAAGAGTACCGCGAAGATTCAGGATGCTGGCAGTACCGCCGTACCAACCGCCTGGCTGAGATCAAATGGGGACGCACCCGCGGTATCATCGAGGAAAACGTGATGGCTTATGAAGATAAAGCATTTGCCGAACTGCCCCTGATCGAAAAGAAAGCCGTCGAGCTCTACAAGGCCGACAAAGGAAAAGAACCTGAAACCGACCAAAGGGGTAATGCCAAACCGGCTGCTTACAGGGTATTCCTGACCCAATATACCAACGACTTTGCCAGATCCACGATGGACAGATGGTGGGAGCTGGGCAACCAGTTCTTTACGATGTTCGCACGCGGTTTCTGAGAAATGATTAATTGATGATTGCCATGAAAAACCGACAGGCTTTTTATCTGATCCTGCTGGCTATCCTGCCTTGGACGCTGAACAGCCATGCGCAGGAACAGGAATACGACAACTGCACAAGCATCATTGTGGGCCGGCTCGCCTCGGTTGACGGGTCCACCATGACCTCCCACTCGTGCGACAGTAATACCGACAGGACCTGGATCAATCTGGTTCCCAGGAAAGAGCACAAATCCGGTGATGTGTGTTCCCTTACGCTGGATCCCAAAAGAACCAAAGGCCCGGTGGATCCTGACGCCATCGAATCAGGCACCATTCCGCAGGTTCCGGTAACCTATGCCTACATCAACACCGCCTATCCGGTGATGAATGAATATCAGCTGGCCATCGGGGAAACCACCTTTGGGGGGAAGGGACAGTTGCAGTCGGACGAAGGGCTCCTGGATTGCCCCGAGCTGTACAGGCTGGCCCTCGAGCGTGCCCGTACCGCCCGGGAAGCTATCAGGATCATCGACGAGCTCACCAAAAAATATGGCTATAATGATGCAGGCGAGTGTTTTACATTCGCCGATCCACTGGAATCCTGGCACTTTGAAATACTGGGCCCCGGAAAGGGGAAGGTGGGAGCCGTTTGGGCAGCCGTCAGGATCCCCGACGATGAAGTGGGCGTTTCGGCCAATGCCAGCCGGATCCGGACGCTGAACCTGAAAGATCCGGATCATTACATGGCTTCGGAAAATGTATACTCACTGGCCAGGGAGCTTGGCTGGTGGAACCCCGACAGCGGCCAGCCGTTTGAGTTCTGCTATGCCTACGCCGACCGCCGGAGCATGGCCTGCCGGCGCCGCGAATGGCGGGTTCTGAGCCTGGTAGCCCCCTCGCTCAAACTGGATCCCAACGGCGAGAATTATCCGATATCCGTCAAGCCCGAAAAAAAATTGTCGGTTCAGGACCTGCTGGTGATGTTCAGGGACTATTATCAGAATACACCCTACGACATGACCGGCTCACTCACCACCATCGACCGGGAAGGAAAAGTGATCAAGAGTCCTGTGGCCAACCCCTTCATGAGCGGTGACCTCAGAACCCTGCTCAAAGTTCCGTCGGAAAGAACCATTTGCTGTGCCAGGGCAACCTACCTGCAGGTCACGCAATCGCGCAGCTGGATGCCTGATCCGGTGGGCGGAGTGGTTTGGCTCGGATATGACAATCCTCTGTTAACCCCGCACACGCCTTTCTACTGCGGGATTTCCGCAATGCCCGATTCCTATCAGGTGGATGGAAGGGAGAAGTATCGCCGCGACTGTGCCTGGTGGGCCTACCGGCAGGTGAGTCAGCTCTGCATGCTTCGCTATCAGCCCATGAGCAAGGATGTGGAACTGGTATGGAAGGAGATCGAGGACAAGGCTTTCGCCAACCAGAAGGCCTTTGAGGAGGAAATGGTGAAATTATTTAAGACCGACCCTGCCAAAATGAAAGAGCTCCTTACCCACTACTGCAACGATCTGGCAACTAGTGCAACCGACCGCTACTGGAAACTTGGCGAGGAGCTCTGGTCCAAATATACCAACATGTGGTAAACATGATGTAGAGACGCATATATGCGTCTCTACGGTTTGCATTGGCGGAATTCCCTGATGTAGAGACGCATATATGCGTCTCTACGTATTATAAAATTCTTACCGAAACCTCGGAATTCAGGACGGCACTGAGGGTGAAGGTTGCACTGGGCTTGTCGCAATTGCCTGTCACTGTACAGGTTATCGGAACCAGGGCATCCATCATCTGCTCAATCTTCGACCAATCCTCATTGCCAATTGTCTTGGTGTCGCCGTTATTCCAAGCCTGATCGGCATTCAGGATCACCTTGATTTCCGTTCCGTCCACCGTGGCTTTGATCTCCAGCTGCGTTCCAGACAGCGTGATGGGTGCGTCACTAATATCATTCACCTTCAGGGTGAGTTCAGTCAGGGCAAAACCTTTGATCTGTTCGGCATACTGCTGAACCGTCGTATTGGTCATGGGATCGGACACCACGCTTTCCCTAAAAGGATAAGTCAATGGGTTGGATTTCAGCTCGGTACCGCCTACAGTCACGGGCATGTCAATGGTAAAACTCACATCCTGTTTAACAGTCAGGGCATCCTTGATTTTCTGGCAGCTGGAAAATACAAAGGGAACCAGTACCAAGGCGATTAGAAGTTTTTTAGAATTCATTGGTTTTGATTAATTAATTTAACGTCTGATTATAGGGTCCTTTTTTCAAAGTTCCGAAATATGAAACAAATCACCCAGGGAATTGTTTTTTTTATTCTGATTTCTACTAGCTGCACCCCCCGTGAGGTGGAAGTGGAGGCGGATGGATGGATCACTGATGCCCGTGACGGAAGAACCTATCCCTATGTGAAGATCGGAACCCAAACCTGGCTAATGGAAAACATGAATTATTCTGATTCAGACAGTTCCGACTCCTGGTGCTATAAAAATCTCCCTAAAAATTGTGACACTTATGGCCGTCTGTATACCTGGGATGCGGCGATGAAAGCCTGCCCCTCAGGCTGGCATCTGCCCGATGACGCCGAATGGAAAAAGCTGGAAATTTTTCTCGGCATCCCTCCATCGGAAGCCGACAGTCTGGAATGGAGGGAAACAAACGCAGTGGGTATTCAGATCAAGGCTGTCTGGGACTGGAATTCCGGTGGCACAGGGGAAAACACGTCGAGGTTCACCGCCCTGCCTGCCGGTTTCAGATCCGTCCAGGGAGGGTATTTTTATATCGGAGATATCGCCACTTTCTGGTCGTCAACCTATACCGATGAGACCCATGCTTTTGGCCGCGGGCTTATCTATTATTCTACAGGCATTTACCGTTGGAAATACCTGAAAGAAGAGGGATATTCGGTTAGATGCCTCAAAAATCAGTAAGCATAACAAAGAAATTATGAACCCAACCGCAAATAAGTCAGAACTTCAAAATCTTATAATTAACCTGTTAGAAAAACTGATCGAGAAAACCGACCAGCACACATTGACAACAGCCGTATCTATCTCGGATGAATCCCTTCAGGCTCTCAATCTCCAACTCGAAACATTGTTCATTGTCAATAAAATTTTCAGAGATCCCGAACTGACCAGTAAGAAACTTGCCGATATCCTCGGTACAAACACCACTTACCTTTCCTATATCATTAACACGAAATACAATTGCTCTATCCCCAAATTCATTAACAGGCACCGGATAACGGAAGCAAAAGTTTTACTGTCAGACAATGAATACATTACCATGAGATTTGATTCTCTGGCACAATTGTGCGGATTCAACTCCAAAAGTTCTTTTAACCGGTCATTCAAATCTGAGGAAGGGATTACCCCGATGGAATACAAAAACTTCCGTCACCGGGGCAATGGTTCTTCAAAAAAATAAAGCCTGACAAAGATTATGAAAGCCCAGCAGCAAAATAAAACCAAAGTCCTGATCGTCGATGATCTGAAATCAAATGTCATTTTGATGGCCAACTCACTCCAGGATCTTGGTATTGAATTTCTTTACGCCTATAATGGGTATGATGCGGTTTCCCTTACTGTTAAAAACAACCCCGAATTAATCCTGTTGGATATCATGATGCCGGGGATGGATGGCTTTGAGACCTGCAGGAAAATAAGGGCTGACAGCAGGACGCAGGATATCCCGATTCTTTTTATTACAGCGAAATCTGATGATGAAAGTATATTATTAAGCTTTCAAAACGGAGGACAGGATTATATCACCAAACCTTTCAATCCTCTGGAGTTGAGAGCAAGGGTTCTAACCCACCTGGAACTTCGCACAGCTCAGAAATCTCTGAAATCCCTTAACAAAGAACAAACAGAAGAGATCAACCGGCTCCGATCTTCAATCAGTTCAATTAACCAGGACCTGAAAAACCTTAGGGAAATGCTGGAGGTGTACTTCAATTTATAACACTTGAAAGGAATCACTTCTTTCTTTTTTGTATTTTGCCAGCCCATTAAAAGCTGGAACCTATGAACCCAAGGATTATCAATGGATTAGCTGAATTTGAAACGTTAGTTGGACAGGAACTCGGGGTTTCCGATTATCAATTGATCACACAGGAGCAGATTTCGCAGTTTGCAGATGCTACCCTGGATCATCAGTGGATCCATCTTGATTCTGATAGAGCAAAGGCTGAAACACCGTTTGGCGGCACCATCGCCCACGGATATCTCACTGTTTCACTTCTGCCTCACCACTGGGCACAGATTGCTGATGTGAGGAAAGTCAAGATGATGGTCAATTACGGAATTGAAGATTTCCGTTTCAAGGAGCCCGTAAGGGTTAACAGCGAGGTCAGGATCAGGGTCTGGCTGGATTCCCTTACCAACCTCAGGGGTATCATTCGCACGCGGATGAAGGTGATCATGGAAATCAAGGATAACCCTAAACCAGCATACGAGGGATACATTGTTTTCCTCTATCATTTTGAGTCATAGCCGGACTATCTGGTTCTTTGCCGGAGGCGAGCACGGAAAAGGCGGCCTCAACAGGTTTACCGGCACTTTCATCCGGATGATGAGTGAACGGTATGGCGAGGATTTCAGAATTATCCAGGACATATACAGCCGGTATCCTTTTTTGAACGTGGTATGGGCTCTCACCCATGCACAGAGGCCCGTTTACAGGGCCTTCAAGAACCGCATCCTGACTGCCTCCTGTAAACAGGTTCTGAGTGTTGCCCCTGAGGAAAACAGGTCCATTTACATCGTTTCCTCGAGCTACGGGAGTGTGGTGGCAGCCCAAACAGCCTGCTGCCTTGCAGCCAGGATCGAGTCGGGTATCTTTGAACCCCATCCGCTACATGTGGCTCTTGGGGCCAGCATGGTGAGTAAAAAATCAAAGCTCTTTAAAAGGTTATCTGATTTTCACAATAAAGGGATTATCAGCAATCTGGTGTACGATCCGCTGCAGGATGAGGGCGACAATTCAACCGGCATCGGAGGCACCACCCGCATCGGAGCCTACCTCCGGGGACTCGGCATCTGCTTCCCTTTCCTTTCAGTCACATACAAAAGCCCGTCATTCCTGAACCAGCACCCCCAGAAAGGCCACCTCCACAGAAAAAGATCGCAGTCGGAGGAGAAGGCAGTGGATTTTATGAGGGTGATGGAGGGGTTTGTTAGTGAATAGTGAATAGGGAATGGTGAATAGTGAATAGGGAATGGTGAATAGGGAATTGATTATTAGCGGAGGTCGGTGAGGAGACGGCGGGGAATGGTTTGATAAAATTCCGGATCCTCTTCTTTGATGACAGATAATTGTGAACGACATTCACGGATATCGCCCTGACGGAGATAGGTGAGACTCAGGAACCACCTGGCTTTGGGGAGGTACTCGGTCCCTTCATCTATGAGTTCCTGCAGAAGGGGCTGCGAAGTGGCGGGATCATCAGAATAAAATTCAACCATAGCATCATACCAGCGGGAGCCATTGTAATTGGTTGTATCTATGATGGTTGTATCTACTGAAACTGATTCCCGGTATTTATCGAACAGCGCGGCAGTATCCGGCCTTACCAGCAGGGGCCAGAAAATGAAATAGCAGGCAACCAGAAAAAACGGACTGAGGATCACGGAGATCCGCATCCTTTTACGGTTCCGGATTTTTTCAGCCTCCCGGTCAAGCTCATCGGCAAGCTCCAGGATTCTCTCTGCCCATTTTCGCCGCCCGGCGAAAATTCGGGCAGCAGGCCCCTTCGGGTCAACGAGTTTGAGAATCTGCTCCTTCCTGATCCAGTACCCCTCCGGTGACTCAGATTCAAGCGATTCAACAATCACCTCATCCGGCAATCCCTTCGACAGATAGTTCAGGATTTTCCGGTCAGTCTCCGTCAACCCGTCAATGATTTCCGCCGTTTCCCGGTCTTCAGGATCGGTCGGAATCAGCAGCAGCAATCCGGGAGGAATTGTTAATTCGTCGAGGCCTGACTGTTCGTCCAGATGATGGGCTTTCAGCCACTCAATGATTTTTTGTTCTTCAACTCCGAAAACGGTCATTTCTGCTGATACATTTGATACAGTACCCATGCCAGTACCGCGATAAAATAGACCAATTGAATGATCAGCAGAAAATTGATCCACCGGTCCTTTTTCCTGACCTTTTTTTCAAGGATCGTGATCTCCTGACGGGTGCTGTCGTGCAACCCGTTCACCGATTCAGCCTTTTTCTTCAGTTCTTCAATCTGGGCCGTCAGCGACTTGATATTCTCATTTTTTTTGAAGATCTCCCCTCTGTGATTTTCAATCGCCCTCCGCATGTCGATCTGCGATTCCTGCAGGGCCTGATTATGTGCTTTCAGCTCCTCCAGTTCCTTGGTATTATCGGGACCGGGTTCTCCCATCAGCTGCATCCAGAGTGCATCATTTCGTGAAACAGAAAGTTCGCTGGCAAGAAAACGGTTCACACTTTCATCAACAATGAAATCTTCGGCCCTTAACGGTGACCTGAGATCAATATCTTCCAGTGACCGGCACCGGCTTAACGCCAGGTAAGCCTGACCATGCACATAGGCTCCGGTACCCGGATCGATCATGCAGCCGCTGAAATGCTTCCCGTATGTATTCTTTACATTTTCCGCCCATTGAATCCGGAGCGGGAACTGCTCAAGTTTTCCGGTCACTTTTTTTGATAACAGCGAAGCAGCCGCATCCCATACATATTCAAATGTCATCCATGCTGATCTGTACACCACCACCGGCTCCTCAGCATCATCCAGCTTTACCTCGATCGTATCCTCGCCATGATCCAGAATGGCTCCCGCAGAACCATTGTACCATCTGCCGTCGGGATCATCCTGAATAAACATGACTCTTGCACCTGGCTTGACCTTCAGCAGGCGGTCAGCCGGACAACCGGTATCGGTGGCTGGGTCTGTAAAAAGCCCGCTTTCAAGAGCCGGATAAGGGAAATCCGCTCCGGGCAGCCTCTCATACCGTTCCCGGTTGATACGGTCGGCCGTGAGCGCCGAAAAATAAACCTGCACACACTCCCTTTCCTCCTCAGCAGACATCAGTCCTTTCACCCGCGTATTGATATTCCTGACAGCTGCCGCATCTGGCTTCCCTTTTCTAACCTGTTCAATCAGAGTCAGAAATTCAGGATCTCCATTCATGTCTTTTTGTTCAAGTTCAATCACATGAAGGCGGAATCCCTTTGAGAACGCGGGTGCACCAAAAAAGAACCTCGATGGGTAGAGTCCGTTCAGGTCCTCGGCCGGACCGGCTTGGTACAGATCCCCGACAAGCAGCAGCTGCTTGCCTCCGAAGGGTGCTTCGCTGCCGGTATGTTTGCGCAGGGAGAGATCCATCGCATTCATTAGGTCGGCCCTCAACAGGGACACATCATCCACAATGATCAGGTCCAGATGTTCGATGAGCTCCGACAATTCCTCCGAGAACGGAATATCCTCATCTTCTGGCGTAAAGGTCCGCTGAGGCAGCCTGAAAAAAGAGTGAATGGTTTGCGCGCCGGAATTCAATGCCGATAAGCCTGTCGGAGCCAGGAAAACATAAGGCTTGTCGAGAAGCGGCATGACTTCCCCGAGCAGGCGGGTTTTGCCTGTTCCGGCGCATCCTGTTATCAGGAGCGATTCGCGGGTGGAGAACAAAACCCTGATCGCTTTCACAGCTTGCGGATCAGAAGCATATTTGGCAAGGAGCTCTTTCATAATCCTTCCGGCATTTGATTCAACCCAAATTTAGGCATTGTTTTTTTGTCTAGGCTTATTGAATAAATTTGCCCCGGTTTATTACCTCCAAATGCCCCGATTTATTTCAGTTTTTCTTTTTTGCCTGGCATTGTACCCCGGATACGGACAATCGCCGGAGGATCAGGTTGACCTCTCAAAAATTCCGCAGCGCTCTATCAGGGACCTGGTTCAGCAGGAGCGTGTGCATTCGGCTACTGATTTCCAGGCTTTGAACACCTCCTGCTACCGGCAGGAAGATTCAACCCACTACCGCCTGCATCTCAAGACCTATCATGTGAAAGCCGGCATCGAAGAGGTGTGGAAAAAATACAGTTCAGTGACTCCGCGGGAGGCCTGGTCGGGCGACAAGGTGAAATTCGCCTTCCTTTTCTCCAAGATCCAGAACCGGTTTGTGTATGCCGACAATGCCGCCGAGCCGATGGAGTGCGGCAATATTATCTATGTTAATCTGAGATTGCTGAAAGGACTTAAGAATCTTGGCGTCGCTTTTGAAGTCACCGACAAGGATCCCGTCAAGAAACAGATCCGCTTCTGTTACCTGAAGGACGGCATCTCCAAAGGCTCTCAGGAGATACGATTCACTCCCGAACCCGACGGATCAACGCTGATCATCCACGAAACACACTATTACAGCGGCTCTCCTTTCCGCGACCGGAATCTTTATCCCAGATTCCATGAAAAACTCGTCGGGGAATTCCACGAAAACCTCCGTAGGTTAATTGAAGATATGTAGAGACGCATACATGCGTCTCTACCAAATAATTACGCCGTTGAACATCGTAGAGACGCATATATGCGTCTCTACCAAATATTTACGCCATTGCACGTCGTATGCACGTCGTATGCACGTCGCAGAGACGCATGTATGCGTCTCTACGTATTTTTGGCCTTAATCGTCTCCTCCACCCTCTTCCGGATCTCCGCCGGCGTAGGATTCAGCTCCACCGCCGTAAATTTTCCGCGATCGGGATCGATGCGCTCGAACACCATCAGGTAAAGGTTGAATATAATATTTAGACTGAGCTGATATCTGGGTTCCACCAGGGGCGATATCTCTTCAATCACCTTCAGCGTCTCTTTCCGGTAAACATCGGCGAGTTCAAGATATTCCCTGATCAGGGATCTGAAACCTGCACTCACCGGAGCACCATGTGCAATCCGGCTGAGCTCCTGCCTTGTCAGGCCATTGGCCTCGATACGATCATCTGCAAAATAACTGAGATGATCATACTGATCTTTCTGAAAATCCCTGATGATATGGACCAGGTAACTGAAAATGGCGCAGGGCTGTGCCGCACTCCTCACATCAAAAAGCGGATCCAGATACAGATCACCGATTTTGCGGATCCCGCACAGGTGAACAAAGATGGATGAGGGCGCCACAGAGGCCCCGCCTGCATACTCCAGGAATGAATCCACGGTGGGAAAACCGTCATGCCCGATATCGTAGATCATCGACTGGGCAAAGGTCTCGATGGGCCACATGGGGATCCGGAACCGCTGAATGGTGGAAGCCAGCTCGCGCTTATAGGGATTCAGACTCCTGGATCCCGAAACGCTGGCTACCCATTCCTCTACACGGGCGATAAACCGGCTCCGCTCTTTTTCAGAGATGGTCCGGTGGGCTGCTTTGTAATCATCGATGAGGTCATCGATATCCCTCATGAATTTGTAGCATACTTTTGCGGCCCGGTATCGCTCCTCATCCCAGAAGCTGGCTGCCACAAGTATGTTCGGATGCTTTTGAATGGATTCAAAATCGATCCGGTTCAGCAATTGAATAAAATCAGTTTGTTTGGTTTGCATGGTTTGGTTGGTCGCTATTGTTCCCTGAAAATACGTTCGGCTGTGAGTTTGGCGGAAAGCAGCACCAGCGGCACCCCGTTACCCGGATGTGTGCTTCCGCCTGCAAAATAAAGGTTCCTGTATTTCCGGTGCCTGTTGTGGGGCCTGAAATATCCCATCTGAAATATGCTGTGCGACAGGCTCCCGAAAGTGGCGCCGCGCGTGACGTTAAAGGTGTTCACCCAGGATTCGGGGGTATGACAGATCTCAAACCTGATATGCTCCTCAATATCAGCATATCCGGCCTCCTTTAACCGGTTGATAACCGCAATCCTGGCTTTCCTGCTGATCTCCTGCCAGTCCTGCTTCCTTCCCTTATCCATGTGCCCCACGGGAATCAGCACCGAAAGAGAATCACAACCTTCAGGAGCGGCGGTTGCATCATTCCTGACGGGCGAATGAACATAAAAACAGGGATCGGCGGAGAGGGATTTGTCGTGAAAAATGGTATCGAGGCACTCCCTGAATGCATCGCACAGGAAGACATTGTGCTGCGACAGGCCCGGATAGACTTTGTCGAGGGCCCAATGGAAGGTGAGCGCCGAGCAGGAATAACTCATCCTTTTAAGCTTCCGGTTCATCAGACTGTCGGGGAGCAGATTCCCGTAAACGTAAGGCAGATCGGCGTTTGCCACTACCACACCGGCATTGACAACCACACCGCTCTCAAGCCTCAGCCCCTCAGCCCTCTTCCCACGGGTGACAATCTCTGCAACTCCGCTGTTGTATTCTATTCTCACCCCCTTACTCTCCGCGAAGGCAAGCAGTTTGGCCGAAATCGCAGCCATCCCGCCCCTCGGGAACATGGAGCCTTCCACCAGCTCCGCCGCGGGCAGCATGGAAAACAGCGCCGGAGCACCGAAAGGACTCTGCCCCACATAAATATTCTGAAAGGTGAATGCCATCCTGAGATGCTCATTCCTGAAAAACCTGGCTGCGTAAGGATAATGTTTGATGTAGGTTTTAAGCCTGACCAATAACCCCACATTGCCTAGATTCACAAAATCAAACAGCCGGTAGAAATTCCGGCCGAGCAGCTTATCCACTCCAAGCCTGAGAAAGGTATACCCCTTGCTGATATACTCCTGCATCCTCTGGTAGCTGCCGGGTTCAAGCGATTCCAGCTGCTCCCGCATTTTTTCCTGATCGGTACTGAAATCGATCATCGAGCCATCGTCAAAATAGAGGTGATAAAGCGTGGTAAGAGGCTTGAAATCAAAGCACTCGTCAAGATTAAGACCGAGCGATCCGAACACGCTCCTGTAAACTGAAGGCATCAGGAAAATGGTAGCTCCGAGGTCGAACCGGTGACCATCCCGGGTAATCTGACTGCATCTTCCTCCCGGAAAAGAGTTCTTTTCGAAGACCGTGACCTGGTACCCCTGATCGGCCAGAAAAATGGC
>Ga0172370_10004857_pt1 | contig 17707 bp, 18 predicted proteins | sample LakKiv5m_FD_114538 | JGI IMG/M metagenome (GOLD analysis project Ga0172370, IMG submission 114538) | Freshwater microbial communities from Kabuno Bay, South-Kivu, Congo - kab_022012_11.5m | ecosystem: Environmental > Aquatic > Freshwater > Lake | place: Democratic Republic of the Congo...
CCCGACGGCATCCACCTCACCCGGGCCGGCGGCGACCGCATGGCGCAGGTGGTGCTCGACGTGATCGAAAAGGACTGGGGCATCGGCGCGTCCGCGTCGCCGGCGGCTCCCTGAGGGATGCGCCGCCCGGCCTGCGGGCACGGGGCCGCGAGGCAGCGTCAGTCCGCGTCGTCGTCGACCCAGTCGCGCGTGAGCACGAGCCAGAACGCCAGCCCGGCGTGGTCGCCGTAGGGGCGAAAGCGCCGCGCGATGGTCCGGTCGGCGACGAGGCGCCCCGGCGGCCTGCCCTCGAGACGGGCGTACCGGGGCCGCGTCCAGGAGTCGAGCACGAGACGCGAGTGCCGGCCGAGAAGCAGCATCACGTGGGCCGCCGCGTACGGACCGACGCCGGGAAGCTCCAGCAGGCGCCGCTCCACCTCATCGTCCGGCAGCTCGTCGCGCGAAGCCGAGAGGAGCACTTCGAGATCCGTCTCCCCGCTCGCGACGCGCGTCGCGATGGTCAGGAGCGACGGGGCGCGATAGCCGGCGCGGGCGACATTCCGGTAGAAGGCTTCGCCGGCGCCCGCCATCGCCTCCGGCGTGGGGAAGGCGCGCCCGGACGGGTCGTTGGTCGGCGCCCCCGGAGCCGGCTCTCCGAGCCGGCCGACCAGGGCGCCCACCATCCTCTCGGTCGCCGACCAGGCGCAGTTCGTCGTGCAGACGGTCTTGACGACATCCTCGAAGACCGTCGGGCTGCGCAGCAGGCGGCCGGCGCCGCGACGGGCCCAGGCCAACGCCTCGTCGCCGGCGCAGAGGGCGTAGAAGCCGCTCAGGTCGTCGTCGAGACACAGCATCCTGCGCAGGGTCGCGACGATCGCGCGGGCCGTCGCCGGTGAGGGCGACGGCGCGTCTCCGCTGACTGAGAGGAGCACGGCGCCGCCGTCCGTCCGGCTCTCCGCGCCCGCGTCCGGGGCGGCCGGGACCGCGCTCCGCGCGCTTGCGGTCTCGGCGCCCGGGCGTGCGGTGAGGCGCACGGTGAGCGGGCCTTCCGGCGTCGCGAGAGTGAGGGCGGCGCTCCGAGCGGTTGTGTCGAGACGCATCGGCGGGAGCTCCGCCAGGCCGTGAGACGACAGTGTCCGCCGGAGGTCCACGGGTTCGCCGCGGGGTCCCCGGAGGGCGATCTCCGCGAAAGGCCGCATCAGGCGGCGATCAGGGCGATGCCGGCCAGCGTTGCGACGGCGCCGGCGAGCTGATGGGGCGCGATCCGCTCCCGGAGCACGGCGAAGGCGAGCAGGACGGTCACGACGGGGTAGAGGGAGCCGAGCACCGCGACGATGCTGAGGTACCCTTGGGTGGTCGCGACGGCGATCAGGCCGTTCGCGCTCGTGTCGAGCAGGCCGACCGCGACGATGAGAGGCAAGGCGGAGCGGGTGACGTGGACGCTCGGTCGCAGCGCCAGAAAGGCGACGGCGAAGAGTGTCGCCGACGACATGCGCCCGCCGAGCATCGCCCACAGCGGATCGTAGCGGGACGTCGCTTCGTAGCCGATCAGGACCAGCCCCATGGAGACGGCGGCGACCAACGAGAGCGCGATCGCGCGTCGCTGGGCGCGCCGGCCGGGCACCGGTGCGGTGCCGGATGCGGCCGGGGCCGGATCTCCGAACAGCGCCCCCGCCTTCTCCGGCTCGACGGCCGGTTCGCCGGGCAGGGCCCCGACGCCGATCGTCTCGCCCGGCCGCGCCGGCTCGATCGCCACCAGCAGGACGCCCACGGCGGCCAGCGCGATCCCGGCGTACTGGATGGGCGCCGGCCGTTCGCCCAGCGCCAGCCCCGCGACGAACGGGACCAGAGCGTTGGTCGCGCTGATCGGGGCGACGATGCTCATCGTTCCGATGGCGAGCGCCTTGTAGAAGCACGAGATGGCGGTGACGCTCGCCAGCCCGCCGAGCAGGACCGGCCAGACGGCGTGCAGGCCGGGCCAGCCGTGGCCCGTCAGGAGGGTCACCAGCGCCGCTCCCGCAAGTCCGACGGCCTGGCTGCCGATGATGACCGCCCAGAGGCTGGCGCGCCGGGCGCAGAAGCCTCCGAGGAAGTCGCCGGAACCCCAGCAGAGTGACGCGCCGAGGGCGAAGGCGATGCCGAGCATGGCGACAGGCTATCACGACGAGGTGGTACGCTTGGCCGGGCCGGCGGGCGCAGCCGGGCCGGCCCCGACATCCGCAGCTCATGACCGATCCGACGGACATCCCCGAGAACGACGACGCCCTCCTCGCCGAGTGCGAGGTGCAGACGTTTCGCGCCGGCGGCCCGGGCGGTCAGCACCAGAACGTCACCGACAGCGCCGTGCGTCTGAAGCACCTGCCGACCGGGCTCACGGTGACCTGCCGGGCGCAGCGGAGCCAGTATCTCAACAAGATGGACGCCCTGCGGCGTCTGCGGCTCAAGCTCAAGAAGCTGAACGAGCCGCCACCCCCGCCGCGCCGGCAGACCCGGCCGTCTCGCGCCGCCAGGGAGCGGCGTCTCGCGGGCAAGGCTCGCCGCGCCGCCGCCAAGCGTCTGCGACGCCCGCCTTCCACCGACGACTGACGCGGACGCCGAGCCCGCGCTCCGCCGACGACTCGCGCGTCCGCGGCGTCCGCCCGCCGGCTCTCGCTCTCGCCGCGCCCGCCGGCCCGTCCGGCCCGTGTAGAGTAGGCGCTGATGGCCGTGATCGTCAGCATCCTCCTCGTCGCCTTCGTCGCCGGCGTCTTCGGCAGCATGCTCGGCGTCGGTGGAGGAGTGATCATGGTGCCGGTGCTCAGTCTCGCCTTCGGGGTCCCCATCAAGACCGCCATCGCCACCAGCATCGTCTGCGTGATCGCGACGTCCTCGATGGCCCAGACGTCCTTCGCCGCGCGCGGCATGACCAACATGCGCCTCGGGATGCTGCTCGAGGTGGCGACGACGGTGGGCGCGATCGCCGGAGGCGTCACCGCCGTCCTCGTGGACGGTCGATTCCTGCAAGTGGCCTTCGCCGTCGTCCTGTTCTATGTTGCCTGGCAGATGAGTCGCCGCCGCGGCGATGTCACGCCGGTCGAGACGGGCGTCCTCAGCGGCGACTTCTACGATCCGGCGATGGCGCGGGACGTGCGGTACGGCGCCCGACGCGTGGTCCCCGGGTTCGTGCTCTGCGTGGCGGCAGGCAACATCTCCGGGCTGCTCGGGGTCGGCGGCGGCGCCTTCAAGGTCCCGATCATGAACCTGCTCATGGGGGTGCCGCTCAAGGCGACCATCGCCACCAGCAACCTGATGATCGGTGTCACCGCCGCGACCGGCGCCGCGATCTTCTACGGCCACGGGTACCTGGACCCCTTCTGGGCCGTGCCCTCTGCGCTCGGCATCCTGGCCGGTGCCCGACTCGGGCCGATCCTGGCGGCTCACCTTCCCGCCCGACAGCTCGTGCGCATCTTCGAGGTCGTGCTGGGCGTCTTCGGCGTACTCATGATCCTGCAGGCCGTGGGGATCGGACTGTGAGCGACGTGCCCCGTGTCTCGGGAACCGCGACGTCAGGGAGCGGCGTTGGGCGGCCGCCTGTGCACGCGATGGACGCGATCGAGAGCTCCGTGCGTCACATCCTGGTCGCCGGGATCGCCGCGAGTGTCGCCCTCATGGCGGCGGGGCTCATCCTCGGGCTCATCGCCGGCGACGGCCTGCCACGGGGCGTCGTCCCGCTGGCCGGTCTCCCCGGCGGTCTCGCGGCGGCCGACCCCGCCGCCTACCTCGCGCTCGGCCTGATCGTGCTGATCGCGACGCCGTTCATGCGCGTGGCGGGATCGATCCTCGTGTTCGCCCGCGAGCGCGACGGCAGGTACGTCCTCGTCACCGTCGCCGTCCTCGTCGTGATGTGCGTGAGCGTCCTGCTCGGCCGGGCCTGACCGCCATCGCCGGCGGCGTTCAGTGGCCGGCGGTGACGGCGCAGGACGGCCCGGCGTCGAGGCCGAGCACGGCCGCGGCGGCGCGCCTGCCGGAGACCATCGCTCCCTGGATCGACGCGGTGTCCCGATGGTCGCCGCAGACGAAGAGGCCCTCGCGCAGGCGCACCGGCCGTTCCGGGTCGGTGAGGGCCGCGGGTGGTTGTGCCGGCAGCGCGAACGGGATGCGATGGACGGCGAGACGCCGCCACCCGCGCACCTGCGTACCGAACCAGGTCTGCAGCTGGTCGCGGGCCGCCGCGTCCAGTGCGTCGTCGTCGAGGCCGGGCACGCCCAGGATGGTCGCCGACACCAGCGCGGCCCCCGCTGGGGCGTAGCTCGGCGCCACGTCGCTGGGGACGCAGAGCTCGTTGACCGGGCCGCGCCCGACACCGTCGAGAACGAGGATCGGCTCCCCGACGGGCGAGCGCTCCGCCGCGTAGGAGAGACAGGTCGCGGCCCGGGGGGGCGGCGCCTCCACGGCGCCGGTGAGCCGGGCCGCCTCGACACCGTCCGCGGCGATGACCATCGCAGTCGCGCGCAGGCGTTCACCGCCGGCCAGGACGACCTCGGACGGAGCGGCGGACTCGACCGTGCAGCCGCATCTCAACGACGCTGCGGGCAAGCTCTCCGCGAGTTGCCGCGGGATCGCCTGCATGCCGCCGGCGGGCAGAGCCGCCTCGCCTTCGGCGAAGAGCTTGAACACGAAGGCGAACAGTCGGCTGGACGTCTCGAGCGTCGGGTCGAGGAAGACTCCCCCGAGGAACGGCCGGAAGAACGCGGCGATGAAGCCGGCGGAGAAGCCCTCCCGGCGCAGCGCCTCCGCCGTGGTCACCTGGGGCGCCGTGAGCACCTCGTTCAGCGAGAATCGGGCCAGCCGTCGGCGCAGGCGCACGACGCGAAGGCCGTCGGCGAGGGTGCCGGGGGCGCCGGAGAGGCTGCGCAGCGCCCGCAGCGGCCGCCGATACGGGTCGGCGAGACGCGAGAACCCGGCGGCCGTGCGCACCAGCGCACCGCTCTCGAAGGGGCGCAGCCCGAGCCGCGCGTAGTCGAGGACCCGGCGCGCCTCAGGATAGGCCGTCAGGAGCACCTGGAAGCCGCGGTCGAGCAGGAAGCCCTCGACGCTGTCCGTGTGTATCCGCCCGCCCGGCTCGTCGTGCCGCTCCAGCACCAGGACGTCGACTCCGTGAGCGCGCAACTCGCGCGCGCAGCACAGACCGGCGAGGCCGGCCCCGACGACGATGACGTCAGGCATCGCCGCCGGCCGTCTTCGAACCGCTCGGCCTGGCGGCCGCCGGTCGTGCGGCGGTCCTTTCACGCGGCGCCACGGGCATCGCCTCCTCGCCTGGTGAGTCGCAGCATACTTGCTCGCCTCGGCCCGGAGCGCCGTCTTGCATTGGTCATGCACGGTCAGTAGAGTCGAGAGTCGAGGCGTCCCCGGCGGCGGTGACTGGCGACCCGGCGAGACATCGATCCGGTACCTTGGCCACGCACGAGGATGATCGGTCCAGACCAATCTCTCGGAATCGGACGGAGGTCCGTGATGTCTGACGCGAAGTCTCCCGCGTGGCGCCGCCGCGACCGCAGTCGTGATCTCACCGGTCTCGGGTGGCTCGAGGCCGACGTGCTGCGTGTGGTGTGGGACAGGGGCGAGGTCACGGTCCGCGACGTCTACGAGGAGTTGCGCGAGCAGCGCCGCATCGCCTACACGACCGTGATGAGCGTCCTGCGCAATCTCGCCGCAAAGGGCCTGCTGGAGCAGGACAAGTCGGCGGCGGCCTATGTCTACCGTCCGAAGGTCACCGACGAGGAAGTCGCTCGCGGAATCCTCGATGCTCTCGTCGAGAAGATCATGGGCGGCCGGCGTGGACCGCTGATCGACTACCTGCAGCATCCCGGCGACTGACCCGGGCGTGGGCACCGTCGAGGTCGTCATCCGGAATCTCCTCGACGGTCTCGTCGACGACGATCCCGTGCTCGCCACGGGACTGGGGCCTCGCCCGGCTGCGGCGCGCGTCAGCTCCTGACTCTGTCGCGCTCCTCGGCGCCCCACAGCACGACCCTGTCCCGGCCCTCGGCCTTGGCGCGATAGAGGGCCTTGTCGGAGAGCTCCATGAGCTCGTCGAGGACGGTGGCGTCGCGCGGGCAGGTGGCGACCCCGACGCTGATCGTGATGTTGACCTCGGCCGGCAGGCCCAGCCCTGTGTAGCGCGTGCCGCTCAGAGTGCGGCGCACGCGCTCGGCCACGTAGTAGGCGTTCTCGCCCGGCGTGTTCGGCAGGAGTACGGTGAACTCCTCGCCGCCGTGCCTGGCGCAGATGTCGCTGGTGCGCAGGGCGTCCTTGATGGCCCTGGCCACGGTCTGCAGGACGCGGTCGCCTGTGGCGTGGCCGTAGGTGTCGTTGAAGACCTTGAAGTGGTCGATGTCGATCATGAGGACGCTGAGGGGCGCCTGGTGGCGCAGGCTGCGGGCGATCTCCTCACCGGCGCGGTTCATGAAGTAGCGTCGGTTGTAGAGACCGGTCAGGTGATCGGTGACCACCTGTCGGCGAATGGCGTCGTACTTGTGCGCGTTGGTGAGGGCGCTCTGGATGTGGTTCTGGAGAGCGCCGAGGATGTCGTCGGTCAGCAGCTCGATGTACTCGCCGCTGGTCGCGGTGGCGAGCAGGACCATGTCGCCGACGTTCTCGACCTTGACCGGGATCACGAGCTGGTGCGTCATCGTGTGCGGGAAGAGCGTGCACTTGTGCGCCTCTGCCCGCTCGATCCGGCCGCTTGCGATCGCCTGCCGCACGGGGCAGTCGGGTGTATAGGCGCAGCAGTCGGCCGAGATGGTGGGGGAGATCACGCCTTGCGCGCCCTCCAGCGAGAAGGCTCGCGCCTCCGCGTCGAGCAGCAGCAGGGCATCGAAGTCGGCGTGCAGGAACGCCTTGCTGCGAGAGAGCACGCGTTCGACGGTCTCCCGGTACGGCAGGGCCGCGTTCATCTCGCGACCCAGCACGCCGACGTCCATGAGTTGCCGGTTCAGGGAGTGCACTCGCATCAGGTCGTCCTTGATGTCCTGCGACACCCACTCCTTGTCCTCGGCGGCAGTGAAGACGGCGATGAGCGTGTTCACGAGATACCCGAGCTCACGGACCTCGTCGCGGTAGCGCGGGTCGCTGCGCTCGTAGTTGCCGCCGAGGCGCTGCCGGGCGCGAGCGATGAGCTCGCGGACCGGGCGATACACCCGGAGGTCGACGGCGAGGACGACGACCGCGAAGAGCACGAGCGCGGCTGCCGCGAGCTGCCAGGCCGAGTCGAGGTCGAGCCAGAGCGACCCGGCCAGGATGAAGGCGGCGAACGCAGCGGCGACCACTACGGTCGTCTTGAGTTCGAGGTTCACTCCGCGATCGTAACCGAGGCTGCCGTTTCGGCGTCTCTCATCGGGTGTGGCCTTCGTCGCCGGCCTCGTTTCGGGGGCTGCAGAGTCACTCTGGATATCGGCAGTTGCGCGGAGACCATGATAGACGGCCGCCGCTGCCGCGCGCGGCGGTCGGCGGTCAGAGCCGGTTGAAGACCCGCCGGTCGCGCGTGGCTCGCCACTCGGCGCGGCGCTCGCCGCCGCGCCGGTCGCGCACGTAGTAGGGACACACCGCACAGTACGTGCTGCAGGTCAGGCGCGTGTCGACGTCGGCGACGCAGATCATCGGGGGTTGGCTGATTGTCCGCGGCTGCTTCACATCGACCTCGGGTAGATGTACGCCGCGGCGCCGCCGGCTCCTGCCTAAGCCTGCAGGTAGCTCTCCACGACGCTGATGACCTGGGCGATGCGGAACGGTTTCGTGATGTACCCGTCGATGCCTACGTCGGTGGCGCGCTCCATGTCGGTGGCCATCGCCTTGGCCGACAGGCCGACGATGACGATGTCCCGTGTACCGGCGTCGTCCTTGAGCTCCTCGACGGCTTCGTAGCCGCTGACGACCGGCATCATCATGTCCATGAGGATCAGGTCGGGGTGGTGCTGCTTGGCGAGGTCGACGGCCTCGCGCCCGTTGGTCGCCTTGTACACCGCGTACCCCTGGGTCTCCAGGGACATCGACACGATGCTCAGGATGTCGGGGTCGTCGTCGGCGACCAGGATGGCCTTTGCCACGGCGTGCACCTCCTCAGCTGATCTTGCCCGCAGCCAGCGGGTCCGCCGGCTTGGTTGATATCGGCATGGTGAAGATGAAGCTGGAGCCCTTTCCGAGTTTGCTCTGCACGCGGATCGTGCCGCCGTGCAGTTCGACGAGCTCGCGGACGATCGCCAGGCCGAGGCCGGTGCCGCCCTGGGAGCGCGTGGCCGACGAGTCGATCTGCGTGAAGCGCTGGAAGACCTTGTCCTGATCCTCGCGGGCGATGCCGATGCCGGTGTCGTTGACCCAGATCTCGACGATGTCGCCGGTGGTGCGGGCCTCGACGCTGACGCTGCCGTTCTCGTGCGTGTACTTGATCCCATTGGTGATCAGGTTCAGCAGGATCTGGTTGAGCTTGCCGGGGTCGGCCCAGACGAGAGGCAGATCGGTCGGCAGGAAGGTCGAGATACGGATGCGCTTGTCTTGCGCCCGCGGCTTGACGACAGGCAGGACGCCGAGGAGGGCCGCCCGCAGGTCGACCGCTTCGCGGTTGAGCTCCAAGCGGCCCGCCTCGATCTTGGTGAGGTCGAGGACGTCGTTGATCAGGTTGAGCAGCGACTCGCCGCCCTTGAGGATGCTGTCGACGAACGACGTCTGTTTGTCGTTGAGCTCGCCGGTCATGCCGCTGAGGAGCATGTCGCTGTAGCCGATGATGGAGGTGAGCGGCGTGCGGAGCTCGTGGCTCATGGTCGCCATGAAGTCGCTCTTGAGCTGGTCGAGATGGGTGAGCTCGTCGTTCTTGCGAGCGAGCTCTTCGTTGTACTGGATGTTGCGCACGACGAGCGCGACCTGGTCGCAGAGCGCGCCCAGCGTCGCCACGGCCGGCTCGGGGATGGGTTCGTCCCGACGGTACAGGAGGTACACGGCGCCGAGAAGCTCCTGCTTGGCCTCGAGCGGCGCGGCCAGGAACGCGTAGAAGCCGTCCTTCTCGATCGCCTTGAGGATGCGGCCGACCCTGGGGTCGGTGACCGAGTCGTAGCTCCGCGCCCCGACCCTGGCCACGTCCGCGATGCCGAGTTCCCTGTATCGGCGCACGGCGTCGGAGCCGATGCGGCCGACAGCGGCCCGCTCTTCGAACTCGCCGGTGTTGCGGTTGAGGATCAGGGCGAAGCCGGTGCGGGCCCCGGCGGCTCCCGCGATCTGCGCGAGAGCCTCCGGGACGAGGCTGTCGATGTCCTGGTGGCGCAGGAACACGCGGCTGCTCTCGCTCATGATGCGCAGTTGCTCGTTGGTCGTCCGCATGCGCTGCAACTGGGCCTCGGTGTCGGCCTGGGCCCCCGTGAGCTGGACCGTGCTGCGCACCAGGGCCTGGGCGAGCCGGCCCGCGAGCAGTGCCGTGAGCAGGAACGCCGCCGAGTGCAGGCTGACGGTGATGAGCATCCAGCTGGCGGGGAGGCTCTCGCCCGGGATCATGGCCGGGACGGTGGCGATGCCCGTCCGTTGCAGCAGCACGAGGGCGCCGTAGGCGGCGGCCGCCGTGGTGGCCGCCGCATACGGCGCCCAGACCGGCAGAAAGACGCTGCTGAGGACGATCGGCCAGATGTAGAAGACGGCCGTCGGGCTCAGTGCGCCACCGCTGAAAGCGATGCTCGCCGTGACCAAAGCGATGTCGACGACGACGGTCGCCGCCGTCAGGGAGGGCATCGCGACGCGGCGTTCGAGGAGGAAGAAGGGCGCGTTCGCCAGAACGACCACGGTGAGCGCCACTCCCATCTGGAGCGGCACGAAGCCGTGGTCGTCCATCTGCACCCACAGCACCGCTGTGAAGAGTGCGAGCGTGAATAGCACACGTGCGTAGAGTACATCATGCAGTTGTGTGCGCAGATCCATCCGGCCGGTCGATCCTCCGAGACGCTGGTGAGGTATTCTATCCCGTGCTCCGAAGTCCGCGCAGTGCGTCCCGATCGCCGGCCGCGATGCGAGTCGCCCGGCCGAAAGGAGGGCCTCGTCATGTCGGTCCCTCGTTTGGTGGTGTGCGGGCTTGAGCCCGGGCCTGCCGTCGCGCTCGCCGCGGGCGCGCTGCTCGCCAGCCTCGCCGAGCACGCCGCCGTCCGACCCGTCACCATCGGGCTCGACGTGTCCCTCTGGCGGCTGCTCTACGGCGTCGGCGAACGGGCTCCGAGAGTCCTCGACCCTCTGCTGTTCGACGACGCCGCCGCCGGTGAGCTGTACGACTCGTGGGCCGCCGGCTGCGATCTGCTCGCCCTCGTCGCCGTCGAGCCGGCTCTCGACCGCTGGCACGGCGTCAAGGGCTCGAGAGCCGTCGACGTCTCCGTCGTCCTCGACGCCCCGCTCGTGGTCGTGGTCGACGCGCGCGAGCGTGGTGCGACGGTGGCCGCGGCCGTCTGCGGCCTGCGGTCGCTGACGCGGGACCTCGAGTTCGCCGGTGTCATCGTCGTGGGCGGCGACGAATCCGCCGCCGCCGCCGGCCTGCGAGAGCTCATCGAGGAGCGGGCGGGCATGCCCGTCCTCGGGTGGCTGCCGCCGCGGCTCAGTGAGCAGTTCGCCGGGCGGTACGCAGGCGGCCGGTCCGCGGGCCGCGTCGGCCCCGAGCTCGTGAAGGGCGGCGAGCTCGCGCTCTGCAAGGAGGCCGGGACCTATCTGCGGCACGCGGAGATCCTCGCCGCCGCCTCGCGGGGCGGCTTCGTGCCGGCGCGCCTGCGGCGGCTGCTCGCCCCTCTGCCCGAGGCCGCCGGTCTCACTCTCGGCGTGGCCTGGGGCCCGCCGCTGGAGCCGTTCGCCCTGGAGAGCATGGATCTGCTGCAGGCGATGGGCGTCCAGCTCGCCCCGTTCCACATCGGCCGGGATCGCGACCTGCCCGCCGGTGTGGACGGTCTTCTCCTCGCCGGCCTGCTGGACGAGGACGAGCTCGCGTCGTTCGCCGCCAATGAGGATCTGAAGGCGGCGCTGGTCGACGCCGTCTCAGGCGGGCTGCCCACACTGGCGCTTGGGGGCGGCGCCTTGCTGCTCCTTCAGCGTCTCGCCGACAGCCGCGGTCGCAGCCACGAGCTGGCGGGGATCCTGCCGGCGGAGGCCGAACTCCTCGAGTGGTACGAACGTCCCCGATACGTGCGGGCCGAGGCGGCGCGAGAGAACCCCTACGACGAAGGCGAGAGTCTGTTGTACGAGCTGTTCGATCTCGAGTTCCTGACACTGCAGCAGGAGGCGTTCGCCTATCGCGTCGGCGAGCCGGGCGGCCCCGGGCAGTCCGAGGGGTTCGTGTGCGGCCGCTGTCTGGCGTCCACGCTGGTGCCGTCACTGCCGGCGCGTCCCGGGCTGGCGGCGAGCTTCGTCTCCGCGATGCGGGCCGCATCCGCCGACACGTGACCGCGCCGGCCGCCGAACGTGCGGGCTCCGCACCGGGATCCGTCTGTCGCGCGCCTGCGGCGGCGGAGTCGACGCGGTGACGCTCGCGTCCCTGGAGGCGCGGCTCCGGTCCCGCCGGGGGCTGATCGCCCTGTGGGCCGTCTCGACGCTCGCGGTGGCCGCGACCATGCTGCTCATGGAGTGGGGAGGAGTGCCGGGCTGGGACGACGCCGCCCATGCCTACAAGGTCTTTCTCCTGCGCACCGGCGAATCCCTGTACTGGGACAATCTCTGGTACGGCGGCGGCTACGGGGCGATCACGTACGGGTTCGTCTTCTACTGGCTGGCGCAGTACGTCTCCGGGGCGGTGATCGTCGTGCTCTGCGCCGGGACGCTGCCGCTGTCGTGGTACGTGTGTCAGCGGGACCTGTGGGGCAGCGACGACGTCTGGCCGGCGTGGGCGTTCGTGCTCGTGGTGGTGCTGTATCAGGCGCATGGACAGGACCCCTTCCTGCTGGCGCTGTCGCTGACGATGGCCGGGCTCGCCCTCCTCGCCCGCCGTCACCCCGTATGGGCGGCGCTCCCCGTCTCGATCGGGGTGTTCGCCAACCCCATGGGGCTCGTCGTGGCGGTGCCCTTCCTGCTCACCGACGTGATCACGCGACCGGAGACACGCCGGCGCTACGTGTGGTTCGCGGCCGCGCTCGCGCCGGCGGTCGGTGTGCGGCTGGCGCTCGGAGCTGCGTTCTCCGAGCCGGGCGCCTACCTCAACGAGACCTCGCAGCTGCTCGTCTTCCTCGGCTTCGCGCTCTTCGGGATCGCCCTGGCCGGCGTCAACGCGGTCCATCCCCGCCGGCCCTTCGTGGTCCTGTTTCTCACCTACGCGGCCTTCTGCGTGGTCTCGTTCGTCACGCCCGGCAGCCCGCTGGGCAACAACATCGGCCGGTTCTTCATGGTCTTCGGGCTGCCGCTTCTGATCATGCTCCGGCACACGCGACTGCGCCGCCCGTTCCGCTACGGCGAGCTCGCGATCATCCCCATCGCCCTGTTCGCCGTGCTCCAGTTCGGGACCGCTGCGGCCCACTTCACGAACCGGAGCGAGCGGGCGCAGACCACGCGCGCGTATTTCGCACCGGCTCTCACCGTCGCGGCCGCGCACCGCGACCCCGACTTCCGCGTCCACGTGGTCGCCCTGCGACGCCACTGGGAGGCTCTCTACTTCCCGGAGGCGGGATACCCGATCACGCGCGGCTGGTACCGGCAGGCCGACGCCATCCACAACGGCCTGTTCTACACGCCCTACGACGCCGCCGAGTACGTGGCCTGGCTCAGGAAGATGGGCGTGGAGTATGTCTTCCTGCCGACGCAGGGCCCCCTCGACCCCTGGAGCCGGCGTGAGGCGCGGCTCCTCGCGACGTCCCCGGCGTTCGAGTCCGTCGAGCAGACCGGCGCCTGGCGGATCTACCGCCTGCGCGACCCGTCGCCGCTCCTGGTGGGGCTCGACGGCGGCTCCGGCACGGTCGACTCGGTCGGCCATCGGTCGGTACGGTTCACGGTGGACGCGCCCGGCGAATACCTCCTCAAGTTCACGTGGTCCCCCTACTGGCGGCTGGAGGGAGGGCCCGGCAGGCTGCGACGCGGGCCCGACCGTCTCCTCGTCGCCGAGGTCGATGCGGCCGGCACCTACACGGCGCGTGTCGACGTCACGCTCGTGGACGCCATCCGCGTCGCCGCCGGGAAGCTCGGTCTGTGACGGCGGCGGATGAGCGCGCCGGGGATCGGGTAGACTGCGTACATGCCGCGCGCCCGCCTGTCACCGGAGGTCTTCGCTCTTCCCGTCGAACGGATGCGTGAGGGGTACTACAGCGACGCTTACTTCAACGGGGCGAAGCAGGTCCTCGAGGCTCAGGGCCTTCACCCGCGTGTCACCATGCAAGTCTTCCAGAAGACGGACGGCGCCGTGCTCGGCGGCATGGACGAGGCTCTCGCCATGCTCCGCCTCTGCGCCGGACGATCCGGCGCCGGGGACGAACCCTGGAAGACCGGCTGGGATGAGCTCGTCGTGCACGCTCTCTACGATGGCGACGAGCTGTCGGCGTGGGAGACGGTGCTCACGATCGAGGGCGACTACAGCCTGTTCGCACACCTCGAGACCGTCTACCTCGGGGTGCTGTCACGGCGGACTCTCGTGGGGACGAACGTCCGCCGCGTCGCCCAGGCGGCGCGCGGCAAGCCGATCCTGTTCTTCCCGGCGCGGTTCGACCACTATCGCGTGCAGACCGGCGACGGCTACGCCGCCCATGTGGCCGGGGCCATCGGCGTCAGTACCGACGCACAGGCGACGTGGTGGGGCGGCAAGGGCATCGGCACGGTGCCGCACGCGCTCATCGCGGCCTGCGGCGGCGACACCGTGGAGGCGACGCGGCGGTTCGCGGACGTCTTCTATCCGGAGAGGCACATCACCGCCCTCGTCGACTTCGACAACGACTGCGTCGCCACCAGTCTCGCCTGCGCCCGGGGGCTGGACGGCAGGCTCTGGGGGGTGCGGCTGGACACGAGTGAGACCATGGTCGATCGCTCGCTGTGGGACGACATGGGGGAGTTCCGTCCCAACGGCGTCGCCCCTCAGCTGGTGCGCGGGGTGCGGGAGGCGCTCGACGCCGAGGGCTTCCGGGATGTGCGTGTCGTCGTCAGCGGCGGCTTCGACGCCGAGCGGATCAGGCGCTTCGAGGAGGCCGGCGTGCCTGCCGACGCCTACGGCGTCGGCAGCAGCCTGCTGCGCGGCAACACCGACTTCACCGCCGACGTCGTTCTGCTGGACGGGCGGCCGTGCGCGAAGGCGGGCCGCCGGTATCGGCCCAATCTGCGGCTCGAGCATGTGACCTGAGCCGGATGCGCAAGAGGGGTACTCGATGGGTATGAGCAGCGGACCGGGAAGGCCACGCGCCGCCGTCATCGTGATCGACATGCTCGTGGGCTTCTGCCGCCACGGCGACCTGTACAGTCCTCGCTACGATCCGCTGGTCCCGCGGTTGCGTGAGCGCCTGGCGGCGGCGGAGGCGGACGGCGCCGATCTCATCTTCCTCGCCGACACTCACGCCGCGGACGATCCGGAGTTCCGCACGTTTCCCCGCCACTGCGTGAAGGGGTCGGGTGAAGACGAGGTCATACCTGAGCTCGCCGAGTTCGTCGCGAGAGGCACCCTGGTGCGCAAGAGCACGTTCTCCGGCTTTCGCGGGACCGACCTCGACGAGGTCCTGGAGCGGCTCGCGCCCGACGTCGTCGAGGTCGCCGGCGTGTGCACCGACATCTGCGTGCTGCATACGGTCTACGACCTGCGCGTGCGTGGCTACGAGGTGATCGTGCACCGCGACCTTGTGGAGACGTACGACGCCACGGGACACGACGCCGCCGAGTTCAACCGATTTGCGCTGACCCACATCCGGGACGTGCTGGGAGCGACCGTGGTGTGAGTCCTGGTCCGCGGGCTCTAGTCGTCGAGCAGGTCCACGAAGCTCTGTGAGCGCCGCCCGATGGTGGACCCGGGATCGATGCGGGCCGCGGCCTGCCACTGGGCCTTGGCCTCGTCCGTGCGTCCGTCGGAGAAGGTGATGATGGCGAGGGAGTAGTGCGCTTCCTGCTGGTCCGGGTCGGAGGCGAGGACCGCCTCCAGCGCGCGTTCCGCCCGTGCCGAGTCTCCCTCGGCGTGCCAGACCATCGCCAGGCGGACCTTGGCAGTCGTGCTCTCCGGCTTTTCGCCGAGCGCCCGCTCGAACGCGCGAGCCGCCGGCTGCAGTTGCTGCGCCAGGAAATACGCGTCGCCCAGCTCGAGCAGCAGACCGACGTCGCCCGGGTCGGCCTCGGTCGCCTGCTCCAGGCGCTCGATGTTCTGCCGGAGCTCGTCGGCGAGGGTGGGCTGCGCCGACGGCTCAGCCTCCGAGGTGATCGACGGGTGGCCGGCCGGAAGCGACATCTGGGTTTCCGGCTCCAGCGTGGCGGTCCTTGAACCCACCTCGTCGTCGCCCGACGTCATGCCGACGGTGACGATGACGGCGGCCGCAGCCACGGCGCCGCCAATGGCGATGAGGGCCAACGATCGTCTCAACCTCGCCCCTTCGTTCGGATCCGAAAGACCAGCCTTCGCAGGATAGCACCGCAGCGGCCGTCGGACGACGGCTTTTGCCCGCAAAAGCGATACTTTCTCGGAGAATCCGGCAGCTCCTAACCAAGCTTAATCCCCCGTTAATACGGGGACGACCGAGTTGACCTCGGGGCTGGAGCAGGGCTAGAGTGCAAAAGGACCTTTTCTGTCCGGTCTCTTGAAGAAAGAGAAGGAACATGGGACTCCAGCTCACCCGAGGCGGCGAGTACGGGATCCGCGCAATGACGTATCTGGCCCGCATCCCCGACGGCCGTGTGGCTTCGCTGCACGAGATCGGCGAAGCGCAGGACATCCCCGAGAGCTTCCTCGCCAAGATCATGCAGAGTCTCGTGCACGCCGACCTGGCCGTTTCGCAGCGCGGCGCGCACGGCGGCTTCGCCCTGGCGCGCCCTGCATCCTCGATCACGATGCAGGATGTCATCGAGGCCGTCGACGGGCCCATCTCCGTCAATCAGTGCGTGCTTTCGCCGGAGGACTGCGGCCGCAGCGGCTCGTGTTCCGTCCACCGCGCCTGGCTGCGCGCTCAGGAGCAGCTCATGGACGTGCTCGGGACCGTGACGCTCGAGTCGCTCGCACCAGGAGCGCTGCCGGTCGGCTGACGCGGGCCGGCGCGCTCAGTCCGTCGCGTAGCCGAGCGGATGGGACCGCATCCACGTCCACGCGTCACTGACCGCGTCCTCCAGCGTGCGCCGGGGGCGCCAGCCGATGCGCTCCTTCGCCCGCCGGTTGCTCGCCACGAGGGCCGGCGGGTCGCCGGCGCGGCGCCCGGCCTGTTCGCGCCGCAACGGCAGTGCGGTGACCGCCTCGACGGTGTCGAGGACCTGGCGCACCGAGTCGCCGGACCCCGTACCGAGGTTGAAAGCTCCCTGGACGGCCGGCAGCGCCTCCAGGGCGGCGATATGCGCCTCGGCGAGGTCGGCGACGTGCACGTAGTCGCGCACGCAGGTGCCGTCGGCGGTGGGGTAATCGTCGCCGAACACGCGGAGAGCGGTATCGTCACGGGCGGCGCGCAAGGCCAGGGGGATCAGATGTGACTCCGGGTCGTGGTCCTCACCCTGGTCGCCGTCGGCGCCGCACGCGTTGAAGTAGCGGAGCGCCGTGAAGGCGAGCGTACCCGCGTCGCGCGCCCGCTCGAGCCGGCGTTCGGCGGCGAGCTTGGTCGCGCCGTACGGATTGGCCGGGCTCAACGGGTCGTCTTCGTCGATCGGCACGCGCTCCGGCTCCCCGTAGACCGCCGCGGTGGAGCTGAAGACGAGGCGGTCCACCCCGGCGGCCCGCGCCGCGGCGATCACGGCCGCCGTACCGTTCACGTTGACGTCGAGGTATCGCTCCGGCTGTCTCACCGACTCCCCGACTTCGGCGAGGGCGGCCATGTGGACCACCGCTCCGGCCCCCGCCAGGGCCTCGCGCAGCCGGGATTCGTCACGGACGTCTCCCCGGACGATGTCGGCGCCTGCGGGGACGGCGGCGCGGTGGCCGCGCGACAGGTCGTCGTAGACGACCACCTCGTGCCCGCGCGTCAGCAGGCGTGCGACGATCACGGAGCCGATGTAGCCGGCGCCACCGGTGACGAGGATGCGCATGGTGCGATCGTATCAGTTGCGGCGCCGCTCGCGCCTGCAGGCAGCGTCGCAGGCGCAAGAACGAAGGGGCGGGATGCTCCTCGAGCGTCCCGCCCCTTCGTCGTCGTGCCGCACTGTCCGGGTCACTTCCGGTTGTCGACCCAGATCTTCATGGAGCTCGAGTTCATGGACTTGACCTTGATGCGGACGCCGAGCTTCGGGATCTTGACCCCGGCTTCGGGCGTCGCGGCGTACCAATACGTCCTGTTGTCTTTGAACCACGGCTGGGCGAGCTTGCCCGGGGCGGTGCTCTCGCCGACGTTCACGTTGCGGTCGTAGTCCTTGAAGTAGATGCTCTGCGTCGCCGTCGGTCTGAGGCCGAACGCCGCATCGCGCACCTGGATGCGCGGCCGCCAGTAGCCGACGGTGCCGCTATACGTGACACCGTCGGGGCGCGGCCGCGCATCGAGGACCATCCAGCCGCCTCGGCCGAGGTGATCGGCGACGTCGTTGTCGGTGTAGAAGGTGTCGCGGTAGATCAGGTGCAGACCGCGGTTGTAGCTGAACCAGTCGACCCAGCTCGCGTAGTCGC
>Ga0172370_10004859_pt1 | contig 17701 bp, 19 predicted proteins | sample LakKiv5m_FD_114538 | JGI IMG/M metagenome (GOLD analysis project Ga0172370, IMG submission 114538) | Freshwater microbial communities from Kabuno Bay, South-Kivu, Congo - kab_022012_11.5m | ecosystem: Environmental > Aquatic > Freshwater > Lake | place: Democratic Republic of the Congo...
GTCTGCTTCAGGTTGCCAATTTTTAATTTGCAAATCTGCTTTTTTATCAAAACCATAAGTTTGATATCGCTGCGGGTTTATCTTTTTAACCGCATTCATAAGGTTTTTATCATCGGCACATAAAAATAATTGTTTATCGTTAAAAAATTGAGTAAAGATTTTTTCCGTTTCTTCCAGGCTTCTGTAAACATCCGGATGATCAAAATCGATATTGGTTGCCAAAACATATTTTACCGGCAGGAAAAAAAGCTTGGGCGTTTTATCGGTTGGGGGGTTGATTCCGTATTCGTCACCTTCCACCACGATATATTCGTGATTATTTCCATAATCGCCGCCGTCAAATTCGGCAAAAGAAGATGTTCCTACCATATAGGTCGGTTTTTTTCCTAATTTAATCAACGAATAAGCCAATAAAGCGCTGGTTGTGGTTTTGCCGTGACAACCGCAAACGGCAACCGCTCTTTTATACGAAAGTATAATTTCCCTCAACAGTTGGGAACCGTGAAGGATCCTGATACCGCGCTTCTTTGCCTCCAATACCTGAGGATTGTTTGAAGACTGATTGGCGGCGGTATAAACAACCAGATCGGTCGATTCCGGCAAATCCGCCGGATCGAAATTCCGGAAAATTCTGATTTGATTATCTTTTAAAGTCCGGTCGGTGATGAATTCATCGTCAATGTCAGATCCGCAAACGTTTTTTTTCATCTTTTTTAAGATGATCGCCAAATTAGCCAAAGCGACTCCCTTAATTCCGACAAAAAAAATATTATTTTCTTTTATCATATTCATCGATAATTTCCAATACCGCTTTTTTGTCGTCCCACGGATATTCTTTCTTTCCCCGGCACAAACTCTTTTCATGACCTTTCCCGGTAATGATTACCACGTCGTTCTCTTGAGCTAAACTGATAGCTTTTTCTATTGCCGCTTTCCGGTCAATGATTATCGTATAAACATTTATTTGATCATTTTTGATATTTTCTTTTATCTTAAAGCTTCGATTAATTCCTTCAGCTATTTGTTCACAAATTTTTAGCGGATCTTCTGTACGATAGTCTTCTTCTGTTAATATGATTAAATCACTATATTTGGAGCTGGCTTCACCCATCAATGGTCGCTTAGTGATATCCCGCAAGCCGGCCGATCCAAATATATGAATAATTCTTCTTTCGGTAGAAGATTTAATTGAATTTAAAAGTTGAGTGATAGCGTTTGGAGTATGGGCGAAGTCAATTATGACTTTAAAGTCTTTATCATACACCGTTTCTAAGCGTCCTTTTGGTAGCTTAAAGCTTTTCAAGGCTGCTAAGATTGGGTGAATATCTATATTTAAGACACGTGCAGTTGTACTTGCTGCTAAATAATTTGCTTTGTTGTAATCTGTCAATCCCAAGTTATTAATTGTATTGTAAAGCAGTACGTTAAGTTTACCAACTTTATAAAAATAGAATTCTTTACGACCTTTTTGTAAAAGATGTTTTAAAGAAGAAAACGACCCGTCTCCAGAATTGATAATACTAATCCGTGCATTAAAAAGCAATTTCGCTTTAGTTTGCAAATAATTATTGTATGTTTCATGGTAATCAAGATGTTCGTGGGTTATATTCGTAACCACACCTATATCATAGTTAATTCCCCAGACCCGGTTTTGATCTAAAGCATGAGAAGTTGTCTCCAATATAAAATATTCATCTCCGTTATTAACTGAGAGTTTCAGATATTTTTGAATGGTGAAAGATGATGGTGTGGTGATGTGAAATCCCGTATCATAAACTTCTCCCGCAACATCAGCATGCACTGAGGAAATCATTGATACTTTTTTGCCACTGGATTTCAAGATGTGATAAATCAGGTGGGTAGTCGTTGTTTTCCCGTCCGTCCCCGTCACCCCAACCACCTTAATCTTCTTACTCGGAAATCCATATATGATATTCGCCAGCACTGCTTGCGTCAGATGATAGAAATTCTTAATCTTTTGAAAATTGGAATTTGGAACTTGAATCATTGTTTGGAAATTGGGATTTGGAAATTGGAAATTACTCGCCTGGTGCTATATTATAGTACACTATCAGATCTTTCGCTATTTCAAAGAAAATAGGGGCGGCTGTTTCCGATCCCCATTGCGAAGCTTTCGGTTCACGAATAATAACCAAAGCCACAAATTTAGGATTATTTACGGGTGCAAAACCGATAAACGAAGCGATTGTCTTGGAAGGATCATAGTGGCCGGCAATCGGTATCTGGGCCGTTCCGGTCTTGCCGCCGACGGCGTAACCTTTTGGCTTGGCCCAACTGACCTCGCCGTTTTCCACGGTTGAGGCAAGCATTTTTTTAATTATTAGCGACGTCCTCTCGGAAAGGATCGTTTGCGTAAGCTTTGTTTGAATGGTTTGCTCCCTGCCTTCGGCATCAATCCGCAAAACCGTATGCGGAACCAGCAATTTGCCTCCGTTAATCAAAGTGGCAAATGCCCGGACCATCTGGATTGGAGTCACGGCGATTCCTTGCCCGAATGTGGCGGTTGCATAATCTATCGGATACCATTGGTTTTTCGCGCGAAGATATCCTGCCACTTCACCCTGAAGATCGATTCCGGTCAACTGGCCAAAACCGTAATTGTTGATATACTGGTAAAGTTTTTTATCGCCAAGCTTTTCTCCGATATAAACCATCCCGACGTTGGACGATTTTTCCAAGATCCGCGTCATGGAAATTTTTCCCTCATATTTGTTATTCCAGGTTTTAATCGTATATTCGCCGATGGTTACCGGACCTTCTTCGTTATAGATTTCATCGGGCTTGATTGCTTTTGCCTCGATTCCCGCCGCCACGACCAATGGTTTAAAAATCGATCCGGGTTCATAGAGATCGGTAATACTTGAATTTTTAAAATAATTTTCGTTGAAAAGATAATATTTGTCCGGATCGAAATCAGGAAGACAACTCATGCCCAATATTTGAAGCGTCATCGGATCGGCAACAATCACGCAACCTTGAGTTGCCTGATAACGCTCCAAACCGGCTTGTAAACGATTTTTGATTATCTGTTGGACTGATTTGTCGATCGTTAAAATAAAATCGCGGCCGTTTTCCGGTTCGATCCGGTCTTGGGTACCGAAAAAAATCGGCCTATCCGATAAATCGCGTTCCGATTTAAGCAAACCGGGCAATCCGGACAAATCCTTGTCGTAATAGCCTTCGACACCGAAATAGCCAATATTGTCACCGCCGCTATTCTTACCGACAAATCCCAACAATTGGGAAGATAACGAAGATTCCGGATAATAACGGCGGTATTCTTCGTCAAAACCGATCCCCTTCAAATTCAAACCGGCCAATTTATCTTTGACATCTTTAGTCAAACCGTTTTTCAATGATATCCAATAACTTTCGGTGTCGAGTTTTGCTTCGATCGACGCCTCATCCGTTTTCGCAAACTCGGCCACTTTTCTTATCAGTTTATCCTTTTCGGTTATTTTTTTCGGTTCCGCATATAGCAAATAAGTCGTTTGGTTAACCGCAAGCGGCTGATCGTTACGATCATATATCTTTCCTCTTTCTGCCGGAATTTTTCGCGTTTTTAAATAATCGGAATTAGTCGAATACGGGTAGATAACCTGGATATAGAAAAGCTTGAAGATAATCAGGAAGAAAGCTCCCAAAAAAATGAGATAAAAAAACCTGATTTTAGATAATCTAACGGTTGAGCGCATACTTGAAATTATCTAAGATCATGGGAGCCGGTTGTTCGGTAAAGTTAAGGGTGGCCGCCATCGAAGCGGTATATTTTAACGATTCGATTTCGAAAACCTGCTTTTCCAAATCGGTATTTTCGTTATGAAGTCTGGTTATCTCTTTCTCATAGCGGTTAATTTCATTACTTAACCGGATCCCGGATAAAAATATATAAACATTTCCGATAATGAGCCCGACGAAAAAAATCCAGATAAAATTTTTAAAAATAAACTTCATTTCGGTTTTTCAAAAACTAATAATCCGTACCTTTGCCGATCGTGCAAACGAGTGACGATCATCCGTGATCACTTTTTTATTTATCTGTTTCAAATGACGATCGGTAATGAATCGTTTTACCCAACGATCTTCAAGCGAATGAAAACTGATAACTACCAGTCGTCCGTTTTTATCCATGATTTTTAAGCTGTCGGCCAACGCCTTCTGCAGATTATTTTTTTCGTGGTTAACGGCAATCCTTAATGCTTGAAACAACCTTGCAACCGTTTTGATCTTATTTAGTCCTTTTTTTTCCAATGCTCCGATCAAATCACCAACCGTATCCAACCGATTCATTTGTCTGGCTTCAATAATCGTTTGCGCCAATAACCGGGAATCGACATCTTCCGAATAACCGGCGATTAACTCATACAACCCATTTTCGTTCACAAGATTAATAATATCGGCGGCAGTATCTTCCAGCTGAGGGTTAAGCCGCATATCCAATGGTTCTTCCGGTTTTTTAAACGACAACCCTCTGCCCGATTCGTTCAGCTGCTTCATCGACAATCCCAAATCGAAAAGTATGCCATCGACCGGAACAAAATCATTTCTGCCGGCAATCTCCTCGATATTTGCAAAGTTGTCGTTGATTAAGATTAAATCTTTATTCTTTATTCTTTCTTCATTATTCTTAACCTGATTTTCATCCTGGTCTATTCCTAATACTTTTCCGCCTAATTTTAAAATTGCTTCGGTGTGTCCACCCTCGCCAATCGTTGCGTCGATGTATTTCCCGCCTTTTTTAATGTTTAAACCCCTGACTGCTTCATTTAAAAGTACCGGTGTATGCATTAATTACTCTCTTTTTCAGATAAATTCTTAATGTTGCCTTCAACCGTTTTGATATATTTTGTCCATTTTTCCGGTTGCCAAACTTCAAAATACGTTCCGACACCGATCAAGACCGCTTCTTTTCCGTTCAGTTCGGCATACTCCAACAGATTCTTGGGGACAACGAAACGTCCCTGATCGTCAATCTCAACGCTGATAGCGCTTGAAAAAAGATGACGCTTCGTATCTACCTTTTGCATTGTCAAAACAGAATTGCCCATCAGCTTAAGCGTCTCTTTTTCCCAATCGGCATTTTTAAAGCCTGACAAACAACGGTCAAATCCTTTTGTCAATGTGAAAGTTTTGGTTTTACCCAATGCTTCCCTGATTTTCTTGGGAACAACAATCCGGCCCTGGCCGCTGAAACTGACTAAGTATTCGCCAAGAAATAGCATATAACACCATTTAACACCATTTTATGCATCGTGTCAAGAGTAAAGCAATTGCTAAAATCCGAAATCAATTATCCATAATCATCTTCCAATAATTTCTTTAACGATCAAACATTAAGAACGTAATAAATAAGTAAGCATTTAACAGTTCACTTGAAATTATATATTCAACTATTTATTATTAGCTTATGCTTACTAAAACAGACATAAAAAAATTAGAGGAAAAATTTGTCACTAAAGAAGATTTAAGGAAAGAATTAGGAAAATTCGCTACTAAAAACGATCTGACAACTACTGCCACCGATATTGTTGAACTAATCAATGCGTTTAGACAGGAATTAAAAGATGACATTGTTTCTTTCAAGGATGAAGTTCTTCATGAAATTCTTGCCCTTCGTGATGAAATAACCATGATTCAAGGTCGCCGGGATATGCTTGAAAATCACGAACAAAGAATCACGGAACTGGAAAACAAATCTCATAAACCGAATTAATTTAAACTACCCCAATAGTTTGAAGAATATAAGTGCAGCTGCGTTTTTAATTCCGGTTGCGATGACCTGGAAAGTAGGCTGTAACGGCTGGAAACCCACCCGTACCCGTCGCGGTAAAACTTACTGGGATTGGCTGAAGGAATAATTGTAATTCATCTGATAATATGATAGGATACTTATCCTTTATAAATTATTAGATCTTTATGGCTGAAAGAAAAGGTAATCTTAAATCGGTTGAAGCAAGACCTGTTATAGATCCTAATGCAGTATTAGAAGCACGCAGGACTCAAATCTCTACTATTTTATTTCCAGGTACATTAGCAAAAACTTTAAGTCTTGATTGGCAAACAGGAATTGTTTCTGACCTTGGGCATGGTGAGGCGGCTACATTTTTACAAGATGGTGTTAGACCATGGGAATGCACAAGTGTTGGAGTAACAGCAGAACTTAGAACAATTCGCACAAATGCTCAAGACGATCCTATTGGAGTACTAGTCGCTTCCTATAACACTGTATCTGAACAAGTTGCGATACAAGAATTTGACAATGAAGGATTAAGAGGACAATTTGAGATCAAACAGTTACCTGATGAAAGATATGGACATGATAAAAATTATCAGCTGACTTTAACGCTAAGAAATAAAAAATCCGGAAAAGCACCTAATACATTACAAGAAATCGCAACCGAATACGATCCGAATTTTAGATAAATTTAGTACATAACAAATTTTATATTAATAAAATACCATGGTTGAAAAGGCTGCCAACACTACCGGTTCACCTCAAGAAATGCCCGTTGTCTCAACCGAAACTATCATTAGAGATTGGTTATCGTTGGGTTTTGGTACTAAATTAATTAAAGATCAAGACCATAATCTTTCAGGAGGAATGTTTCCTACTAATGAAAAAGGATTACAAAGGTGTATGATTTTTTTTGACGGTACTGTTGTGGTTATTGAACCAGATGAGAAACGATTAGATAGTTATTTTGCACTGGTTGACTCACGTGTAGGGTACGTCGCTATCGATGGATTAAATACCGCCAGAGGATTAAAATCAGGCAACTACTCTTATATAAAAGTTGTGGCGGCGTCTCCGTTTGCGAGAACTCAAGAAGAGGAAGATCTGATAGTACAATCTGTTTCTGCGGCTAAAAAAATGGTTGAAGAAGGTAAATGGGTTGAAACTGATGCTGATCGAAGAGATAGAATTGCACAACGAGTATTTGACACTTTAATTAGTAATAATCCAGAAAGTTAAAATATTTTATCTTGAAATTATTCCCCATCCAAACATAATGTTCTGCGATAGTTTCTCGTCCTTTAGTTAAAGTTGACTTTCCCAAATAAGGCAATCCAACAAGAAGATACTGAACAGGTTTATTCATGATAAAATTATAAACAATACCTATTGCTTATGGACACAAATATTGAAACAATTCTTAAAAATACGTTTAACGTAACCGATTGGACCATTAAAAAACCATCCCATGGTCTGACTAAAGAGACATATATTGCCCAAAGCAGCCAGTTAACTGTTTTTTTCAAATTTGATATTAATATCCCACCCTTACAACGAGTATCCAACTTGGGATTAGCGCCAAAACTTTTATCAAGCGGCACTCATAACGGCAGAACATACATTATTCAGGAATTCGTAAAAGGTATTTACCCTGATCGTATATGGATCAATAATAATCTTGAAAAATTAGCGGAATTTATAAAAACTTATCATACAGATAAAGAGCTGTTTGAAATACTGAAAAATAATTCAGCTCTTGATTACCAACAAAACACAGAAGAAAGCATGAGATTTGTCACAAAACAGCTGGAGACGGTTAAGGAAAAAATCATGATAAAAGATGAGGTAAGACAAGGAATTGAAAAATTAATTAAAGAATCGAGAACCCTTAATCCGGTTGATTTAACTCCAACTTGCGGGTAACGGATTACAAACCTTTTTCCGGTGTTTGTTATTCCTTCAAAAGGAATAAGTTGTTTTATCATAAAAGTTAATAACTTATTATATATTTTTTGCTTTTTGCAAAATTTCTTTGATAACCGATTCTTTAGTTTTCATATAAACTTGTTTTATTTAAAGTAAATTTAATAAATTCAAGAACCTTATCAAGCTTGTTAAATCCCTCCCCAATTTTCCATAATAAAGCATCATCGATTAACTTCTGAAGCTTCTCATCAACAACCATTTTTGCATATTTAGCCGCTTTCGACTTTGAGACAACTTTTCCGGAATTTATTGTATAAAGAACACGACACATGGTTAAAACAGCATAGACCTGATAATCATCTTTAATTAAACGCGAATGATCGGTCAGTTGCGGTTTCCACCAATTGTTTAAAACCCTTATGGCAGCTTTCTTTAATTCATCCGAAGAAACCGGCTTCATGAAAGATTTTGGCGGTAGACCTTTAACAATAATTCCATGCTCGTAAAGCATATGATTTTCTATGACGCCAAAACCGTTTGTCGTAAACGTTCCGCCGTCGTTAAAGCAAGGGAAAAATGCTTTATCTTCAATGTAGTTTTCCAAAAAATTTAATGGAATATAAATAGAACCATATCTTTGGGAATAAAGAATACCGCTATTGTAGATTTTATTATGCATCAACTTGATTTCCTCCAACAGTTTTCCTGATAGTAATTCTTTAGTGGTTACTACCAAATCAATATCGCTTCTGTCCGGTTGAAAATCATCCATGGCTAAAGAACCATTGATATACATTCCCAAGAATTGATCTTTAAAAATTTCTTCCAATTCATTTAAAAGTGTTTCTATCAATTTAACAACTTGTTGAGGCAAATCTTTTCTGTAAGAATGTAAAGTAACAGGCATAAAATTATTATAATATATTCGCACAACGATGCTCTAAGCTCTTGTAATTTATTGATTAACAAATTATTATTAAACTATGCTAACCAAAACAGACATGAATAAATTGGAGGAAAAGTTTGTTACGAAAAATGAATTTCATTCGGCAATTGATGGCTTAATGGAACTCATGAAATCATATTTTGATAATTTAGAAGAAAAATTTGAAAAATCGCATGACAATTTAAGCAATAAAATAGATAAATTAGTAGATGCGGTAGATTGTATAAGAAGTGATAATCAGCAAATAAGATATCGTTTGGAAGATCATGAAAACCGCATAGATGATCTTGAGAATAAATCATCAGTCGCTTCTTAATTTAATTCGATAAATCTCCTTTGACGACGCGGGGATCCGGTGTTATTATTAGAGATAGTTATGCCACTCCGTCAGGTACAGTATTGTGCCTGACTACGTTGGGCATGAACGATGCCAACATGAAAAAAATTCTTGACAAAACGACAAAGCTTATTTTTACCCAACAGGGAGGCATGTTTTCCTCAGCGTTGATCCTGTCTCTCATGATCGTCGTTTCCAGACTGTTTGGTTTCTTACGTTATCGTACGCTTGCCGGCTATTTCAATAAAAGCCAGCTCGATATTTTTTTTGCTTCGTTCCGTTTGCCTGATCTTGTATTCGAAATATTGATTACCGGCGCCTTCACCGCCTCTTTTATCCCCATTTTTATCCGTTACCAGAAAAATAAAAACGAACTGGAAGAAAATATTTCTACGATTTTCAATATCATCATTCTTTGTCTTATCGTTTTTACGGTCATTAGTCTTTTTCTTATGGACTACATCGTTCCGCTCATTACGCCCGGCTTTTCCCAGGATAAAATAAGCCAAACGGTTTTCTATTCGAAAATCCTGCTCGCCGGCCAATTACCTTTTTTGATTTTCGGTAATTTCCTGACAGGCATCGCCCAGGCGCAAAGGATCTTCTTTGTAAGCGCCCTGGCGCCCGTTCTTTACAATCTGATGGTTATTGTCGCCACCTTCTTTTTTGCCGACCGGTTTGGATTGGCGGCACCGGTTTGGGGTGTCGTTGTCGGGGCCGTGATATTTTTCCTTATTCAGATACCGGTTTATATTAAGCAAAATTTCCGTTATCTGTTTGTTCTTAAATTGACAAAAGGCGTTAAAGAATTTTTCCATATGGTTTTACCGAGGATTTTTACCGTAATTTCTTCCCAAATCGACGCCACGGTCGACCTGACACTTGCCAGTCTGATCGGTGCCGGCTCGTACACGGTATTTTATCTGGCCCAACACTTGCAGCTTTTGCCCGTTTCCGTCATTGGCGTCGCTTTTGGTCAGGCCTCGCTTCCCTATCTGTCCGAACTGTTCGAAGAATCGAAAATCGATGAGTTGAAAAAAGTTATCGTGGATTCGATTCTCAATTTATTTTTTTTGACCATTCCGATTGCCTGCTTTTTTATTTTTGCCCGAACTCCGGTTGTCAGACTTTTTTTCGGCGGAGAAAAATACGATTGGGACGCAACCGTTAAAACCGCCGTAACTTTATCTGCTTTTGCGCTTGCCTTGCCTTTCCACTCAATCTATTATTTTCTGACACGCTGTTTTTATGCGCTGCTTGACAGCCGAACGCCTTTCCTTGCCAGTGTCATATCAGTACTCATCAATACCATATTGAGCGTCGTTTTCATCATTTACCTAAAATTGCCGGTTTGGTTCCTGGCTATTTCTTTTTCCTTATCGATGATTTTGAATGTGTTGATTTTATTTTTTATTCTCAATAAAAAAACCGGCGGCCTGAACTTTCGTTTTATCGTCACGGAAACAACCAAAATTCTGGCCGCAGTCTTTATCGCATCCGGCCTAACCTATGTGCTTCTCAAAATTCTTGATTTGCTTATTTTCGATACCAGCAGAACCATCAATGTTTTTTTCCTCATTTTGGTCGGCGTCATCCTTTACCTTTCCTTATATTTGTTCCTTGCCTGGATCTTCGACATAAAAGAAATTTATCTAATAAGCCGGCTTCTTATGAAATTCAAAGATTATCAAAAGAAATTGCTGGAAATTTATTCCGCCTATGAATAAACACAATCAAACCAAATCACGACAGGCAGTTGACGCGATCAAAAGGAAACTTTTGGGCAAGAAACTGACCTATCAGGAAATTTATACTTTGATGGACGAAATATCCCACCAAAGACTGAGTGACGTTTTAACCACTTATTTTGTCGCCGCTTCTTTCAAAGAGGGCTTCGGCGCCAACGAACTGTATCATTTGACCAAAGCGATGGTAGAAACGGGTACGAAATTAAGTTTCAAAGGAATCGTTGCCGATAAACATTCGACCGGCGGGGTTGCCGGAACCAGAACAACGATGATCATCGTACCGATAATTGCGGCGGCCGGTTTCAAAATCCCAAAAACTTCTTCGCGCGCGATCACTTCGCCGGCCGGCACGGCCGATGTCATGGAGGCAATTGCCCATGTCACTTTCACTCCGAAGGAGATTGAAAAAATAGTTAATGACATTGGCGGCTGTATCGTTTGGGGCGGCCATTTGGGAATTGCCCCGGCCGATGATGTCATAATCAGGATAGAAGAACCACTATCTTTCGAATCTTTCGATAAGGTTATCGTTTCGATCATGGCAAAAAAGGTTGCCGTCGGCGCAAATCACCTGGTACTTGATATTCCCGTCGGCCGCACGATGAAAATCCGTCATTTTTCCGATGCGGAAAAAGTGGCGCAAAAATTTAAAACTTTGGGTGAAAAGTTTGGTGTCAGAGTTATTCCAGACGTCAATGAAACTTTGGAACCGGCCGGCCGCGGTGTCGGTCCAATTCTTGAGGCACGAGACGTCCTGAGCGTCCTTGAACAAAAATCAAACCGGCCGCTGATGCTTGAAGCAAAAGCTTTAAGGTTGGCCGGCAAATTATTGGACATCTGTTTTGAAGACTCCAATATCAAAAAAAACGGCGAAGAAGAAGCGGTACGGATTTTAAGCGACGGGACGGCGCTAAAAAAATTCCGTGAAATTGTCAAAGTGCAAAAAGGCAGCGATGATATCTGTCTGGATAATTTGCCAATGAAAGCCCATAAAAAAGAAATCATATCGTCAAGAAGAGGTAAAATAAAAAGTATCAATAACTTTAATTTAAATACGCTTGCGAAAATCCTGGGCGCACCGGCCGATAAATATGCGGGCGTTTATTTGATAAAAAAAATGGACGAAAAGATCGATAAAAATGAATCTTTAGCCGTGCTTTATTCACAAGACAAGTACCGTTTGATCGAAGCCCAGGAAACACTTAAAAATTTCCCGATTTATGAAATAGGGTAAAATATACTATCGCTATGAAAAAACCGATTATTTTATTCAGTTTGCTAATTATCAGCATCTTTGCTGTCATTACCATTTATCGTGAAGGCGTTATGCCGGTTAACAAAAACAGCAAGGAAACAAAAATATTTGTCATTAAGCCGGGCCAGGGCTTAAACGAAATAACGAAAAATTTAGCGGCGGAAGGTTTGATCAGAAACAGGATTGTTTTTTTCTTTGTCATCAAACAGCAAAATGCCGAAAAGAAAATCCAGGCTGGCGATTTCAGTCTTTCTCCTTCGATGGATGCGTTTCAAATCGCCAAAATACTGCAACACGGCACTCTTGATACTTGGATTACGGTCGTTGAGGGTTGGCGAAAAGAACAAGTGGCCGAAGTGATATCCAAAAATTTCAGCAACATTTCCGAAGTCGAATTCAGCCAGTTGGCAACCGAAGGCTATCTTTTTCCCGACACTTATTTGATTCCGACCCAGGCAACAAGCGAATCGATCATCAAAATAATGAAAGACAACTTCGATAAAAAATACACCGAACCTTTAAGGCAAAAAGCAAAAAGTTTGAACCTGACCGACGACCAGGTAGTCACCTTGGCTTCATTGATCGAACGGGAAGCGAAATATCCCGAAGACAGACAGATGGTTGCCGATATTGTCCTTAAAAGAATTAAAAATGATTGGCCTTTGCAAATCGATGCCACGATCCAATATGTTTTAGGTTATCAGCCGAAAGAAAAAACCTGGTGGAAGAATGGTTTGACGAGCGACGATTTGAAAATCGAATCGCCTTATAACACTTATACGAATACGAAACTGCCGCCGGCACCGATCGCCAACCCCGGCCTCTCTTCCATTGAAGCCATTGTCAATGCGAATCCATCTACCCCTTATTGGTATTATCTTTCCGATTCCGGCGGCCATTTGCATTTTGCCAAAACACTGGAAGAACATGAGGCCAATATCAAAAAATATCTTCAATAAACCTTACCCTTAAGGATTTACATTGTTTGTTAAAGATTTATATATACCTGTTTAAGATTTTTACTGGGAAGAATCGTATAAGGAATTTTTACCACGTTATTATGTTACTAACCCAAAATACTCATCTGAGGCTGGTAATAGAACGATATTTTTATTTGGATATTTCTTTTTGCTGATTGTCGCAAAATCTTTCGCATGGGCAATCACTTTTTTATTCTGTTCATCAATTGCCAACCAACCAGTTTTATATTTCTTAATTGTTTTACTAAGATCTAGAGGTGTCATAAAACTATTATATCACTTATAATCTTTGAAATTATTGAACAATTTCTTCGGTGTTTTCTAAGGTAGTGGTTTCGGTAGCGATACCTTGGCGTTTGATGACTTCGCGCGGTTTCGAGCCTTCGGCCTGACTGACAAAGCCGGCCGCTTCCAACTGATCCAAAAGACGGGCCGCCCGGGCGTAACCGATAGATAAGCGCCGCTGCAATAATGATGCCGAAGCTTTGTCGAACTGGCTGATGATGCCGATCGCCTGTTTGAATAACGGATCCTTTTCTCCTGCGCCATTGCCGCCGATCGACGAAAGCGAGCCGACGAAATCATCTTCGGGCTGGGTCACTTCCTGAGTGTAATGGACTTCGGGAACCTGGGCCCGCAAGAATTTAACCACCTGATTGACTTCTTTTTCGGTAATGAAAGGCCCCTGGATACGGCGGGGTTTTGCCTGATCCGGAGGCAAGAATAGCATATCGCCCTTTCCCAAAAGTTTTTCCGCCCCGGGCATATCGATAATGACCCGCGAATCGATCATCGACGAAACGTTAAAAGCGACGCGCGTCGGGATATTGGCTTTCATAAGACCCGTAATGACATCGACCGACGGCCTTTGCGTCGCAAGAATGAGGTGGATACCCGTTGCCCTGGCCATTTGGGCAATTCTCGTAATAAGCTCTTCCGCATCGCCCGGCGCAAAAATCATCAAATCGGCCAATTCGTCGATAACGAATAAAATGTATGGTTTTTTTATGACACCGGGGGTTTCGTTGAACCCTTCAAGATTTCTTACCCCGACTTTGGCAAATTCCTTATATCTGTTTTCCATTTCGGCCACCGTCCAACGCAATGCGGCAATAATTTTGTCCGGCTCCACGATCACTTCGGTCAAAAGATGAGGTACGCCATTATATAAAGTCATTTCCACCCGTTTGGGATCGACCAAAATCATCCGCAGATCTTCGGGCCGTGTCCGGAAAAGGAATGTGCAAATCCAGGCATTCAAAATAACCGATTTACCCGAACCGGTAGTTCCGGCAATAAGCACGTGGGGCATTTTATTGATCGAGGAAGCCTGGGGCTCGCCCGAAACATCAAGCCCCAAAGGTACCATAAGCGGATCCGGGTTTTTGAATATCGGAGCCATGAATAATCGTTTTAAAGTAACGATCTCAGGCCGTTTGTTGGGGATTTCGATTCCGACCAAAGATCGGCCGGGAATCGGCGCTTCGATTCTTACCTGTCCGGTAGTGGCCGCGAGCGCCAAAGCCAAATCATTGGATAAAGCGGTAATTTTGGACAATTTTGTTCCCATGGTAATTTCCAGCGCATATTGGGTGACGGTCGGTCCGCGATTCACTTCTCCGACACGGGCGCGGATTCCGAAACTGTCAAGGGTTTTTTCGATAATGGTTGCATTGCGGTTAACATCGCCGCGATCTGCTCCCTGCTGGTTGATATCGGCCAATAAATTCATGGGCGGATAAACCCAGGTTGAAGAAGAAACCGGCGTCATCGGTTTCATGACAATATCTTTCCCTGATGAAGGATTAATCGTATTGGCACTCGTGGCAACAGCATGCGCTGCCGCCGGCGCGATCGTCGGGATAACTTTTGGTTTGTCGGTAATTTTTTTGTCTTTGATGAATTCTTCTTCATCTTTAACCGTCGCTTTACCGATTGTTTTATCTTTGTTCAATATTTGGCGAAACACGTGATTTTTTACAAAAAAAACAAAACCCTTGGCAATATCGAAAAGAAACAAAAGAAAGGTATCAACCGACGTATCAAGAAACAGGATTAAACCGATAATAAAAGTTATACCAAGAATCAACAATGCGCCAAAAAGCGTAAAATCAAGCGACAGATTTTCGATAATCAGTTTCCCCCAATTTCCCGATTGGAAAACGCCCAGGATCGCAACGTAAATCAGGATGACTCCACCGGTAATGTTGTACTTGACGAATTTTAATTTTTTCGTGTTGAAAAAATGGCCGGAAACAAGAAGCAAGATGAAAGGAACCAAAATGCCCAAACCGCCGACGCGATCAAGCAGTTCCCTGTTGATCCGGTGTAAAATTCTTCCGTTATCTTCCGATGGCGATATCAGGTTTAAAAATGAAATAAGTGAGATAGCCGCCGACAATATCAACAAAAATCCAATAATGTTCATGATCGACCGGCTGTTGATTTTTGTCTTAAAAAAGGGCAGTCTCAGTTTTTTCCTCCGTGCCATATTATGTAATAATAAAGAAAGATCTGCGGAATATCAATAAGACAATTCAACTGCTTGCACTTGCGTAATAACGAAGGGCAAAATGCCAAAACTGACGGGAAATATATAATAGAAAGATCGAGAAAATCAATAACTGAACTATATCACCCAATAAAACCTTATTTATCATTGCTTTTACGGGAACGGCCACCGTAAGCATCAATGGGATAAAAAACAAAAGAACTATACTTTTAAATTCTTTTACCATGCTGGGGGGATAACGCGACATTCCGGTAATGTTATAAAGAAAATCAATTAAATTCGAAAGCTGAGGATTCCAGATTAATAAAGTAGCCACAACAAACCAAATTGCATACATTAAGATAATTCCGAATATAAGTAACGTTGCAAATCCTATTACATTGGTTACTGAAGGGTAATAACGCATTTGTATCAACGTACTGGTTATAAAATAACTTCCGATAAATAATCTTATTATTTGGGAATAATTTATCTGCCAACAGGTTAGCAATAATTGGGAATCAATCGGTTTGAGCAGATAACCGTCAAGTTGACCATAATTGATAATTCTGGAGAGATTATCTAAATTTCGTGAAAAAAACATGTGAAAAATTCCCATAAATAAAATATAAGATGCCGCCAAGATCACCAGTTCATCCCGATTCCAACCGTATGCGGATTTGATTTTGGCGGTTAATAAATAAACCCAAACCATTTGAAAGAATCCCCAACCTAAACTGGAAATAATACTGTTAATAAAGCCAGCTCGATAAGCAATTAATTCGGAAAAATTAATTTTTAATAACCTTTTGTAAACGTTAAAATAATACTTCATATTTATTGTCCTATTGCGGTAAATTCCTTAATGCCTTTTTTCCAAAGTAATCTTTGGATAACTAAAAATAACGATAAATAAAGAAATTGGATGCCGACAATCCTTAAAATTTCCCACAATAATAGTTTTCCCTGAATAATAATTACCGGATAATAAATCATATAGGCAAACGGTAATAAATAAGAAACGTTTTTTAACGTTGATGGAAAAAACTCCAATGGTACTACATAACCGGCAAATACGATTGTTACGATATCAACCAGATTGTAAAGACCCCTTATGTCCTTGAACCAAAATGCCAAAAGCCCGATAATCATCTTAAAAGTAAAGGAAATAAAAAAAGCTAAAATTGCCGACATTAAACCCAGTGCAATAATCAACACTGTCAAATTAATTCTTACGAGATGGGAAAAAAGGATTATAAAAATTAGCAATAGAATTAATCCGTAAGTGCCTTGCAGAAGACGATAAGGAATCTCTTCGATGAATTTTATCCAATAATAAGAAAATGGTCTTATCAGATAGCGAACCAAGTCTCCTTGCTTTATATCATAGAAGGATACTTCTTCTTCAATGTGTGAAGTTAAAAATGCATTTGCTAAAGCCAGCAATAGGTAGTAAGTCGTCAGGGAAGAAAATGTCCAGCCCAAACCTAAATTTCCGCCATTGGATGCTCCTTTCCAAAAAAGAATTAGCGATAGCGGATTAGTTAAAGAAATGATAAACCAGATTAAAGATCTTGCTCTATTTTCAAAAACATGCTCAAAATGCAGTATAACGATTTTTAAAAAACGTTTCATATTAAACAATCTTGGCCGTGAAAATCTTTCTGACAATCTCCTCAACTTCCGGCTCTTCGATATTAAGGTCGGCGACATCAAATTTTTCCATCAGGTGGCTGGCGATATGATTAGAATCTTTTCTGGGTACCAATAGATTAACTTTGGTCGATTCATAAAGCTTGATTTCCCCTAAAGATTGCAATTCATCTTTCTTTACCGGTGATTCAAAGATAACCGACAGAAGTTTATGGGTAGAATATTTTTTAGTAATATTTTCCAGTAAACCATCATAGAGGATTCCTCCCTGATTGATAATTATTACCCGCCGGCATAATTCTTTAACATCATCCATATAGTGACTGGTTAAAAGAATGGTTGCTTTATAACGCCGGTTATATTCTCTGACAAAACAACGCAATTTTTGCTGCATTACCACATCCAGCCCGATCGTCGGCTCATCAAGAAATAAAACCTTAGGTAAATGGATCAACTGAGCCACTAATTCACATTTCATCCTTTGTCCTAATGATAGTTTCCTGACCTGGACTTGAAGAATATTTTTTATTTCCATCAGCTCCGCCAACTCTTCGATCGTTTCTTTAAATTGCCTATCGGGAATACTATAAATCTCTTTATTCAAAAGATA
>Ga0172370_10004862_pt1 | contig 17700 bp, 19 predicted proteins | sample LakKiv5m_FD_114538 | JGI IMG/M metagenome (GOLD analysis project Ga0172370, IMG submission 114538) | Freshwater microbial communities from Kabuno Bay, South-Kivu, Congo - kab_022012_11.5m | ecosystem: Environmental > Aquatic > Freshwater > Lake | place: Democratic Republic of the Congo...
CGGCAATCAAGGAGGCCTTAGACGCTCAGTATTTAGACCAGGATAACCCAGAGATTGAAGCATTTATTGAGAAGGCAGAGTTAAGAGCCCTGTCGCGCTAGGATCGCGCACTGCAAAAAATCTTTCCCTATATTGAATTCCTTTTATACATTTAGTTGATGGCTGATAAAAACTTATTCTTGATTGACGCGACTGCATTCTGCTATCGGGCTTTTTATGCCTTAAGTGGATTGAGCACCATTTCAGGGCAGCCTACTAACGCGGTTTACGGCTTCTTAAATATACTGAATAAAATATTAAAAGAGCATAAGCCGGATTATCTGGCCTGTTGTTTTGACATTTCCCGGGATACATTCCGCCTGCGGAAGTTCGCGCAGTATAAGATGCAAAGGCCGGCAATGCCTGACGGCCTAAGCAGCCAGATACCCATAATTAAGGAAATTATCGCTGCTTACGGTATTCCAATCTTTGAAAAAAAAGGTTTTGAAGCGGATGATATTATCGCCGAGCTTGCCAGAAAAGGCGCTGCCAGGAAAATGCGCGTCACAATTGTAAGCAGCGATAAAGATATAATGCAATTAGTGAGCAGCCGAATTTCGGTGTTTAATCCCTATAAAGATAACGGCGTGCTTTATGATGAAAAGAAAGTAGAAGAGGCTTTTGGGGTCAGCCCCAAGATGACGGCGGATATTATCGCGCTTATGGGAGATGACGCGGATAATATTCCGGGCGTGCCGGGAGTCGGGGAGAAGACCGCGGAAAGGCTTATTTCAGAGTTTGGTTCTCTGGGTAAGCTTCTTAAAAATATTTCCAGGGTAAGCCCGGAAAAGATTAGAGATGCGATTACTGAGAATATTGAACGTATAAAATTAAATAAAGAGCTGATAACCCTGAACGAAAAAGTAGGCATAGGGCTGGATCTGAAGAAAATTAAATTCGGTGTTCCTGATTATAAACAATTGAGCAGTATTTTCAAAAGATTGGAGTTTAAAAGCCTGCTTAGGGAACTTCCTGATACGCAAGAAGAGGCTCCGGAGGTTAAGTTAGGCGATTCTAATCCGGAAGAATTGAAAGATTTATTAAAGCATACGCAAGAAATTACGCTTTATGGCGATAAAGCGGATGATTTATTTTTTGCCATAGAGGATAAGATATTCAGCGCTAAACCGTGCGAGAAAGAATTGGCGGCGGCGATAGCAAATAGCCGGATAAAGAAATCCGGATATGACCTTAAGAAACTGAAGGTTGCTCTTTTTAAGCAGGGGCAGGTTTTAAACGGCCTGGATTTTGATGTTATGATTGCCGCCTATCTGCTTAACCCCTCGCGCTCAAGCTACGCGCTGGCTGATTTGGCTTTAGAAAATCTTGGCGAATTTCTCCGTGACGATAAACTGGAGGCAAAGAAATCCTTAAGCCTGGCGCTTGCATTAATCCCGGTGTTGAAAAAGGCCCTGAGGGAAAAAGGCCTGCTGGAGTTATTTACCGATTTGGAGATGCCTTTAGTCAGCGTCCTGGCGGAGATGGAGCAGGTTGGGATAAAACTGGATTTAAAATTACTTAAAGAACTTTCGCGGGATATTGAAAAAAGGCTGATAGAATTAATCGCGGATATTTATGAGTCAAGCGGGACGCAGTTTAATATTAATTCTCCCAAACAATTAGGCCAGGTTCTGTTTGAAAAGCTGCATTTGCGGGTAATCAAGAAAACAAAGACCGGCCCGTCCACTGATGAAGAAGTGCTCAGGCGGCTGAGCCAGGAGCATGCGCTTCCGGCCCTCTTGTTAGAGTACCGGCAGCTGAGTAAGTTAAAAAATACTTATGTTGATGCGTTGCCTAAACTGGTAAACCCCGAAACCGGCAAGGTGCATACATCTTTTAACCAAACTGGCACCGAGACAGGCAGGCTTAGTTCAAGCAACCCTAACCTGCAGAATATCCCGATAAAGACAGATATAGGGGCCAAGATCCGCCAGGCAATTATTGCTTCGGGTAAAGACCATTGTTTGCTCTCCTGTGATTATTCGCAGATAGAATTAAGGGTGTTGGCGCATCTTTGCGGGGATAAAACTTTAGTTGAGGCGTTTCATAATAACCAGGATATACACAGCTTGACCGCTTCGTTAATTTATAATATCAGCGAGTCAGAGGTAGTTGATAAAATGCGAGAGGTGGCTAAAAGAGTTAATTTTGGTATTGTCTATGGCCAGAGCGCTTATGGTTTAAGTAAGGACTTAGGAATACCGGTTATCCAGGCGCAGGATTTTATTGACGCCTATTTCTTGCGTTATCCAAAAGTCAGGGAATTTATTGGCTCTCAGATAAATAAAGCCAGGAATGAAGGTTTTGTTACAACCCTTATGGGCAGGAGAAGGTATATCCCTGAGATTAACAGCAAAAATATGGGCATCCGCCAGTTTGCCGAGCGGCAGGCGGTAAATACTCCGATCCAGGGCACTGCCAGTGATTTGATTAAACTGGCAATGGTTAAGATATCCGAGCAGATTAAGATAAACGGATTAAAAAGCGAAATGATCCTGCAGATTCACGATGAACTGGTTTTTGATTTGCCGGTTTGCGAGCTGGATATTCTGACTAAACTGGTTAAAGAAAAAATGGAACAGGTCAGAAAACTGGATGTTCCGATAAAAATAGATATGAAAAAAGGAAAAAACTGGCTGGATATGGAGGCTGCTTGATGAAAATAGCGATGATTGCTTCTGAGGTTGTGCCTTTTGCCAAGACCGGAGGGCTTGCCGATGTGGTAGGCGCCCTGCCTTTAGTTTTAGAGGATTGCGCTCAGGAAGTAATTATTATTATGCCCGGGTATAAATGCGTCAAGGATGGCAAAATTAAACTAGCCAGGGTTTCTAAAGATGTCTCAAGCGCGGTCATAGGAAAGGATACCAGGGTTTATTTTATAGAGAACGACTCATATTTTAACCGCGATGGCCTGTATGTGGATAAAAACGGGGATTATAAAGATAACCTGGAGAGGTTTTCTTTTTTCTGCCGCCGGGCAATGGATTTATTGAAAGAAATAGATTTTTGCGCTGATATCCTGCACTTGCATGATTGGCAGGCAAGCCTGGCCGCGGTTTACCTGAAGAATTTATATTCCAAAGATAATTTCTATAGCAGGATGAAAAGTATTTTGACCATCCATAACCTTGGTTATCAGGGTTTATTCCCCGGAGATGAATTTGAGAAATTGGGTTTAGATAACAGCCTTTTTAGCGTCTCGGGGCTGGAATTTTATGGCAAGCTCAATCTGTTGAAAGGAGGGATAATCTTTTCGGATTTTATCACTACGGTTAGCCCTACTTACGCCGAAGAGATCCAGGGCCCAGAGCTTGGTTTTGGCCTGGACGGACTTTTAAGGCAGCGCAAGGATGCCTTAAGCGGGATAGTTAACGGCCTTGATTATTATGTTTGGGACCCGAATACAGATAATTTTATTATGCAGAATTTCTCCGCCAAGAATATAGAGGAGAAAAGCTTTAACAAGGAAGACCTTCAGTCCATCTGCGGGCTTCCGGTAGATAAAGATATCCCCGTATTGGGGATTGTCTCGCGTTTAGTTGAGGCAAAGGGCCTGGATATCATTACCCAGGGTCTGGATGATTTGTGTAAAATGGATGTACAGTTAGTTATTTTGGGGATAGGGGATTTGAAATACCATCAGTTGCTGGCAGCGGCGCAGAAAAAATACCCAAAGAAGATTTCCTTGAATTTGAAGTTTGACGACCCCCTGGCGCATAAGATTTACGCCGGCAGTGATATTTTCTTGATGCTTTCGGAGTATGAGCCTTGCGGCCTTGGCCAGTTAATCAGCTTGCACTATGGGACTATCCCGTTAGTTTTTAAGACCGGAGGCCTTGCGGATACGATTAATAAAAATAACGGTTTCCTGCTTACCAAGCGCAACAAAGAAGAATTCCTTAAGCTTCTTAAAAAAGCGTTAACTGTTTTTAAAGATAAAAAAAAGTGGATGCGCCTGGTGCATAACGCGATGAAATGTAATTTTTCCTGGGAGGCTTCAGCTAAGAAGTATATTCAGTTATATGTTCAAGCGAAAGAAAGCTAAATTAGTTTTAGGCCTTACCGGTACCATCGGAAGCGGCAAGAGCACGGTGGCCAGGATGTTTAAAACAAAAGATTCTCTGCTCATTGACGCGGATAAACTGGCGCATGATTCCTTTAGAATCGGCAGTTCAGTTTATAAGCAGGTTGTCGCTTATTTCGGGGAGGGGATACTCAGGCCGGATAAGCGTATTGATCGGGCAAAGTTAGCGGCAATAGCCTTTGTTAATAAAGCAGCTTTAATTAAATTAAATAAAATTGTTCATAAAGCTGTGATTGCTGAAATTAAGCGATTGGTTAAAGATTCAGGCAAAAAGCTTGTAATTTTGGATGCAGCCTTGCTTATTGAAGCGGGACTAAAGAAGATGGTTGATAAACTGGTAGTGGTTAAGGCCGGCAGGCAGCAACAAATCCTGCGCAGCCAAAGGCGGCTTGGTTTGAGCAAAGATGAAGTTTCTCAGAGGATGAAATATCAGATTTCGCAAAGCGCAAAATTGCGCCTGGCGGATTTTATTATAGATAACAGCGGTTTAATCAGTAAAACCCGGAAACAGGTTTCCGAAATAAGGAGAGCTCTTGCTCGCTAAGCTCGCAAGAGTATTTCTGAATAGAGGATAAAAGGAGGAAGTTGTGGAAAAGTTAGATATTAAAAATCTTAAAGATATGAAAATCGGCGAATTAAATAAGCTGGCTAAAGAATTAAATGCCAACGGGACCAGCGGTTTAAAAAAACAGGACCTGATTTTTAAAATACTTCAGGCCCAGGCGGAGAAGGAGGGGCTGATGTTCGGCGAGGGCGTATTGGAAATCCTCTCCGAAGGTTTTGGTTTCTTAAGAAGCCCGAATTATAATTACCTTCCCTGCCCGGATGATATTTACATTTCTCCGTCGCAGATCAGGAAGTTTGAATTGCGCACAGGAGATACCGTAAGCGGCCAGATTCGTCCGCCGAAAGAAGGGGAAAAGTATTTTGCCCTGCTTAAGGTGGAGGCGGTTAATTTTGAAAATCCCGAGGAAGTAAAGGAAAAGGTGCTTTTTGATAACCTTACGCCGGTTTATCCGCGCCAGCCGTTTAATATGGAGACCAGGCCGGATGAAATATCTATGCGGATTATGAGCCTGCTTACTCCTATCGGTAAAGGCCAGCGCGGCTTAATTGTCGCCCAGCCGTATAGCGGAAAGACTGTTTTACTGCAGAAGATCGCCAATGCCATTACCAGTAATAACCCGGATGTGGTCTTAATCGTTCTTTTGATTGATGAGAGGCCGGAAGAAGTTACTGATATGCAGCGTAATGTCAAAGGCGAGGTAATTTCCTCTACCTTTGATGAACCGCCGGAACGCCACGTTCAAGTTGCTGAAATTGTGCTGGAGAAAGCAAAGCGCCTGGTTGAGCATAAACGCGATGTAGTGGTCCTTTTGGACAGCATTACCCGCCTGGCCCGCGCTTACAACTCTGTGGTCCCGCATAGCGGTAAGGTACTTTCCGGAGGTATTGATTCAAATGCCTTGCAAAAGCCAAAAAGATTCTTCGGCGCGGCTCGCGCGGTAGATGAAGGCGGAAGCTTAACGATTATCGCTACTGCTTTGGTTGATACCGGCAGCCGTATGGACGAAGTTATCTTTGAAGAGTTTAAGGGTACCGGAAATATGGAAACCCAGCTTGACCGTAACCTCTTTCAGCGCAGGATTTATCCGGCAATTGATATCAAACGCTCTAACACGCGTCATGAGGAACTCCTGGTTAAGCCGGACGTCTTGCAGAAAACATGGATTCTAAGGAAAGTGTTGAATGAGTTAAATAACGTAGAGGCTATGGAGTTATTAATCGAGAAACTGAGTAAAACCAAGAATAATGAAGAGTTTTTAAACAGTATGAATCAAAAATAAGTGAGGCCCAAACTTACGGAACGATTAGTGAACGTAAGTTTGTTGGCCGAACTTATCCTCGCCGGTTATACTGCCTCGTTTTGTGGAGCAGTATAGCGAGGATATTGTTGAAAAGGATATTATTAACTAATTATTGAAAGGAGCAACAAAATGAAAGAGAAGACACATCCTAATTACAAAGAAAGCACAATTGTCTGCGCCTGCGGCGAGACAGTGCATACCCGTTCCACAAAACCGAGTATCCGCGTTGAAATTTGCTCAAAGTGCCATCCGTTTTTTACCGGCAAGCAGAAGTTAGTGGATTCAGCCGGCCGCGTGGATAAGTTTATGAAGAAGTACGGAAAGAAGCAATAAGTAGCGGATAAAATGTAGGGCGAGGAGAATTTACAATTCATGAATGAACAGTTGGAGAAAATGTCGGCCCGCTATCAGGAGCTGGAGCAGCTTTTGGCCAGCCATGAACTGATTGCTGACCGGCAGCAGTATAATAAACTGGCTAAAGAGCTTTCCGATATTAAGCCCGCGGTAGTTTTATACCGTGAACTTAAAAGCTTGCTTAAGGAATCTCAGGACCTTGAGGAGGTCTTGCTTCAGAAGCATGATGAGGATTATCATCAGCTTGTCCATCAGGAAATCAAGGACTTGGATGCCAGGAAGGCGGATATAGAGCTTAGGTTAAAGAAAATGCTCTCCGGAGAAGATAAGGATGCCGGTCGGGCCTGTATAGTTGAAATCAGGCAGGGTACGGGAGGGGATGAGGCAGGGCTTTTCGCGGCTGACCTTTATCGTATGTATTCTAAATATGCGGATAATAAAGGCTGGACCCTTGAGCCTATGTTTGCCAGCACTAATGAGGCAGGCGGGATCAAAGAAGTTACTTTTAGCGTAAAAGGTAAAGATTCATTTCGCTGCCTGAAATTTGAAAGCGGAGTGCATCGTGTGCAGCGCGTTCCCACTACTGAAGCCCAGGGCCGTATTCATACTTCCACCGCTACAGTTGCGGTTTTAGTTGAACCGGAAGAAGTTGATCTGGTAATTGAGCCAAAAGATTTAAGAATAGATACTTACCGTTCAAGCGGCCCAGGCGGCCAGCATATGCAGAAGACCGATTCCGCGGTAAGGATCACCCATATACCGAGCGGTACTGTGGTTGCCTGTCAGGATGAGCGCTCGCAGATTAAGAATAAGGCAAAGGCAATGAGGGTTTTGCGCGCGCGTATTTTGGAGACTAAGATTGAGTCGGAGGCAAAAAAACTATCCAGCGCCCGGAAAATTCAGATAGGCACCGGTGACCGCAGCGAAAAGATCCGTACCTATAATTTCCCTGACCGCAGGGTTACCGACCACAGGATTAATTTTACTTCACATCAATTAGAGGGAATTTTAGAGGGGCAAATGGATGAGTTGTTCGAGGCCCTGTTAAAGGCAGAAGAAGAAAAGAAGAATGAACGAGGCTGAATTAGTTTTAACCCATCTTTTAAATTGCGACCGGATGTCTTTATACCTGAATAAGGATATTAATTTAAGCAAAGATAAATCCGCGCAATTGTCTTCAATATTGCAGCGCAGGATGCTTGGGGAACCTGTGCAGTATATCCTGGGCGAAACCGAATTTATGGGTTTTAAGTTTAAAATAGATAAGCGCGCTTTGATCCCCCGTCCGGAAACAGAGGTCCTGGTCGAGCAAGCTTTAGAAAAATTAAATCAGGCGGGCATCTTCTCGCCGAAGATATTGGATCTTGGCACAGGTTCAGGCTGCATCGCCATAGCTATGGCGAAGAACCTTCCCCGCGCAGATGTATGGGCAAGCGATATATCAGAAGAGGCCCTGCGCTTAGCGGAAGAAAACGCCGGTTTAAACAATGTAGAGGTTAAATTTGTCCAGAGCGATATTTTCTCTGCGTTAAAAGCCGGTACTTATAAATTTGATTTAATTATCAGTAATCCTCCTTATGTATCAACTGAAGAATTTAATTCTCTGGCTAAAGAGATATTTTTTGAGCCGGAGTTGGCTTTAAAGGCGGGCAGTGATGGATTGGATTTTTACCGCCGGATAATTTCTCAGGCAGCAGGTTATTTAAATGACGGCGGTTTATTGACTTTTGAGCTAGGGTTGAACCAGGCTTATTTTGTCAAAGAGATGCTTGAGAAGGCAGGGTTTGATGGCTTGGCCTTAATTAAAGATTACAATGATATTGAACGTATAGTTATGTCAAAAAAAGGATTATCTAAAAATGGATAAATTGATTATTGAAGGCGGAGTTAAGCTAAAAGGGGAGGTCACTGTTTCGGGAGCGAAAAACGCGGTATTGCCGATTTTGGCTGCGACCCTGCTTACCGACGAGCCTTGTGTGATTAAGGGGGTTCCTAATTTGCGCGACACAAATAGCATGCTCAAGATTTTACGGGCTTTAGGAAAAACTGCCGAATTTGATAAAGGCAGGGTGAATATTTGCGCAGGCAAAACCACAAGCTATGTCGCTGAGTATAAATTAGTTTCTACCATGCGCGCTTCATTTTGTGTTCTCGGCCCGTTGTTAGGAAAACTCAAAAAAGCCAAGGTTTCGCTTCCCGGCGGCTGTGTCATCGGTGTGCGGCCTGTAGACCTGCACCTTAAAGGGATCAAGGCTTTAGGCGCCGATATCAGCATTGATTCAGGGTATGTAATTGCTGAAGCGGATAAGTTAAAAGGCGCGTATATTTATTTAGGCGGGGTATACGGTTCGTCTGTATTAGCTACCGATAATGTAATGATGGCGGCGGTTTTGGCAAAAGGGAAGACCGTGATTGAATCCGCTGCCTGCGAACCCGAGGTGTCGGATTTAGCGGAGTTTTTAATCAAGATGGGAGCGAAAATTAAAGGGCATGGTACTCCGGTTATTGAAATAGAGGGGGTTAAATATTTACATGGAGCTACGCATTCCATAATTCCTGACCGCATTGAAGCCGGGACTTTAATTTTGGCCTCTTTGGTTACCGGAGGGGATATCCTGATTAAAAACGTGCAATATCAGCATTTGGGTTCATTGCTTGATAAATTGAATGAGGCAGGGGCGCATCTTGAGCGTACTGATGGGGCTTTGCGGGTTAAAGGCAATAGGAGGCTGAACTCCGTCAATATTACTACGCTTCCATATCCGGGTTTTCCCACTGATATGCAGGCGCAGATGATGAGTTTGATGTCGGTGACTCCGGGCATAAGCGTGATTACCGAAAAAATTTACCCGGACAGGTTTATGCATGTTTCCGAACTTAACCGTATGGGCGCGCACATCCAAAGAGAAGGCCCGCATGCTATTGTTGAAGGCATCAAGCGTTTATCCGGGGCCCCGGTTATGGCAAGCGACCTGCGGGCATCCGCTTGTTTGGTGTTGGCTGGTTTAGCCGCGAGCGGCAAGACATCCATCTCCAGGATTTATCACCTTGAGCGCGGATATGAGCATATTGAGGAGAAATTGATTAACCTGGGGGCAAAAGTTTGGAGAGAAAAAGAATGATTTTAATGATTGATAATTATGATTCTTTTACCTACAACCTTGTGCAGTATTTAGGCGAATTAGGGCAGAAGGTTTTGGTTTATCGTAATGACGCCTTAAGCATTAATGATATAAAGAAGCTTAATCCGGAGAAGATTGTTATTTCGCCCGGCCCGGGCAGGCCGGAAGACGCAGGTATTTCCTGTGAAGTTATCCGCCAGTTCAGCGGAAAGATCCCCATCCTGGGGGTTTGCCTTGGGCATCAGGCGATAGGTTATGTCTTTGGAGCTAAGATCGTGGGAGCCAAGAAACTTATGCACGGCAAGACATCCAAAATACAGCATAATAAAAAAGATATTTTTAAAGGCATAAGTAATCCTTTTTTAGCTACACGTTATCACTCTTTGCTGGTTGATAAAAAGGGCCTGCCGGATTGCCTTGAGATAACCGCTTTTACCTCTGATAATGAGATTATGGGGCTTAAACACAAAGAATACCCCGTCTGGGGAGTGCAGTTTCATCCGGAGTCAATCCTTACTAAAAGCGGAAAGCAGATATTGGATAATTTTATCAAGTTAAAATGATTAAAGAACTTGTAAAACAACTGATTAATAAAAAAGATTTAACCGACAGCCAGATGCAACAGGTAATGCGGGAGATCCTCAGCGGCTCAACTGATACCGCCGATATCATTAATTTTCTGACTTCTTTAAATCAAAAAGGGGAGACGGTCGGGGAGTTGACCGTAGCGGTAAATGAAATGCTCAAATATGTTGAGCCGATTATCGTTGATACCGATAATATATTGGATACCTGCGGAACCGGAGGGGATAAAAAGGGGACATTTAATATTTCAACAATTACTGCCCTGGTTGCCAGCGGAGCGGGAATTACTGTTGCAAAACACGGGAACCGTTCAGTTTCCAGTAAATGCGGCAGCGCGGATATTTTAGAGGCCTTAGGCGTAGATATAAATATGAATAAGGCCAAGATTAAGAAATGCCTTATAGAGATTGGTATCGCCTTTTTGTTCGCGCCTAACCTGCATCCGGCAATGAAAAATGTTATGCCGGCAAGAAAGCAGATAGCCGGTAAAACGATGTTTAATATTTTGGGTCCGTTGATTAACCCGGCCCGGGCAACCAATCAGTTAATCGGGGTATATTCCAGGGAGTGGACCAGGCCCCTGGCCCAGGTTTTATATAATTTGGGCTCTAAACATATTTTAGTGGTCCACGGCGCGGATGGTTTGGATGAAGTAACCACTACTGATAAAACTTTTGTCTCTGAAGTAAATAACGGGACATTGAGGGATTATGAAATAACTCCGGATGAGTTTGGCATCCCCCGGGCTAAGCCTGATGATTTAAGCGGAGGTTCAATAGAGGATAATCTTAGGATTGTCCAGGATGTATTAAACGGTAAAAAGGGAAGGCCGCGGGATATTGTTTTATTAAACGCCGGCTGCGCTATTTATGCCGCTGACAAAACCAGTAGTATCGCTGAAGGAATAAAGCTGGCTGAAGAATCAATTGACTCAAAGGCGGCTTTAAGGAAACTGGAATTATTAAGGGAGTATTCACATTAAAATGGCTAAAATTGATACCTTAAAAGAGATTGTGGCGAAGAAAAAAGAGAGGATAATTTTATCTAAACAACAGCTGCCCGAGGAGGATTTAAAGGCTAGGGTAGCCGGTTTGGCTGGCTGCCGGCCGTTTAAAGAGGCAATCAGTAAACCGCGCCAGATTTCGCTCATCGCCGAAATTAAGCAGTTTTCTCCTTCAAAGGGTTTGATCCGGCAGAATTTTAATTTGCCGGAGATTTGCCTCAGTTATCAGGAGGCAGGGGTGCAGGCGGTTTCTATTTTAACAGAGGAGGATTTCTTCGGGGGGAACCCGCTGTATATTAATCAAGCGAAGAGCATAGTTACTGTCCCGGTATTAAGAAAAGATTTTATTCTGGAAGCTTATCAGGTGTATGAGTCACGTTATTTAGGGGCGGACGCGATTTTATTGATCGCGGATTTATTGTCTAAAGATAAATTAATTGAATTAATGCAGATTGCCGATAGTTTAGGTATGGATTATTTAGTGGAAGTGCGTGATGAAAAAGAGCTGAAGAAGGTGCTTAGCCTGAAGGTTCCGGTTATCGGCATAAATAACCGTAACTTGCATACGCTGGAAGTTGATTTTAAAACTACGGAGAGGCTATTCACCCTGATTCCCAGGGATAAAGTGGTGGTTGTGGAAAGCGGGATTAAGAATTACCAGGATGTTTTATTCTTAAAAATCCTTGGGGCAAGCGCGTTATTGATCGGAACAGCCTTTATGGAGGCTGAGGATATTAAGAAAAAAGTAGAAGAGGTAATGGGCTGGTAGGTGGCGTCACCCCTCGCTTTTGGGTTATAAATGACTAAGATAAAGATATGCGGGATAACTAATTTGGAAGATGCCTTGGCGTCTTTATTCTTAGGGGCTGAGGCGATAGGTTTTGTTTTCTACAAAAAAAGCCCCCGCTATATCAGCCCGCTTAAGGCTGGGAATATTTCGCGTATTTTGCCTAAAAAGATCATACGGGTAGGGGTTTTTGTTGACGAGGACGCCAGAACAGTAAGGAAAACCGCTGGCCTTTGCGGTTTAAACATGCTGCAGTTTCATGGAAACGAGCCGGCCGAATATTGCCGGAAGTTTAAAGGATACAAAATTATTAAAGCATTTCCTGTTAAAGGGGAACTGGATTTATCCGGGATATCGGGGTATAAGGGCTGCGCTTTTCTTTTTGATACTTGTTCAGCTAAGCGCTTTGGGGGCACGGGTAGAAAGTTTAACTGGAATTTATTAAAGAATCTGGATAAAATAAAGCATCCGGTTTTTCTTTCCGGTGGGTTGACTGCCGGCAATGTTGGCAAGGCAATTAAATTATTAAAACCCTGCTGGGTGGATGCTTCAAGTTCCTTAGAGTCCCGGCCGGGTAAGAAAGACCATAAAAAGATTAAGGAATTTATTCAGGCAGCCAGGCGTTCCTGATTGTTTGAGGATTTAAGAAAGGGTTGATAAATGTTTTCCAGCAGGAAGTTACTAGATAAAACAGGGCATTTCGGCGATTTCGGGGGGAGGTTTGTCCCTGAGACGCTGATTTATGCACTTGATGAATTAGAAAAAGAGTATTTGGCGGCAAGAAAAGACAAAGCGTTCCATAAAGAGTTATCCGGTTTTCTCAGTGAATACGCCGGCAGGCCTACTCCGTTATATTTAGCTGAAAATTTAAGCAAATACCTTGGGATAAAAAAAGTTTATTTGAAAAGGGAAGACCTTTTGCATACCGGGTCGCATAAGATAAACAATACTTTGGGCCAGGCAATTTTAGCGAAGAAGATGGGGAAAAGAAGGGTTATCGCCGAAACAGGCGCCGGCCAGCATGGAGTAGCTACAGCGACGGTGGCGGCTTTATTTGGTTTAGAATGCGATATATATATGGGCGAGGAGGATATCCAGCGCCAGGGGTTAAATGTTTTGCGTATGAAGTTATTAGGCGCAAGAGTAATCCCGGTAAAAAGCGGAACCCGGACTTTAAAAGACGCGATGACCGAGGCATTGCGCGATTGGGTAACTAATGTGCGCAATACTTATTATATTATCGGAACGGTTGCCGGGCCGCATCCGTATCCGGCAATGGTCCGTGATTTTCAGTCAATAATCGGCAAAGAGGCAAGGCAGCAGGTTTTAAAAAAGGAAAAAAGATTGCCGGATTACCTGGTGGCTTGTGTCGGCGGCGGCAGCAATTCTATGGGGTTATTTTATCCTTTCTTTAAAGATAAAACCGTGAAAATGATTGGAGTGGAAGCTGCGGGATTAGGGTTATTTTCAGGTAAGCATTCTGCCAGCCTATTAGGCGGTTCCGCCGGAGTTTTGCATGGATGTAAATCCAATGTTCTGGAGGATAAATTCGGCCAAATTAGCAACACTCACTCTGTGGCTGCCGGGCTTGACTATCCGGGAGTCGGCCCGGAGCATGCCTATTATAAACAGATCAAAAGGGCGCTTTATGTGGCAGTTAATGACAAAGAGGCTCTGGAAGGGTTTAAGTTATTATCCGAAATTGAGGGGATTATTCCTGCCCTGGAATCTGCGCATGCCATTGCTTATTTAAAAAAGTTAAGAAATAATATAAAGAAGAATTCGGTGGTTATTGTCTGTTTGTCCGGAAGAGGGGATAAGGATTTACATGAATCGTATTTCTAAGAAATTTAAAGAACTCAAAGAAAAAAACAAAAAAGCCTTTATTGCTTTTATTACCGCCGGCTACCCGAGCCTGGCGGCAACAGCTAAGCTTGTTTTGGAGCTTGAAAAAAGGGGAGTGGACATAATTGAGCTGGGTGTTCCTTTCTCCGACCCGCTAGCTGATGGCCCGGTAATTCAGGAGGCCTCTTTGTATTCTCTTAAGAAGAAGACGAACCTGGCGAAGATCCTTGGCTTGGTAAAAAACCTGCGCAAAAATACCGATTTACCGCTTTGCCTGATGAGTTATTATAATCCTATATTTTGCATGGGGGAAAAGAAATTCACGGATAAAGCGGTAGCTGCGGGAGTTGACGGAGTGATTATTCCGGATTTGCCTCCTGAGGAGGGCAAAGATTTTATTGCTTACGCTAACAAAAAAGGCCTGGCAAATATTTGTTTTCTTGCTCCGACCAGCTCGCAAAGCCGGATAAAAGCTATATCTAAAATTTCAAAAGGTTTTATTTACTATGTTGCTTTAACCGGAGTTACCGGAAGCCGCAAGCGCCTGGCCGCTGATTTAAAAACCAATTTAACCAGGATTAAGAAAATAGCGCGCATCCCGGTTTGCGCTGGATTTGGTATTTCTAGCGCGGCGCAGCTGAAAGAAGTTCAAAGAATATGCGACGGAGGGATTGTCGGCAGCGCCATCGTAAATAATATCCGCCAAAATTTAAGCCGCAGGGATTTAGTAAAAAGGGTAGGCAGCTTCGTAGAAAGGTTTAATGTATAGAAAAAGCAGGTTAAATAACGGTTTAAGGATTATCACTAAGCACTTAAGCGGGGTAGGCAGCCTTTCTTTAGGTATCTGGATTAATATCGGCGGGCGTTATGAATCAACCTCTCATAAAGGTATTTCGCATTATCTGGAGCATTTGCTTTTTAAGGGAAGTAAAAAATACTCCTGCCGGGAGATTAAAGAATCAATTGAGGGTATAGGGGGAGCCTTAAACGGTTTTACTTCTGAAGAACTTACTTGTTATCTGGTTAAGATCCCCAGCCGTTATTTGGTTAAGGCCCTGGATATTTTAACCGATATGGTAGTTGAGCCGCGCCTAAAGCAGGAGGATATAAAGAAGGAACGGACAGTTATACTGGAAGAGTTGAAGATGTACAGGGATCTTCCGCAAAGCTATGTTTATGAGTTACTGGATGAATTGCTTTGGCCTGAGCAGCCACTTGGTTCTCCGGTAATCGGGACCGTAAATTCGGTAAAAAGCATTAGCCGTGAAAATTTAAGCTATTTCCAGAGGGAGCACTATACACCCGCTAATATTGTAATCAGCGCCGCCGGGTTAATAGACCATGATCTGCTGGCGAAAAGAGTATCACATATTTTTGGCGGTAAAAACCCCGGAGGTCTAAACGCCTTTACCGCAGTCAAAGAATCTCAGTGTAAGCAGCAGCTTAATATATTTTATAAAGATACTGAGCAGGTGCATATGGCAATGGGGTTTCATGGCTTAAGGCGCGATCATCCTTTAAGGCATGCCCAGGCCCTTTTGCATATAATCCTGGGGGCGAATATGTCCAGCCGCCTTTTTAATGAAGTAAGAGAAAAAAGAGGGCTGGCTTATGAGATAGGCACCGGCGTTAAGCGTTATCATGATACCGGAGCATTTTTGGTCCACGCCGGTATAGATAATCATAAGGTTGCCCCTTGCCTGGAGTTAATTTTTAAGGAACTGGGGAAGGTAAAGAATAAACTGGTAGCTGTTGATGAGTTTAAACGGGCAAAAGAGTTTTATCTGGGCCAGCTTATGCTGGCTTTAGAAGATACTATGGAATATATGCTTTGGATGGGCGAGAGCATGGCCTGCCTGGATAAAGTATATACGCTAGAGGATGTAATCAAGGAAGTAAATAAGGTAAACATAGAGGATTTACGCCTGGTTGCCCGGCAGATATTCAAGCGTGAAAAGATAAATTTAGCCTTGATTGGGCCGTTAGAAAAAGATAAAAAGAAGATTTATTCAAAACTTAATTTAGGGTAAAAATGATAATATTTCTGATTTTGCTGCTTTTGGCTGCGGTTTCTTTCTTTTTTTCATCCGCCGAAACTTCAATCATCGGTTTAAGCAAGATACGCCTGCGCCATATGCTGCAGAAAGGGGTCAAGCGGGCTCAAAGCGTCCAGCGGGTAGTAACTAAATTAGACAAGGTAATCGCTGCCATACTTATCGGCAATAACCTGGTGAATATCGCTATCTCTTCCATTGTAACCGGGATATTTGTGCAGATTTACGGTTATCACTGGGGGGTAGTTGTCTCTACTTTTGTAACCACAATTGTTTTACTTATTTTTTGCGAAGTGACCCCGAAAATACTTTCAGCAAAGCATTCAGACAAAGTGGCGCTTATTGCTGCCCCGGTGATGGAGTGGGTGGTTGTAGCCTTAAAGCCGCTGATTATACTTTTTATCGGGATCAGCAACTTCATACTAAAGATTTTTGGGGTAGAGGTTTCTAAACGCTCGCCTTTAATTACCGAAGAAGAGTTACGCACGATGATCGAGATGGGTAAGGAGGAGGGGGTTCTAAGCGAAGAAGAGCGTAAGATGCTCCACCGTATCTTTGAATTCGGGGATACCCGGCTTAAGGATGTAATGGTTACAAAAGATAAAATGATAGCGGTAAATATTAATACTAATTCCGATGACCTGCTTAACTTGTTTGTGGAAGAGGGGCATGCCAGGCTGCCGGTTTACAGCGGTTCGCTGGATAATATTATGGGCATAGTTTACGCCCGCGACCTGCTTTACATATTAAGGGAGAAAGGGCTTTTTCTGCTGCAGGACCTGGTGCACGAAGCTTGTTATGTCCCGGAGTCAATGCGGGTAAGCGAGCTTCTAAAGAAGTTCCAGGCTGAAAATATCCAGATAGCTATTATTATAGATAAAGACAAGAAGGCGTTAGGTTTAGTTACCCTGGAAGACTTGCTGGAAGAAATTGTCGGTGAGATTGAAGAGAAGCATTCCAAGGAGAGGAAAGCTTTAAAATAAGAATTGTTTGACATAAAAATCTTGCTGTGATAATATTAACCATACAGTTAGACCTGTATGTTTCATAAAAAGGAGGAACAAATGGCAGAAACAGGATATTGCGTAAAATGTAAAGGCAAAAAAGCTATGAAAGATGAGCAGAAAGTGACTATGAAGAACGGCCGCGCAGCAATGAAAGGCAAATGCCCTGAGTGCGGAACCGGGATGTATAAGATTTTAGGCAAGAAATAAGGAATTATATAGAAATAGGAGTATTAAAATAGAATCAAAACAGTTGGCTCAAGCCATTGCCCGGGCTGCTAAATCCATTAAGGCTGAGGATGTAGTTATCCTTGATGTTTCAAAATTAGCTGATTTTTGCGATTATTTTGTTATCGCCAGCGGCAATTCCTTAAGGCAGACCGCCTCAATCGCCCAGGCGATCCAGGATGGCTTAGAAAAAGTCGGGATAAAATCTCTCTCAAAGGTTCCACGCGGTGACGAATCGGGCTGGATAGCCCTGGATTACGTTTCGGTAATCGCCCACTCCTTTTATAAACCTATGAGAGAGTTTTATTCTTTAGAGAGCCTTTGGTCCGATGCCAAGAAGGTAAGGGTTGTTGCTTCAAAACGAAAATAGCTTTCCCTCCAATGCAGAAGAATATTCAGGAAGAACTCACAGCTTTAGTTAAGCGTTCATTATCGGCAGGAAAGTTAGAGGAATTTCTGCAGGATGAATTTGTACTTGATTTTCCCACTGATAGCCGCTATGGAGATTTTACCACTAACATTGCTTTAAAGTTAAGTAAAGCACTCAAGGATTCTCCCCGCAATGTAGCTTCCCGGTTAATTGAATTAATCCAGAAAGAAATCCCCGATTCGGGGTTAAAAGATTTAATTCCCCAGGTAAAGGTTGAAGGCGCCGGTTTTATAAACTTTTACCTTAATGCCGGTTATTTTTAGAATCAGCTGAGTAAGATACTTATTCAGGGGGAAG
>Ga0172370_10004863_pt1 | contig 17695 bp, 14 predicted proteins | sample LakKiv5m_FD_114538 | JGI IMG/M metagenome (GOLD analysis project Ga0172370, IMG submission 114538) | Freshwater microbial communities from Kabuno Bay, South-Kivu, Congo - kab_022012_11.5m | ecosystem: Environmental > Aquatic > Freshwater > Lake | place: Democratic Republic of the Congo...
CTTCAACAAGCAATTCGGGCATTGAAAAAATGGAAGGACACAAATGAAACCGGCAATATCCGCATGGCGGATTTCTATGCCTTCGCCATTAAGATCGCCCGCGAGGAAGGAAACGAAGATAGGTTGGAGAGTATCTTTGCTAAATTGTGCAAAGAGCAATCTCTGTTTACCTTGGATTATGATGTCATCTTTGAACTCTTATCTGAATGGGTGAATATGAAATGTGATGATGGTTTCGGTGGTACTATCCCCAATTCCGAGCGTGAAATCACCAGCAACGCCCTCAACAATGAACTGGCGGTATTGGCGGAGAAAAAGGAAATCGGCTATCCTTATAAGGACAAAACTCGAGTTTTTGCCCAAAGATTAGCCAATATTTTAGCCAATTTGAGAGAATTTTTTATCGTATCTGTGCGGGAAGGCAGAGGAAGAATAAAGCTCTATTCCTTTGCCTGGAGACAGGAGAATATCGAAAATCGAGTGAAAAATGACGAAATGCCGTTTTAAATCGCTAATTTCGGGTGAAAGGGTAGAATGTCAAAATCGACATTCCTCAGGGGTTTCATCAGTACAAAACAATGATTTTATTGAGATTGAGGAAAGGGTAGATAATATCCACTTTCTATTTAGTAGTATGGAAAAAGAAAATAATTTTAATATACCTGGTACATAAAAGGACATTCCTCATTTCTTTCTACCCTTTCACCGCTGCGAATTATCACCATAAATATCAATATGTTACAATAACAATATAGCTGCGGAAAACCGAAAATGGCTTTCCTCACTTTCCTCATCTGAAAATAGGAGCCAATATGTCCGCTATCGCGCCCATTTTCATTTCATCCGACCGTCAGCAGTGGATCATCGCTTTACAGTCCGAAGCGTCAGTCTGCTATATCTGTTCCTCTACCAAACTTCGTAATGCGATTAATAAAGAATTTCAAGAAAGTAGAGTCGCCGGTTCCGAAGCGCTGCATTACAAAGAAGTCGCCACAGCGATGCTAAATGCAATCAAACAGGTTACAGGAAAAAGCCTGGAAGCGATTTCATTTTCCGATGGAAACGGCAAGTTCCTGAAAATATCTCAGACTTCATTCGAACACAACTTCGATCCCACGCAGATTGAGGAACCGGATAGCAAACCGGCTTCGCATAAAACAATTGATAAAAGCATATTGAAAAGGCAAGCGGAAATCCGCGCCCGCTTAGAAAAATTAGCGTTATAAAAATACACCGAAGGAAAGAAAAATGCAAGTCCCGGAAAAATACATCAGCTTTTCCCGGCTGGAACTGGTCACCCAGTGCCCGGCGAAGTACCGACACCGCTATGTTTTGAATTCCCAGCCCAGAACCGATCCGTCTTCACCGGTGGCGCTTGGTTCTATCGTACATAAAACACTGGAACTGGCTTTTCGGGAATTAAAATCAGAAGACTATAACGGATTGCTCTTGCACCGGAAGGATATCTTCTTGAAACACCTGAAAGGTGTGATTCAGGAAGGCAACCATCCGCCGGAATTATTTCTGCAAGCCCAGCAGGTGCTGAAAGATTTTGCCGATAGCGATAGCTTTCGCAGTGAAAACCTGATAGCGGTGGAACAGCAATTCGTATATGAACCTGACTCCCTGGGTGAAGTTTCCATTCTGGGCTATATCGACCGCATCGACAGGCTGAGTCCAAGCACAGTGTCACTACTCGACTATAAAACCAATCGCATGCTTTATACGGCGGAGGAATTAAAGCAGAGCCTGCAGGCTTCGATTTACATCATGGCAGCGAAAGAAATGTTTCCCCAAGCGGAAAATATTGAAATGCGTTTTCATATGCTGAGGCACGGCGTCCAGCAGCGAACTCTTCGCACCGAAGACGACTTGCTGGAAGCCAAAGAATATATCCTGTTGGTGAACGCACAAATCAAGAAGATAGAATCCGGCGGTGAAGCTACTGCTTTTCTGAATAAATATTGCCCCTGGTGCGAATACCGGCATCTGTGCGAAGTTTATAAAGGCGCCTGCGAAAACGACCATCCGCTGACTTTGGAAGATCCTAACGACATTCAAGCCATCGCCGAAGAATATGAAGACATTTCCGCCCGAGCCAAGATTATGTACGCCCGGAAGGAAGAATTGGCTGACCTATTGAAAATCAAGTTAATCGGTAAAGATCGTCTTACCGCGGCTGGGCATTATTACAGCTTAGGCAAGACCACGGTCACCAATTTCACCGATGTCAGCCGGGTGATAACATTGCTGGAAGAAGCTTCTCGCATTGAATATCAGCAACTTTTAAACCGCATCGCTACCATTGGAAAAGGCAAATTCGATGAGTTGATGAAGGCTTTAAGACAAGAATTACCGGAAACAGATTACCTGCGTCTGGAAATGCAATTGGGTGACTTAGTAGAATTTGAATACCAGCCCCGCCTGCAATCCGTTTCCATCAGGAAAGCTTAATATGAACCGTTTCGACCTCGAATATGAAAAGACTAAGTGGGAGCACCCCTACCGCATTCAGGTGACGAAACCGATGCGCTGGTATGAACTGGAAGCGTTTATCAAGAAAAACACTTTCGCCGGGGATCATTATGCCATTGAAAAGCGGGCGGGTAAGTTTGTGCTGTGGCGGCAGCCGGAAGCGGAATGGGATGTCGATAAAGCTTCGCCGGAATGGCTGGAGGAATGGACTTCGCAGGAACCGCCGCCACTGGAAGCTTTTACCGTAGATCCCCGGTCGGAGCCGGGGACAAGATTCAAAACCGAAACAGAAAAGGAAAAAGAAACAATGTCGAAAAGCGACAATGTGCTGCGCCGGGACGAAGCCATCCGGGCGGAGTTCGAACAATACAAGAAACAGGGCTTCAGAACCGGACACATCTACCGGGTATTAGCAGAAAAATATTATCTCAGCCCGCTGAGGATTAGGGATATTGTCACTTTGAGTAAAAACAAACTGCCAAATCCGCCAAAATAGGTGCCATTATGGCAGTATTATCGTAACTTACTGCGGTTTTGTAGCGCTGAATGAAGACATTGCTCTTGACAATAATCGCCAAGTCCCTTAATCTTATATCGAAGGCGCAAAACGCCTTCCGCCGACCTGCTTTAAACTGTTTTTAACACCACAACACCAAACAAGAATGAGTCATTTTAAAACTAAGAAAAACATCTTCGCACCTGCGAATCCGGATTTGAATAAACCGCCGGAGAAGAATTGGGAGGATGAACCGGTGCGGGATCTTCCGTTCGGTATTCGCGCCAAGCAGTGCGCCGCTACCAGTAAGGCTACTGGCACCCGTTGTTTGTGTCCGGCAGTCGATGGTTATCGTGTCTGCCGACTGCATGGCGCCAATCCCAAAAATCCTGGCGGGGTTTCTAATACCAGATATGTCTTGAACGATTTCGCTATGAAGTCCGGGGCTTACGCCTGCCGCTTTATGGAGGAATCGGAGCGGGTGAGTTTCCAAGTATTTATGAACTCGCTTTTGGAACATCTGGGCGACTGGAACATCGCCGATTTAGCTTTAGCGCAGACTGCTGGATTGATCCACATCCGCATCACGCGTGCCATCACCCAGACCGATGAAGCCTCTTCTTCACCGCGGGCGGTGGAAGACTTGTCTAAGAGCATGACCAGAGTATTGAAGGCGTTGGGTATTACACGCGAAGGTCAGAAACCGAAGGGCAGCGAGGAAAAGACCTTTGCGGAATTGGCGTTGGAGATGATTGAAAAAGCGAAGAAGGGCGAGGCGGCGCCGGAAGGCGAGGATAAGAAGCAGTCGAGGATATTGCCCAAGCCGGAAGCGCCGGGCAGTGCGAAGGACATCGAAGCCGAACATGTTTCTGGTCCTGAAACTAGCGCAGAATCATCCCAAAGCGTAACAGAATCCGTATTCGATTGAAAATCCGGTGAAAAAACTTCGGAATTAACTGTCTGCTGCAAATCGTAAGTTTAAAAGAAATAAAGGCTATGGAATTGTGGAATGGGGTAAAAGTTCGGATTAGACATCTAATCCGAAGTTTCCACAGCTGGTGGAATTTGGGCCTTTGCATGTTTGCCGGAATCAGAAACCGCCCTGGCGGAAACCAGCCTTATGCTAAACGAATTAAAACCTTCGGCGGAAACAAGCCTTATGCTAAGGGCATCTGAAATCCCAGTAAAAACAAACCCACATGCACATTACCTTTCCGGGCGCAGGAACTTCGCATAAGGGTGCGCCGGGTCGGGCGATGTCCCGGCGAGTCGAGGCTTTCCTCGACTGGAGATGCGGTTTGGAAAAATCTAAATTTCAAAGCTCGGCAAGGTCAAAAAGGGAAAATGAAAGTGGTGGTCTTCCGGGGGAGAAGGGCTGAAAAGCCCAGAATAAGATATCAGTAAGTTACTGATGCGAATTTCACGAAATAAAATAGAATCGAAAGGAAAATAAAAATGACTTGGAAAGATATAGGCGATTTTGTCAAGAAAGGGGCGCCGCTATTGGGAACGGCGCTTGCCGGACCGGCGGGCGGCGCGGTTGGTGGATTGGTGGCGTCACTATTCGGGGGTGAAGCGGACGACCCGGAAAAGGTGATGTCCTTACTTCAATCTGACCCGGAGGCGCTGACCAAGTTGAAAGAGCTGGAAATGAAGCACCGGGAACGGTTGGAGGAACTCAGCATTGAGGCGGCGCGTGTTCAACTGGAGGAATCGAAAGCCTATTTAGCCGACACCCAATCCGCCCGGCAGCGGGAAACCGCTATTGTTCAGGCAACAGGCAAGAAGGATTTAAATTTGTATATCCTAGCCTGGGTGGTAGTCGGTGGATTTTTCTTATTGACGGGAATGATGATGGTTATTCCAGATTTGAATGGTTCGAATAACGCCATGGTGAATATTATGTTCGGCGGGCTGGTTAGTGGCTTTGCTACGGTGCTGGGTTATTTCTTCGGCAGCAGCAAGGGCTCGACCGATAAGACCCATTTATTGGCGGCGAACAACCGGAAATGATTTTTTACAATGTTTCTAAAGCGCTGTGCAGTTCTTCGTCCTGAATGTGGGTGTAAATCTGGGTGGTAGTGATGTATTCGTGCCCTAAAGCTTTCTGCACCGCCAGCAGGTTTTTGGTCTTAGCGTAAAGAGTGGTGGCAAAGGTATGTCTTAAGACATGTGGAGTAACCTTTTTGGTGATATCGGCTTTTTTAGACCACATTTCCAACCTTAAAGCGAACTGCCGATCAGTTAATCTGCGGTTCCACTGGCTGAGAAATAAAGCAGGACATTCGGTTTCAGCTTCCAACCTATGAATTAAATATTGGTTAAGGACCTTTTTAAGTTTGGCGTTAATGTGTTTGACCGCGGGTTGACCGCCCTTGGTTCTTTTCACCTGAATCTTATTTTCGTCCAAGTCGACATCGGCGACATCGAGGCCAGTCAGTTCTGAAAGCCGCAGTCCGGTATGTAGTAAGATACTGACGGCGGCGAAATCCCGTTCCGCCTGCCAGCCACGGGTCTCCTTTATCGTTTTCAGAAGCGGTTTCACTTCTTCCGGCGATAAGTAAGTCGGCAGACTGCGTTGTTTGACGATGCGGACGGTGATGGCGGGATTATGGTCAATGTGACCGGTTACTTGCAGCCACTTGAAGAAGGAATTCAAAGCGGCTTTGGTATTAGCGATAGAGCCGGGTTTACGCTTTCCGCCGCCATAGCGAAGCTGCGATAAATCCGAATTCAGGAAATTATCCAACTGGTTGGCTAATATTTTTTCTACCGGGATATCATCTGGTAAAAATTTCCGCAGTCTATGTAATTCCCGCTGGTAGGAATCGATGGTTTTGGAGGAATTTCCTGCGGCAGTCCGGTGCGCTGCGAATTGCGCCATTGCCTGAGTAATAGTCATTTCTCTTTCTTTCTAATTGTATTGAATAGAGTAATTTTGAATATAACCTGCAGTTTAATTTCCGAAAAATCAAGTTAATTCCGAAGGTTTTTAACCTTTCCGATGGATTTCAAGCGTATAGACAGATTGTCATCATCCCAGCGGGAGGCGATGGTGAAGATGATGTTGGACCCGGTGTCCTGGGGTGAGCAGATGCTTCATGACCGGAGTGGAGCGCTGCGTAAGTTCTGGCGGCATCAAGCCGAAGACCTGCGCTGTAAGGATAGATTCATCATCCACCGGGATGGACGGAAGGTGGGTAAAAGCGTCTGCATCGTATCCGACATCCTGCACTTTGCTTTCACCGTCAAGGGCGGCAAAGGCTTGGTGGCGGCGCCACATCAAGGGCATTTGGACACTTTGATTGATGAACTGGAATTCCAGATAGGTGAAAATCCCATTTTGCAAGAAGCGGTGGCGGTGAAGTCTTCTGGTCACGAAGCAGTGAAGCGGAAGCCCTATTTTGAGATTCGTTTTGTATCGGGGACGATGATTTATTTCCGGCCCGGCGGCGACCAGGGGAAAGCCTTCCGTTCGCTACATGTCGATAGGATTTGGGTGGACGAAGCCGCTTGGCTGCCGGAACAAGCCTGGAACGCTTTAATGTCTTGTCTAAATGAAAACGGACGGATGCGGATTTATTCCAATCCCAACGGCATGCGCAACACCAAATATTTCCTCTTCACCGAAAATAAAGAGGGCAAGTGGACGGTGTTTCACTGGCCCTCTTCTATCAATCCCAACTGGACACCAGAGCGGGAAGTGGAATTAGCGATATTCTACGGCGGGCGGGATACTGCGGGTTATCAGCACGAAGTGCTGGGCGAACACGGTAAACCTTCCTACGGCGCTTTTAACCACGAGCAGTTTCGAAAGTGCCAGCGCGATGTGAAGACCTACCGGCAGGTGAATATCTTGGGTGAGGAATTAAGCGATTGCGCCAGCGAAGCTGAAATTCGCAGCCGTCTGGATTTAATGCTGGGATTGGTGCCGGAACAGGGTAGATTCTGGATCGGTGGGGATTTGGGCTATACCAACGACCCTTCGGAGATAACTATCTGGGAGGAAGACGAAGAAGAAGTTATGCGTTTGAAAGCCCGCTTCCATATTGAACATGTGTCCTACCCGGTCTTGGCGGAGATTATTGCTCTGATCGACCATTATTACCATCCCGAAGGAATCGGCATCGACAACGGCGGAAACGGACTTTCGGTGGTGCAGGATTTGACCACGCTGGACAAGTTCAAGGGATGCGATTTTGAAAGCAAGGTGATGGGCTTTGACTTCGGCAGTTCCACCACCATCGGATATAGTGACGATGGGAAGCCAATAAGGAAGCGAACGAAGGAATATATGACCCAGCTTATCAACTGGGCTTTAGGAAAAGGGAAGGTGGTGTTCCCCAGAAGCGACCTGGATTTGGAAAACGAGTTTACCACGCATACCTATTCCCTGCACGATGGAAAGATTATTTATTCCAAAGGCAACGACCATATTGTGGATTCGGCGCGCTGCGCTTTTCTGCGGCGGGAATATAGACGGTTGCAGGAACTTGACGGTGATGTGGAAATTGTGAGTCTTACCCCGGTGGCGACCAATCCGGTGTTTCAATAATTCGGAGCAAGTTAAATGACAACAGAGCAGGATAAATTGTCAAGCGATGGCATCGAGCAAGAAACGGCCGATTCCGCAAATGAAGAAAAAATCCAAGAATTGAAAGCGCAGTTGGAATCCGGCTTTACCCAAGCAGTGGTGATTGATCCCGATTGGATGGGCGCAGCCGCTGCATTGAATGCGGGTGTATTTTCTTCGGAATATGAAGTTAAGGGCATCCCCGCCGATTGGAAGGAGCGGGCGCAGAAAGCCTGGGAGTATTACCTTGAGGAGCCCATCGTATCCAATACCATCAACACCTGGCGCACTTTCGCCATTGGCGATATGATTAAGGTTTCCGCCGATGATGATAAGGTGCGCGAAGAAGCGGAAAAGTTGTCTGCCGTATTAGGGATAAACCGTTTCATCAAGGATATGATCCTGCAGCTATTAGTCAAGGGTGAATGCATCGGCTACAAGCGTTATGGCGCTGCAGGCAAGACCAACGACAAGAAGGGGCAATATAACGACATCGTAAAACTAATTTGCGTAAATCCGGCATCGGTGGACTTTGAATTTGAAAAAGGAATATTGGTGAAAGCGGCGCAGAAGCCGGAAAAGACCGGCAGCGGGGCGCAGAGTTCCGGGGAGGAGATTGAATTGCCTTTGGAACAGCTGATTCACAAGAAGTGGAATGCTCCGCAGTTTTCCGCCAGAGGGAATTCCATGGTGGTGCCGGCTTTCGAATCGATAGAACTATTACGAGATTATAGACGAGCGCAAAGAGCAATCGCCAAGCGCTGGACTACTCCGCTGCGCTTCATTCAAGTGGGTGGGAAGTTTGGGGATAAGGTGATTATGCCCACGCAAAAGATGCTGGATGTCACCCGCAACCAGATCAATAAGATGGATTTGAAATCCGGGCTGGTAGTACCCTTTTATGTCAAAGCGGAAACCTACGGGACTGAAGGGCAGGTGCTGAACACCGAGGACAAGGTTAAAGAGGTCAAGGAAGACATCATCGTGGCGTTGGGGGTGGCGAAGTCTCTGGTCACCGGAGATGGTCCTAACTTTGCCACCGCATCTTTAGCCTTCCAGAAGATGGTGGTAATGCTGAAGGAAATCAAGCAGGCGGCGCGGGAACTTTTGGACTGGATCTTTGATGACTGGCGGGAGATGAAAGGATATTCAGATAAGCGTCTGCAGTATATTTTCTCCGATGTGGATTTGACCAATCAAGTCGATGTCAAGAAGCTGTTGATTGAAATGTATGACCGCAATCTGATTTCCAAACACACTATGCAGCAGAAGATGGATTTGGACCCGGAGGTGGAGAAAAGCAATAGAACCCGCGAAGGGACTTTAGTCGATATGTCCTGGGATATCAAGGACATCGTTTCGCTGGTGCAGCTGGGGATTTTATCGGTGCCGACCGCCAGGGAGATGCTGGGGATTGATGACAAGAAAGAAGGCGAAAAGGTGGAAAAAGAGAAACAAGCTGCTGCAAAATCGCCGTATGAGAAGATTAGACCGCCATTACGGACATCCGCCGAAGTGGCGGAAAAGACTTGTGGTGAATGCGAAAAATATTCGATGGAGGAGGCTAAATGCCAATTGACAGGCGAGGAGCGAGAATTCACGCATTTATCCTGCCTGTTATTTGATGAAGGAGAAGAGGCAGGGCAATGACGCAGGTGGAGCGGATAGCGGAAGCGGTGTCCCGCAGTCTGGCGGTGCGGGAAGCATATACGGACTTGCAGGTGCAGAAGATGCTAAAAGCCTTACAGTCAGCGGACACCCAAATCAAAGCGGAATTGATACGGATTAAGGAGAAATCGATTATTTCCAAAGGATTGGAAGTACGCTGGTCGCAACTGGGGGGCATCCAGAAGGAAATCGATAATATCACCAGAGACCTGAAGAAAGAACTTTCGCTTATTTCACATAGCGGGATGCAAGGCGGATTTCAGCAGGGGATGCAAACTTCCATCCACGAATTGGGGGATATCGGATTGCCCTTTTATACTGATCTTTCACCTGGTGAACAGGCCAAGCTGGCGGAGCAGGTCATGAGTCTGGTCGACCGCCATGCGTTGGGTTTTCTGGTCAATTACGAACTGCAGCTATTGGGAAATGTGACAAGGGAATTAGGGGAGGGAATCAAGCAGCAGATTGCCATCGGTTTGATTCAAGGGGAAAGCATCGCCAAGATTAGTGAGAAGATAGGTGGGATCATCACCAATGCGGAGGATTTTCGGATGGCGGGAAAAACCGTTTTCAAGACCGCGCAGAACCGGGTAGAGACAATTACACGAACAGAAATCCTGCGAGCCTATGGTCAAGGGAGACATAAGTTCTATGAAACGGTAGGGGCGCAGACAGTGACCTGGCTGGCGGTGGGCGACAAGCGGATGTGCCCGGAGTGCTGGGAACTGGACGGAAGGGATTTTCCTTTGGATAAAGTCCCTAAAATTCCATTGCATCCATCATGCCGGTGCAGCACCTATGCGGCGAGGGCGAGAGTATGCCGGGCGGGCAAGCCAATATAATATTGCAGAATATAGTACTGCTTTCTGGTTGGGCGGAGAGGCTAGCGGCGATAGCGCAGGAGCCGGAATACGAATGCATTTTGGTGCCTTCTGAAATCGCGGGGATGGCGACGAAGAAGCAGGCGGATTCCTTGCAGGTGGGCGAAGCGGTGAAATCGGGCGACTTCAGCGAATTGACCATTCAGCAGGTGCAGAAGATAGCGCAGGCGAACAAGATCGGCATCGCCCGCACTAAATCCGATTTTGTAAAGTTACTGAAACCGCATGAACCTTTTGTCGACTTTGACAGCATCAAAGGCGTTGAACTGAAAGCCTTGATCAAGAAACACAAAATCGGCGCACTGCGGTCGAAGGAAGAGCTGATCGATTTGCTCAAGCAGAAGGCGGGACAGGCGCCGCAGCTGGGGCCGGAATTGACGGCTCAGAAAATCGCCTCTTTGAAAAGCGAAGTGACTAAGGGCTGTAATAATGTGTGGGATAGCGGTTTTGACGACTTCGTTCATATTCAGGAAAAGATGCAATCGGTTAAAAGTTCACTGACAGAATTGAAACCTCTAATCCCGGAAGAAGATTTTAAGGTGCTGCAGGCGCAGTATCAGCAGATGCAGAAAGCCTTTTGGGAATCGAAGAAGAGTCTTAAGGGCTCGGCGATTAAGAAAATCGCTCAGGAGCACAAGATACTGCATTATCAATGGGCTTCCAAGGAGGATCTGGTGACCATCATGACCTCCGATGATCCCTTGACCATCGCCGCAGTGCAGAAGAATATCGAAGTGAAATGGCTGAAATGGTCGGAGAAGCATGGCAAACCAATAGCCTCCAGCACTCCCCAGCCAACTCTCAAACCGAAGCCATTCAAACCCAAAACGCCTGAAATTATCCCAACTCCATCAACTTCGCCAGTGAAGAAACCGGTCGATTGGGTGGAGATCGATGACGCTTGGGAGAAATTTGCTTCCAGCCATCCCTTTAAGTTTCAGGGGCGGGCGGAGATTGAAGGAGCGCACACCAAATATTTTTTCATCGATGAGTCTGGCGCCAAATGGCTGTTCAAACCGGCGGAGGAATTCCGCGCCTTGGGCGATGAGGTGGCTTATATGATTGGCCGGTTAATCGATCCCGAGGCAGTGGAAGTACGGTTTATCAGGTTACAGGTTCCTGGGTCTACCAGCCCCAAGACGGGCTCCATTCAAAAATGGCGGACGGATTTGAAAGCCGATTTCGATTTTCGCAACATTCCGGTGGAGAAGCTATCCGCCTCGGAAATCGAACAGCTGCAGCGCGAGCATGTCATCGATTGGTTAATTTCCAATCACGATGCGCATATGAAACAGTTTCTTAGGACTCAAGATAACCGGGTGCTCGGAATTGATAAAGGCCAGATTTTTAAGTTTCTGGGCGATGACGAGCTGTCAATCATATATCATCCGAATGGAGCTTTCGGCGAGTCGGAGCCGTTTTATAATACGCTGATGCGGGCTTGGCGGGATGGCAAAATCGAGATGAACCTGCAGTCGACTTACCGCCATATCGCGGAAATCGAAAAGCTGACCGATGACGCCTACCGGGAACTTCTGCGCCCCTACGCCGAAGGCCGATTCAAGAACCAGAAATTGAAACTGAAGCAGTTTTATGAAACCGCCCTCGCCCGCAAGAATAACCTGCGCAGCGACTTTGAAGAGTTCTATACCCGGCTATTGCGGGAGAAAACCGGCAATGCCAAGGCAATATTCAAGTTTGAAACCGGGGTATCGGGCACTCGCGGTAAGGAATTTGCGGGAGGACGGCTTCCTAAAGATGCGGAGAAATGGATTGAAGATATCAACGCAGCGGGTTGGCAGGGGCGCACGCTGCCGGTCGATGTGGAAGATATCGAAGACCAGAATGTTTTATTCTTCACGGAAGATTTCAAAGGTCAGCCGCGCACCATCGCTCGCATGAAAATCCGCCCGGAGGCGGAAAGCAAGTTATTGAAAGTGCTACGGGAGCAGGGTCAATGGTCGAAAAACACCAAGCGGATTGGAATGCCTTTGGAACAGGACATCTTCTATGACGATATCCTGGCGGCGGTGAAGACCATCAACCATCACATTACAAAAGGGGATTACAAATTCAACGGCGAGACCGTCGCCAAGGCCTTGACTTCGCATAAGACAAAACTAAAGAAGCTGGCAGCGAGCGGCGATAAAGACCTCAGCTCCTTGGCTAAGTCATACACTAAAATGCTGAATGAGATTGCGGAATCGCAGAAACATGGTGGCAAGGTCAAGATAAAGGAATTCAAGCAGTATGTCCGGCGTTATGATGAAGGTCTTTCGAAAGAACCTCTAAAATCGAATCTGCGAGTAGAAATGCGCAATGAAATCAGAATGGATAAGAAGACCGTCCGGCAGGGCAGGATTACGGTCGAAGAAGAAAATGTCAATCTATCGAAACTTTGCTGTGGTTCGAAGAATAAGGGGCTGGAATACGAAATTGATTTTGGCGATGGAGTGACTGGGATTTACCGGCCCTGGGAGGGGAGCAATTACTACGCGCATCAAGGAGTCTTGGAATTGCGAATCACGGATAGATGCACCGTGCAGACGATGGAAAACCTGCAGGGCAGCCTGGATCGATTGGGTATCAACGCTTCGCTGGCAACTCCAGCGGATGCAGAATCCCTCTATCTCACCAAGATGGCTTATATCCTGAAAGAGGATAATACTCCCAAATGGAAGGGATTACTGAAAAAGCTGGAAGCGGGGCACGCTTCTGCAAGCGAGCGAGTGCAAGCTTTGCGGCAATACTGGGCGAACGAACTGGGGGTCGATGATGTCGCCAAGATTCCCGGATATGACCCTGAAGGGCGTTTTTCCATTATGCATTCCACCTGGAAGCAGCGGAAACAGGCAGGATACCGTTTGCAGGAACGGTTCGATATCACCGATGAGATGCTGGAGCGGGAAATGAAAGACTATTATCTTTACCATAATATTACACATTCGCGGGGTAATATGGGAAACTTTATCGATGATATTCTGAGCAACAACGGGGCTATGGTTTCGACTATGGAAAAGATGCGCAGTGGAGTTCCGGTGGGTGGGATGAGTCCGGAAAGTGATATGTCCACCGGCGGCGCTAACTATTTTTTCACCCGCATCCGGCAGTTGAAATCGGATCAATCCGCCAGCGAAGGTTTATACTTCAAAAAAAACTTGCTCCGGCGCATGGATGCCATCACCTATGATGGCGATAAATTTGGAAGGGTGACCGGAAATACCGTGCGGAATAATCGTTTGAGCAAGATCGATGATTGGAAGAGCATCGCCAAGCGCCGAGGCTCCGATGAGACCATTTTCAAGAACAATGTGACCTTGCTGGACAATATCGATATGATTGTAACCTCGTCCGAAAGCGAGCGAAGAGCTGTCATTCAAGCGTTCAAGAAACATGGCATTAGTAAACTGCCGGATGGCCGCCCGGTGTCATCGATTGTGCAGGCAAGGTGAGGAAGAATTATGTCACAGGAACAGATTAAAAAGGCGCAGCGTGATTTGCAGGAGAAGATGGACCGGATAATTTCCGGCGGGGCGGGATGTATTGTCTTGGACAACGCTGGTGACTTTGTCACTAAATTGTTTTGGGCTTCATTTGAAGTCTGCCGGGCAATTCCATTCTTTGACAGAGCCAGCGGGGAAATCATGCGCTGTGACTTTTGGGTCTTCTTTCAGGAATTCTATTTCGATCAGGGGATGCAGTATTCGCATTTGATCCGCATAAACAAGGTGGATTGGGTTCATGAAGATTATGTGGTGATGGTCAGCGCTGATGGTTGGACTTATCACATTTCCCTGTTTGATGCAAAGGAAGTCGATCCCCGACCGCACGAATTGCTGGAAAATTGGCGGAAGTATTATCAGGATAATGGTCTGGTGGAAGCGGCGGTGAAATTGCGCGCCGAATACTATGCTATGATGGAGGCGCAGTTATGAAAGTGCGGTATTTCATAGAATGCCGGATCGAACGGTTGACGGCGGAAAAAACGCCCATCGGAATTTGGCTGCAGGATTCGAGCGGGGTGGATATTTATTATCCCGATGAGACTTCTGAGGAATGCTGGGAAGCGAATGAAGTGTTGAACCGGCTGGCGGAAGCGCAGCTTGATCCGCCGCCGGATTTTCTGGATTTTCATTTGACCCGCGGAGGGTATTATGTTGAAAGGGTGGGAATCTTTGAGGCGGAGCTGGGCAATTTATCAGCGGAGGAGTTTATGAAAATGACTTTACAGAACGTCCTATTGGAGACCATAAGGAATATGTATTGACCAAAACTGCTAAAACCGCAGTAAGTTACTGCGGTTTTGTCTTTTTGAATGGAGACATGTCCCTTGACAGGAAAAGTCAGGGGACTTATTTTTATAAAGAAGTTACAAGAGGCAAGTTACAAGTTGCAAGAATTTGAACCAAAGATGTATACTCAACTGGAAAATACCCGATTCCTTCTGGAGACCCAGGCGGAATTGACCCTGTCGCCATTGATGCTGCCGGAATCACTGGAACTGGAATCCACAGCCCGGGACCAGCGCATCACCGAGGATAACATCGAAGCCGCCAAGGACTTGCCTATCTACATTACCAATTTCATCGGCTCCAAGCAGGACTTGACCGACTGGATTTGGAAGAACACGCCGGAAGGGGTAAAGAGCGTGCTGGATGCGTTTTCCGGCAGCGCGGTAGTGGGTTATATGTATAAGCAGAAGGGATTGCAGGTATTCTGCAACGACCGCCTGCGCTACTGCTATCACATCGCTAGAGCGATAGTGGAAAATCAAAAGGTTACTCTTTCGGAAGATGACTTGAATATGCTACTACAGGAAAACAAAAAAGCCGGAACCTTCGTGCAAGAGACCTTCCGGGGCAAATTCTTTCAGACCGGGGTGCATGCTTTAATTGACAATATCCGCGCCAATATCGACTCACTCTCCGGTTTCAAAAAGGATATGGCTTTATTTGATTTGGGCAAGACCTGTATATCGGCGGCGGGGAGCTTCGGTCATTTCCAATCTGCTAATAACAAGGGAGCCAAAGACCGCTATCCCGATACTCCGAAGGAATTCATCAAGCGTTTCAAGCAGAATTTCGAGCGCATCAATGGGCTGGTCTTCGACAATGAACAAGAAAACAAAGCCTGCCGGAAAGACATTCTGGATATCTTCGATGAAGTCAAAGTAGACTTAGCCTATTTCGACCCACCCTACGCCACCCATTTTTCGGTCACCAACTACGAGACTTCCTATCATTTCATCGAAGGCTTGATGACCTACTGGAAGGGGCTGGAGATAGACGAAGAGAGCAAGGTGAAGAAATATAAGACCGAGCATCAGACAGTGACACAGGCGAATGCGGAGGAGTTTTTTGATAGTGTATTTGAAAAGGCGAAGGGGATAAAATACTGGATTGTGTCCTACCGGGACAAGGCTTATCCCGATGAAAGGACGATGAAGGAGCTAATCGCCAAGCAGGGGAAAGCCTCCCGGATGAAGAGCCACGACCATACCTATAGTCTGGGCGGGAAAAACCGTGAAGGAGAGGCTTCACACGGCAAGGAGCATCTGTTCATCTGCGGACCGGAAGAAGGTAAATCCGGCGCCGAAGCGGATGAAAGCATCGTTCAGGAATTCAATCCGCTGGTGACGGCGGTGGATTTATTCTGTCAGCCTTTGATTTTCGAGGATTTGCAAATTATGGGAGTGGACGAGGATGGACGATTTATAACCGCGGAAGAAGCGGGACAGTATATCGCCAATTATATGGGGAGCAAGCGGAAGCTGATGTCCTGGATCTGGGCGCACACACCGGAAGGGGTGGAAACGGTGCTGGATCTGTTTTCCGGCGGCGCCAATGTGGCTTATTACTACAAGAAGAAGGGATTAAAGGTTATCGCCAATGACTTGTTGAAGTATCCCTATCACATCGCCCGCGCAGTAGTGGAAAATTCTTCGGTGACTTTATCGGAAGAAGATATAGAGATGCTATTGTCGGAAAACAAGGAAGCTAATGACTTCATAGTCAAGAATTTTCACGGCTACTATTTCACTAAACAGATTTTGGAATTTTTAGATAACACTTACACCAATATACTAAAGCTCTCCGGCTATAAAAAAGATATAGCCTTGTTTGCGCTGGGGGCTTCCTGCAAGGCGAAGAGTTCCTTTGGTGAGTTTCACCGCTCGAAGAAGGCGCTAACCCGGCCTCTAAGCGAATATCCTTCTTTGGAGAAGCACAAGGGCTCGCAGCTGGGGAATATTCCTATCACCGAATTCAAAGAGAGCTTCGTCCGCTATATCAAGCATGCCAATTCCTTAGTGTTTGACAATGGCAAGGAATGCAAGGCTTATAACAAGGAAGCACTGAAGCTCTTGCCGGAAGTGAAGGCGGATGTAATTTACGCCGATCCGCCCTATATCACTGAGTTCAATTTCAACGACTACGAAGCGGATAACCACTTTGTGGAAGGATTGATGACCTGTTGGCAGGGAAAGAAGCTAATCGATAACCACCGCAGGGATTTCGAGTCTCGCACCAAATACAATAAAGACTCCATCGCTGAACTTATCAAAGGCTTCATAGAAGAAACAGCTAAGATAGGCGCTCACCTCTTGATGAGTTACCGGGACAAAGCCTTTCCCACTTCCAAGGAGCTGCAGGAATTGATGGTGGCGCAGTTTGGGGAGGTGGAATTGCACAAGAAGTCGGTGCAATACACCATCGGCATCCGCAGCGGAAGCAAGCATGACGCTAAGGAGTATCTGTTTGTAGCTACCAAGCCCCGTAAGAGCAAAGCCACCGCGGCGGAAGACGAATTAGCACCGGTAGAAACGCCCTGGGAATGGAGCTGGGGCCCGGAAGCTAACGCCATCATCGATAAGTTCGGCTGGGCGGGATTAGCGAAGGCCTGCGCCTATGTGAAGCTGGATTATCCTGCCAAGGAACACGATGGCAAGTATCCGGTAGCCAAGCAAGCCTATTTCCTGCCCTACCGGAAAATCATTGAGGGCAAGTTAATGGTAGTCTGGAGAGGGGTAGCAGCCGCTATGGCGGCTTTGAATGGGGCACGCGGTGGGGTGAAACTATCAAAAGAAGCAAGAGAACAGGCTCATTCTGTATTATCGAAATGGTATCAAGCTTTCGAACGGGAGGCGCCGCCCTTGAAAGCGGAAGCGGACTGCCGGGTAGACCGAAACCTGCACGCCAAGTTCAATGGGGAAATCCTGCTTTCCGAAGCCGGTGAAGGTGAGGACAAGTCGTCCAACCCGCCTGCTGGCGGAAAAGACCCTACCTTTGTCTTTATTCTGACCCATTCCGGTGCCAACAAAAACGGCGATTATTTCCCGCCGGAGGAATTGAAAGTCAATCACGGCACCGCGGTGAATACCAAGATCGATTTCAAGCATTCGCAGGATTTGACCGACATCGTGGGGGGAGTAATTGATTCCAAGTATGTGGAGTCTGAAGGCGGGTATGTGGAATGCGTAGGTTCGCTTTTTGTTCAGGATTCACCTGCCGCGAAGCTGGCTTACAAATTGATCAAGCAAGGGATAGTATCGCAGGTGTCGATGGAGTGCGAGTATGCCGAAGGGGAGTGTTCGGTGTGCGGGAA
>Ga0172370_10004867_pt1 | contig 17690 bp, 22 predicted proteins | sample LakKiv5m_FD_114538 | JGI IMG/M metagenome (GOLD analysis project Ga0172370, IMG submission 114538) | Freshwater microbial communities from Kabuno Bay, South-Kivu, Congo - kab_022012_11.5m | ecosystem: Environmental > Aquatic > Freshwater > Lake | place: Democratic Republic of the Congo...
AGGTGTTAAGTCTGCCACCTGGGGAGTACGGCCGCAAGGTTGAAACTTAAAGGAATTGGCGGGGGAGCACCACAAGGGGTGGATGCTGCGGTTCAATTGGATACAACGCCAGGAATATTACCGGGGGAGACGGCAGGTTGACGGCCAGACTGAAGATCTTGCCAGACGAGCCGAGAGGTGCTGCATGGCCATCGTCAGCTCGTGGTGCGATATCGCGGGTGCGAAACGTAAGTTTTGCTTTCCGATAGTCGCGTCTGCGATGCACAAACTGTCTCGTTAAGTCGAGTAACGAGCGAGACCCTCGCGAACAGTTGCTACTTTCCCCTCCGGGGGAGAGGCACCCTGTTCGGACTGCCCGTGTTAAATGGGAGGAAGGAGAGGGCGACGGTAGGTCAGTATGGCCTGAATCTCACCGGGCTACACGTGGCATACAATGGTCAAGACAATGGGCTGCGACTCCGAAAGGAGAAGCGAATCTCACAAACTTGACCCAAGTTCGGATTGAGGGCTGTAACTCGCCCTCATGAAGCTGGAATCCCTAGTAATCGCTTGTCATCAATCGACGATATTTCGGCGAAAGGCTTATATTAGTTGCCGCTATGAAAATAACGGATACTAATGATGCCAGAAATCGAAATTCTATTCAGCAAAGCAGCTGATGAAACAAACAATTTCACAGGCATTGAAGGCTCGGTGTTCGTGAAATATCCGAAGGCGCTTCGCGTCTTCAGGCTCATGTCTGGAAAAGACCAGCGTTCTTTTGCAACGCTCATTGGAAAAAACCAACAATGGGTGAGTGCAATAGAGCGTGGCTTTATCCATGGCATAAACGAACCAGAAGCTGAAAAGATTGCCTCGTTAATCAGCAAGATGAACCTTCGGAAAGTCGGGCTGGCAGAGATAACGCAACTCGAAACGGAAATTGCCGGGCGGGGCATGTTTGAAGGCGAATATGCCAAAAAAATGGCGCTCAGGGCAGCGGGCAGGAATTCCGTGAGGAGCGCGGAATCCCAAAAGCCGACTGCTCAGGAGGAAAAAATAGCTGCTGTTTTGCAAAAGAACGGAATAGATTTTCAAATGCATAAGCCAATAAATGTCGGCAAAATCACTTTTGTCTGTGATTTTTTGGTCGGAAAGCGACCCGTGATAATGGAGGCAAAACATTTGACCACGAAGTACAGGACAAAGGCGCTGATAGCCGAGCTTGCATACAAGGCATTGCGGATAAAGAGATTTTATCCGAATGCAAAAGTTGTTGCAGTAATAAACAGGGATGCGACAATGGCACGTTCTGAAAAAACAATTTTGCAGGAAGAATTTGACTCGCTATTTTTTGAAGACGAGTTGGAAAAGCTCGCAAGCGAAATATCGTCAAGTGAATTCGAGCGGTGAATACGTCCCCGCTCCTTGCACACACCGCCCGTCAAGTCACCCAAGCTAGTTTTTGGTGAGGCTGCGCTTCTTGGCGCTGTCGAACCAGAGGTTGGTAAGGGGGGCTAAGTCGTAACAAGGTATCCGTAGGGGAACCTGCGGATAGATCACCTCCAAAAATCAATTTGGAAGCCAATCTTAGGATTGGAAGAAAGGTTGATTGGAGTTTAGTTAGAAGTGTCGCAAGGGATGTAGGCTCTACAATCTCTCTCTCAAGTCTATTCCTGAATCGTGCAATTTTTGCCCCCCTTAGCGGAAGCGCTGCGCGGGGAAACATTTGTTTCGCCAGTTAGCAAGCCCTTTTGCAGAACCCAAGCGTGCATCCTTTTTGTGCTTTAGGCGCAGCGCATATCGCCCGCAGACAATGATGCTCAACAAGCAATATTTTCCTCGGCAAAACCATTCCTTCCAAAAAAACAGGAACGACCAATCTTATACATTTATATAATATTCGTTGCTTTAACTAAACATGGACATCCCGCTTGAAAAAAGGATGAAAAAGCGCCTGCATGTGGACATTGGCAGGCTGCAAGACGAGGTAATGGAGGCAGCATACGCGCTTGACAACGGGCTTGTATTCCGTGGCGGGACCGCAATCTGGCGCTGCTTTTCAGGCAACCGATTCTCGGAGGATTTGGATTTGTACTGCTCCCGGGCGGACAGGATTGCCAATGAATTGGAAAACACGCTGGCTGTGCGCGCGCTTCTTCTTTCAAAATTCAGGAGAACGGAAAACCTGATATTCGCAAAAGTGTCGGATGGACAGGCGGAAGTGCGCCTTGAGCTCAATATTTCGACAAAGAAGAGAGGAGAGGCAACACGCTATGAGAAAATGAATGGAAACCGCATGGAAGTCCTGTGCCTGTCCTGCCAAGAGCTTGTTCTGGAAAAGATTGCTGCCTACAAAAACAGGCGTTTTGTGCGCGATTTGTATGATATCTGCTATTTGAGCGATGCGCTTGAGCCGGATGCGGCAGTAAAGAAAGCGATTGACCGCTTGCTTTCGAATTTTTCTGCGCCAGTGGACGAGGCGAACCTGCAAACATTCGTCTATTCGGGAATCGCACCGACAACTTCGCAGATGCTTGTTGCGCTTCGGAGGCGATTTTCATGACAAACACCTCCGAGCTTAGAAAGCGGTTCTCCAACGAGCCAGCGTTTTCGTCTCGCGACATAAAAACGTTCTTCGCCAAGCGCGGGCTCTCGCAAGAATACCAAAACCTCATGACACATAATCTCGTGGCTAGCGGCAAACTATTCAGGATAGGCAAGGGCATATACACATTCCGAGAGGAAATGCAGGCAGTCGGCTTTGCATACTCGCCATTTTACTACGGGCTTCAGGACGCGCTCTCGCTTCGCAACCTGTGGGAGCAGGAAACGACGCCAGTGGTGATAACCCCCAGGAAGGTCAGGACGGGGGTGCGGACTTTCTTGGGGAATAATTACACTGTCAGGAAAATAGCGCGCAGGATGTTCTTCGGATTTGAGCTGGTGAAATACGGGGGATTCTGGGTGCCTGTTTCAGATGTGGAAAAAACTCTTATTGATTTGGTTTATTTCCGGCAGCCACTATCAGACGAGCTTGTCCGCGAGATGAAAAAATCAATCCGCAAGAGTACGATGGACGACTACCTTAAGCGCGCGCCTGCCGGGCTTGCAAGAAGAGTGAGGACGAAACTCGCATCAAAAGCCCTATAAACCGAATCGCGATTACCTTAGCGATAACAATGGCAGACCACGCGAACGTCAAGGCAATCAGGGTTGTGGTGGCGGCGAACGTCGCGCTCATGCTCTCCAAGCTCGCAGTGGTATTGCTGAGCGGAAGCATCGGAGTGCTTGCCGTTCTCGTGGACTCCGCGTTCGACCTCGTGGGCTCGCTGATTGCGTATTTCGGCGTGAAAAAGGGCAACGAGCCGGCGGACGCCACCCACCTTTACGGGCACAAGAAATACGAGTCGGTCTCCTCGCTCGCCCAGCTCGCGCTCATCACGATTACCGCGCTTTACATAATCAACGAGAGCGTGATGCGGCTCGTCTTCCCGAAGCGGCTCGACATCACCAACCTCGACCTCGCGCTCATGTTCTTCACCGTCCTCGTGGACATCGGGATTGTGCTGTATCTCCGCAGGAACGCGGACAGGCGCAGCACCGCTGTTCAGGCGTCAATCGGCAATTACACTTCGGACATCATGCAGAACTCCATGGTGTTCATCGGACTGTTCGCGGTGGGCGCGGGCTATTACGCCGCAGACCCGATTGCCGCGCTCGTGGTCGCCATGCTGATGCTGCGTGTGGTCTATGGGGTGGGGAAAAACACCTTCCGCGAGCTCACCGACGCTTCGCCGGACGAAAAAGAGCTGCACGGCTACGGCAGGGCGATACTCTCGGTAAAGGGAGTGAAGTCCTTCCACAAGCTGCGCGCGCGGGTGGCTACCGGGCACGTTTTCGTTGATTTCCACCTGCAATTGTCCCCGAAGATAACGCTCGAGGAGAGCCACGCAATCGGGCACGCCGTGAAAAGGGCGTTGATGGAGAAATACCCCGACATCGCCGAAATACTCATCCATGTCGAGCCGCACGAGAGCTGGGACGGGAAATCCCCGAAGTACGGGAACTGATTTGCCCGCGAAAGAGTCGCGCCAGACCCGCCCTCGCCCGCTTGCTTTCGGAATCCGCATCCTGCTGACTCTTATTTTTATTCTTGCCGCACCCCAATCCACTTATGAAATTCACAATGTCGCCCGCGCGCATCTACCTTCTGGGCTTGTGGAAGAGCAGAAGGACGGCTGAAGGCGTTGGGGTGGAGGGGCACAGGGAGCTTGTGGAAGCATTCCTTCGGCTCTGCCTTGACGACAAGCTCTGCCTTCCCGACAAGGTGCAGTACAAGGAGGGCGTGCTTCACAAGTGCTATTTCTACAATACCGCGCTTCGCGCGTGGCTGGATGGGGAGATGAAAAAGCGCGACGAGCGGCTGAAATACAAAAACGAGTTCGCGGCGAGCTATTTCGCCGGCGTGTTCGACGCAAAGGGCGGCTGGGCGGACTCGGTGACGGGCAGGAAAATGCCGTTCATAATCGGCGATAGGGTGGATGAGATGGTCCTTCTGCGCCTTGGTTTCCGCGTGAAAAAGCAGGGCGCGCGCCTCGCGGTCATCTCCGAGGATTTCTACGGCTGGATAATGCCTTACTTGCGGCTGGAGATAAGCAAACTTCGCTGATTTCAGGTTCCGAAGCCAAAGCAGCGTGGCTTAGCGCCATTATTAACCGGGAAGATGGAGCGCACAACGGCTTTGTTTATCTGTATCATTTGTTTCGTTTTCACATCTCTATCTTTCACATCACCGTCAAACACGCGTTTCTTTAGCTCGGTGTCAACTATAAGATTTACAACGTGGTTGAGCGACCTTCCACCGCTCCCGTCATTTTTTGCCAAAACCGCTATTTCATGTATAGCGTCTTTCTCAAATGTTAGCGTGATGCCGAGTTTGCCGCAGAAATTAACCTTTTCCCGCACAACGGTTGCTTCGCCATCCAGCATTATGCGCTCGAAATGCTCGATTTCAAGCGGTATGAAACGGTCAACAAGTTGTATTCTGCCCGCCAGCTCCGGTATGAAGCCGGCAGAAATCAAGTCCTGCCTTGAAAGCATATCGGTATTGACGGACTTGACAAACGAAAGCGCGTCGGAGAGTATGATGAGGGAATTAAGCGGCAATGTGCGAGTATCTCCAAAGCGTCCGTTCAGCAGCGTTGCTCCTGGCTCAAGAAGCTTCAGGAATTCATTCTGTATCTGCGCCGAGAAGTCATCGTTGCGCCCACCACCCCCTCTTTGCACAATTTTGCCGAATTCAGATTGCACCTCCCTGTTTGCGGCAAAAGCATTATAAACTTCCTTATAATATCTTATATAGGTGCTTATATGGACATGACAATGGTGCAGCTCCGCAAAAAAACAGTGCACAGGCTGAAGGCACTCAAAAAGTACGGCAGGCAGTCCTACGACGAAGTGATAAACCACATGCTTGACAACCCGGACGACCTCTCGGCAGATGACATAGAGGGGATAAAACGCGGCCTTGCAGACATACGGGCAGGAAGAATCTTCACAGAAGCGCAGGCAGCGCAAAGACTCGGAATAAAAAGTTGAGGCGCCTTTTATGTGGGAACTGTTCTATACCGAAACTGCCCTTGCATTCTTGGAGAAGCTGGACAAGCCGCAGAAGGAAAGGATACATTCCAAATTGAATGAGACAAAACAGGAGCCGCGCAGGTTTTTTTCCCACATGGTTTCACTGCCGCTGTACAAAATGCGGATAGGGGATTACCGCGTGATTGCCGATTTGCAGGATGAAATGAAAATAGTCGCAATAATAAAAGTAGGGCACAGGAAAAATGTTTACGAACGCTGATTTTCTTTGCGGCTTAATTAACTAGTGCTACTTAATCACAATTACCTTGCTCTTGGACTTCACAACAAGCACTGCCTCGCTCGTCTCGACAAGGAAATCCACCGCCACTCCCCGCAGCGCGATTTTATCCTGAGGGGCGATGCCGTGCGCGCGCTCGGAGGGAATGAGAAGCGCCTGCTCCTTGCGCCCGTCGGTCAGCTTGATTTTCACGAACGGCTTTTTCTTCGTGCCGAATCCAACATCTGAAATTGAAACAATCGGCATTTCGGCGAAATTGAGCCCCTTCATGCCTGGCTTGAGGTTGGAGAAGTTCGCCATGCCGTCCTGTTCCGCCTTCTCCTCGGCAAGCTTGAATGCCAGCCCGATTTCCTTCTTGAAATTGGAAAGCAGGCGGTTCTGCTCGCGCTTGAGCTCGGCTTTCCCCATGCCGGGCGTTGTCGCGATTTTGTAGGCGAGCGAATAGTATTTGTCCTCAGACATGCGCCCGCGGCGCTCCTGCTCCTCAGGAGTGGGCTCGTCGTCTTCAAATTCCCCGTCATCTCCTTCCTGCACGAATGCAAGTTCGTGGTCCTCGGACTCGATTTCAAGCGAATCGTGCTTCTGCGGCTGCGGCTCGGGCGCCTCTTTTTTCTGCCCGAACGGGAAGTTCGCCGCGTTTTCCCTGGGAATGCGTTCCGGCTCGCGCTGGGCGGGCTGCGGCTGCTGCGCAAGCGTTGGAGACGGAGACGCCGCGATTTTATCCAGCCCGTGGAGCGGGTCGCCCCCCTCCTGTTTTTGGCTGAATCCGAAAAGTTTCTCGATTGACGGAAGGAGTTTGCGCTTGACCGAGTCGCGCTTCCTCGGCTCGTAGTGCGAGAAGAGCTTCTCCAAGGTCGGCATCATCCGCTGGCGGACCGCGGGCATCTCCTCGGGCTTCGGGTTCTCCTTGCGCTCGGCAAAGAGCTTTTCGAGCGAAACGATTGTCTCTTTTTCCTCCTCCTTGTATTGCCCGAGGGATTTTTGCGCGGCGATTTTCACCGCCTCGTCCTTGTCCGAGGAAAGCTCGATTAATGCAAAAATGGCGCGCGGGTCGTCGGTCCTGCCAAGCTCCTCTGCCACGCGCTGGCGCACCTTCGGGTCGGAGTCGAACGCCTGCGCAACCGTCCTGTCGAGGTTGTCCGGCTTGCCCCGCTCGTCGGATGATTCGACCAGACTCGCCTGCCGTATTTTTCCGCCTTTGAGCTTGTCCGCCATGCCATCGCCTGCCCGCATTGTCGCAGGGGGAATACGAGGGCAACGAATAAAAAACACCCGCAGGTGTTTTTTAGCTGTCGGAAGCGAATCTTCAAAACCAGTAGGTTTTGGAGAGGTGGGAGAGCGAAACTCTCCCGCATCTTCCGACAATAATAAAAATGGAAAGCCGGAATTTTGAGCGTGGATGCATCAACGATTTTCCTGTCGCTTTTCGGGCTTGTCCGCGAGCCGGTCAGGTTCGCCTCGATAATGCTCAACGACGCGGTGATTGGCGCGGCAATCGCAATCCTCCTCGTCCTCGTGCTTTCGTGGCGCTTCGGCGAGCAGCGCAGTCTGCCTTTCCTCGCGTGCGCGATTGTGGTTGCGCTTTTGCTCGGCTTCTCGTTCAAGGCATTCCTGCAGGAGCCGCGCCCGTGCATTGCCGCGCCCGGAAAAATATCCTGCCCGCAGGATTTCTCGCTCCCCTCGCTCCACGCCCTGCTGGCATTCACGCTCGCCATCGTATTTTTGGGAGAGCGTTCGTTCCCGATTTACTTTCTGTTCGCGCTATTCGTGGCGTTCTCAAGGGTGTATTTGGGGGTGCATACGGGAATGCAGGTTGCCGCCGGGCTCGCGCTCGCGTTTTTCGCCTGCGTGCTCGCGGAGATAATTTTCAAGCGGCAGAAATGGGCGCTGCCAAGGACGCTGCACATAAGGCACGACATAAACAGGATACGGGCATGACCTTTCAGGTGGGCAAATGACGCGCGAGGACGACCGGCAGATTTTCCACATGCTCATGGGCGCTTCCGCCATGGCCGCAGTGGCGCTCTTCGGGACGGAAATCGCCGCCTATGCAATCGGCGCAGTGCTGCTTTGCGGGCTGGTGCTCGTGCATCTGAAGCTTTCGGGCACGCGCCTTGGCGCGCTTGAGCCGTTTGTGGACAGGTTCGAGCGTCCGGGGGTTACGCCGGGATACGGGGCAATGACCATGGCTGCGGGCGCGCTTGCAATAACCACGCTGATTGCGAATCCGAACAACGTGCTCGCCTCGCTGTTCATCCTCGGAGCGGGGGATGCCGCAAGCACCATAGTTGGAACGCGCTGCAAAATGAAACTTCCGCACAATCGGAAGAAGACCTGCGGCGGCACGCTCGCGTTTTTCCTCGCTTCCCTGCCCGCAGTGTTCATCGCCGGCGCGCCAGCCGTGGTCGTAGCCGCGCTCGCCGCGCTTGCCGAGAGTCTGGAGTCGGACATTGACGACAATCTTGCAATAGCGATTGCATGCGTAATCGGCTTCGGGCTTCTGGGCTGACGGTTGGCGCGAAAGCCACCGTTGGCTCTGTAGAATTCCTACGGCAGCGATGCGCCCGCGTGGCTGCTGCCCAGGCAGCAGCCAGTGCGCCCGCGAGGGCGCACCAGCCCGCACGAGCGGGCTGCGCTCGCGGGCGGCATCGCTGCCGATGATGTTTTCTACAGAGCCCGTTTAGGCATCTTTTTTAATATCGTCTGGGGCTAATCTGCCGGAAGTGGAAAAATGATTGTTCCGGGAGCCAAGGCAGCGGCGGAAAAGCTGGTTTCGGAAATGCACGGAATCGGGCAGACCCAGCCCGCGGGAATTGACATGACTCTGCGCGAGGTGCAGGAGCTGACCGAAGCTGGCGAGATTGACTTTGACAATTCGAAACGGAAAATTCCGGCGGGAAGGAAGATGGAATTTTCCGGCGGCAAACTGCACCTTAAAGCGGGCTGTTACAGGATGATTTACAACGAATACGTGAATATTCCGATTGACTGCGCGGCATTCGGCTATCCGCGCTCGTCCCTTCTCCGCTGCGGCGCGGACGTGCGCTGCGCGGTCTGGGACCCCGGCTACCACGGGCGGAGCGAATCGCTTTTGGTGGTGCACAACCCGCACGGAATAGTGCTTCATGAAAACGCGAAAGTGATGCAGCTTGTTTTCATGCGGCTTGAGGAGGCGGCGGAAAAGGGGTATGAAGGAAGATACAGGGGAGAGAACAGATAGCCGGAATTGAGAATTGTGGGAAAAGCGAGCGAAAGGAAAGGCAGGCGAAGAACATGGCATTAAGGCAACCGATAGTAGTCGTGATGGGGCACGTTGACCACGGCAAGACGTCGCTGCTTGACGCCATACGCAGCACGAACATTGCGAAGAAGGAGGCGGGCGCAATCACGCAGCACATCGGCGCGTCCGAAGTGAGCATTGACGACATACGGGAATCCTGCGCCGCGCTTCTGGAGAAAAAGAAAATTGATTTTACAATACCCGGACTGCTATTCATAGACACGCCGGGGCACGAATCATTCACGCACCTTCGCGAGAGGGGCGGCTCGATTGCCGACATCGCCATCCTCGTGGTGGACATTGCGCAGGGCTTCCAGCCGCAGACAATCGAGAGTATACTGATACTTCGCGAATTCAAGACGCCTTTCATCGTGGCTGCGAACAAAGTGGATATCGTAACCGGCTGGAAACCCCCGCCGGAGGGCGCGCTCACTCCTGCAAATTGCAGCATACTTGCGGACATCGGCTCGCAGCGCCCGGAAACGCAGTCGCGGCTCGACGAGCTGCTCTACGGAATCGTAGGCAAGCTCAGCGAGCTTGGGATGGAGTCCGAGCGGTTCGACCGAGTCACGGATTTCACGAAGCAGATTGCCATTGTTCCCGTGTCCGCAAAAACGCGCGAGGGGCTGCCCGAACTTTTGCTTTCAATCGCCGGGCTCTCGCAGAGATTTTTGGAAAAATCCCTTTCAAGCGAAGAGAACGCAGCGGGCAAGGGCAGCGTGCTCGAAGTGAAGGAGGAGAAGGGGCTTGGCACCACGATAGACGTAATCATTTACGAAGGCGCGCTCAGGAAGAACGACGAAATAATTTTCGGAACGCAAAACGGGGCGAAAAAAATACGCGTGCGCGGGATTCTCAAGCCCAACCTGAAGGCGACGGGCGACTGCGACAAATACGAATACGTTGACGAGGTGCATGCCGCATCGGGAGTGAAGATATACGCGCCCGGGCTGGAAGGCGCGCTCTCCGGCTCGCCCCTAATCGTGGAGGACGGAAGCCAGCGGCTCGAGGAGCTTGCCGAAATAGACGACATGATTCGCAGGATTATTTTCGACTCGGAAAAGGAAGGAATAATACTAAAGGCGGACACGCTCGGCTCGCTTGAGGCGCTCAGGAAACTTCTGGCTGCGCGCGGGGTGGACATACGGCGCGCAGGAGTGGGGAAGGCGGTGAAAAAAGACGTTGTGGACGCTTCCATCGTGAGGGCGACTTCGCCTTCAAAGGGAGCCGTGCTTGCATTCAACGTCGGCGTGGCGGAGGACGCATCCGACGATGGCGCGAAGGCGGGGGTGAGGATATTCACTTCCAACGTGATTTACTCGCTCTGCGACGATTACGTGGACTGGGTTTCCGAGGAAGAGAAGAAAAGCTCGCAATCCGCCTCCGAGCGCCTGCCCTCGCCGGCAAAGCTTCTTGCCATGCCCGGCTGCACCTTCCGCGCAAGCAAGCCCGCGATTTTCGGGGTGGAAATATCCGCAGGGCGGCTCAAGAAGGGAGTGCGGCTCATGGACAGGAAAGGGGGGATAATCGGCGAGCTGCGCGAGATGCAAAAGGAGGGCAAGGGCATTTCTGAGGCGAAGAGAGGCGAGCAGCTTGCAATTTCCGTGGAGGGCGCAATCTGCGGCAAGTCATTCTCCGAAGGCGACGCGCTCTACGCCTATATCACGCGCAAGGAGGGGGAGGAACTGCTCGCGTGCTGTGCGAAGGACATGAGCGAGGACGAAAAGCTCGCGCTGGATGAAATACTCTCGATAACCAGCAGGGCGTTGATTTAGGCAGGGGCGCGGGCTGCAATCAGAGCAGAATCGAATTTTTGAAAAGCGAAAAATGGCGGTCGGTCGTCACGACTGTTGCGCCTATCTCCTCCGCGTGCGCCATGATGATGCAGTCCGCAAGCGAGATGCTGTCGTTTTTCGCGCGCAACTGTGCGTGCAGAAGCCCTGCGCGCAGCGCGATTTCGTGCGTCATGGGCAACACTTCTGCCGATTCGGAAATGATTGATAGCTGCGCTTCCGGCTCTTTCGCCTTCCGCTTGAGCCGCGAGGCGAATTCCGCGATTGAAATGACTGCGACAAATGGCGATGAGTCGTCGGCGAGGAACAATTTCATTGCCGCCGCGCCCTTCTGGCTGCCATCATACATTTCAATCAGGGCAGAGGTGTCAAAAATGAGCTTATTCGCGCACATCCAATCTATCCCCCTCGACAAACCCCACTTTCTTTCCGCTTGCCGCCCCGAAAAGCCGCCCGATGGCTTTCCGGTTCTTCCTTTTCTTGATTGTCGCGGCGATTTCGTCATGGGAATTGATGCCGAGCTGCCGAACCGCCCCGTTCGGGATGAAAAATGCCAGGGAATTCCCCACCTTGCGGACGCGGGCGTTGAGCGTTATGTCCATAAAAACACCGTTTTACTAAGTATAATTATACATAGTTAAATTTATATTCCTGCCGCCACGGAAAGAGCGCTTGCACTGTCTGATTGGATTTGCCGCGCCCCCTGTTTTCCGCCCTGCTTTCACTGTTTTCTCGCAATCTTCCCGAACTTCGAGTAAGGCCTGCCCGTCTCGCTGCGCATCTCGTCAAAGACGATTTGCGAAATCCTCATGCCCGCGCGTATTGTCATGGGGAAGGGCGAGAAATTCACCATTTCAAGAACCTGATGGTTGTCCGAGCCGGGCTGCACGAGCGCGGAAGTAACGTGCACGGCAAGCCCCATTCTCGCATACCTGCTTCTCCCCTCGAGCGAGCCCAAGAGATTGAGGGGCATTCGTATTTTCTCGCGGGTTATCCCAAGGCACATGCCGCCGGGTTGGAGCGTGATGGAGTTGCTGGCGATAACCTCGGTTGCCTCGGAAAAATCAATGCGCGAGAGGTCAATCGGCTTTTTGCCCACGTACTTTTTCCTGAACACCCAGAACCTGCCAGCGAGCGTCAGGTCGACTGAAGCCGGACCGATTTGCTCGGGTTCAAGCGCGGGAGTGAAGACGAGCTTTTTTTCGCGGATAAGACACCGTATGTCGTTGGCGGAAAGCACCATAAAAAAGTTTCTCGCGCAAGGTAGAAATATGTTTGCCTGCGCCTTCCGCAGATAAACATAATAGACTTGATATTACCACTTAATTTAAAAGGATTTGCAAACACAACTTTTACATGATGGGAGATTGGGTTGTTACACTTGGAATAGTCGCATTCTCAGGCGTAGTCTTGGCAGTTGAGAAAGCAATTACGGAGATGGTAAACAAATCCAATCCGCCAAAAGAGATGGAAGGCGACTACAAAAAGCAGAAGCAGGCATTCCTCCTCATTGATAATGGGCATGACCACGAATGGGGGTTGATATTTACCCTATCCCCCCTGTCTGCCATATGTACAGGCACATTCGCAGCCATTGGCAGCCAATCTCTCACCGCAGTGATGCAATTTGCATTAATATCGGGCTCAATAATGATTCCGATGTACGCGGGTTTGGTAGATATCCTAAGCTTCAGAGTAATGCGCCGGATTAAGAAAATCGGGAAGGCGCTGGAAGAAAAGGGATATGACATTTCAATTATTCACAAGTTTAATGGGAATATTGACGCGTTGGTGGAACAGATAAAACGCACTGCGGATGCAGACACCGTGACTGTTCTATTTTACCACGGTCATGGCTACGCCATGAGTAGAGAAGATAAACGCACAGACTGCTATGATGAAAAGTTCTTGCCAGATATTGCGCGTAGGAAGACCATTAGTATTTTGGCGAGGGGCAAAATTCCAGATGTGGAAGTTGTGCACAAATTATCCGAAATACCTGGCGACAAAGTGGTTCTGATAAATGCCTGCCAAGCGGGCGGGTTCGCATACGCCGCCACCAATCTGCCCGAAGACCGCAAGGAAAAATTTGCGCTGATTACTTCATCAGATGGGAGAGATGCAGACAAACTCAACAAGCTCGCCCCGTCATTCCGAGGGTATGTTGAAGATAATGGTGGACAGAGCGTCTCAGAATTCTTTCGAAAGCACGCTGATGAGCACTCGTCTCGAAAGTCAAAACGAATGACTCGTTATTCACCCGTCCTTTATGCACCGCAGGCAGCAGTAGGCAAACGCCAGATAAGGCTCTGAACAGCATACCACTCTTGCCTCGACTTTGTGCGCTGGCAGTATTCCTCGCTGGCAGTATTCCTAATAGAATAAATCTGTCAATAATTAATATTAAAGCCCGAAATAGGAAAAAAGCGGGTGTTCAAATGACTGTTTTAGCGCAGGGAAATATAAGGAGAGATTCAACGCAAGTGCTGCAAAACGGGCAGATTAACCTTAGGAACGGACATACAATACAGTGGCTGCGGCCAGGGGAAATCCCGCTCAAAAGCGGAAAGGCGTCCCAGTGGCTGGCTCCGAAAAGCGAGGCACTGCGCGAATAACGGGAAACCTCGCGCGCGCTCTTCCCGAGCATTACGTCAAACGTCCAATACAACTCCGTTAGTTTTAAAAGGGTAATTCAGCTAATTTTTGCGATACAATGACAGTGGAAAAACTAAAGAGCGAGGTGGCAGGGGAGATTACGCTCTCCGCGACGCCCGGCTCCACGATGAAGAAGTGGCGCGAGATATTCGCAATCACGCAGGCAGAGCTTGCCGAGCTTCTGAAAATTTCGCCCTCGACGATTTCGGACTACGAAGGCAACAGGCGAAAGTCGCCCGGCTCCGGAGTCATCAAGCGGTTCGTGAACGCGCTTGTCGAGATTGACAACGAGCGGGGCAACCCCATACTCGCCAAGCTCCAGGACGGAGTGGAAAAGAGCGAGGAATATTTCGAGCTTCACGAGTTCGCGACGAGCATTTCCGCCGTGGATTTCCAAAAAATGATTGGCGCGAGCGTGGTGGCGAACGAGGAATTGATGAAGGTGAAGAAGCTCTACGGCTACACGCTCATGGAGTCGCTCAAAATAATACTTGAAATGCCGTTCAACCAGTTTCCAAAACTTTACGGAAGCATGAGCGAGCGCGCGTTCGTATTCACGCAGGTTTCCACGGGGCGCTCGCCCATGGTGGTCATCCGCGTTACGCCAATGAAGCCGTCCGTGGTCGTGCTGCACGGAATAAAGGAAGTTGACCCGCTCGCCGTGAAAATCGCCGAGAGGGAGCAAATCCCCGTGCTTGCGACCAACATGGACCTGGCGAAGATGAAAGAGGCGCTCAACAAGATTTAGATTCGAGGCGGCGCGGGAAAAATCGCGATTGATTAGAGGTGTGCTTGGATGATTTCACAACCGGTCGGAATAGTGGGCTATGGCTCGTGCGTGCCGAAATACCGCATAAAGGCGGAGGAAATCGCGCGCGTGTGGGGCGAAGAGCCCGACCGCATAAAGAAGGGGCTGGGAATATTTGAAAAATCCGTTCCCGACGTGGATGAGGACGCGGGCACGCTCGCAGTCGAGGCGGCGCGAAACGCGCTCGCATTTTCCGGGGCTGACCCGCAGGCAATCGGCGCGGTGTACGTGGGCTCGGAATCGCACCCCTACGCCGTGAAGCCGACCGCAACCATAGTCGCCGAGGCGATTGGCGCGACTCCGAATCTGACCGCTGCCGACCTTGAGTTCGCCTGCAAGGCAGGGACTGCGGCAGTGCAGATTTGCATGGGCATGGTGGCGTCGAACATGATACGCTACGGGCTGGCAATCGGCACGGATACGTCGCAGGGAAGGCCGGGCGACGCGCTGGAATACACGGCGAGCGCGGGCGCGGCTGCATATCTGATTGGCAGGGAAAAATCCGAATTCATCGCGGAAATCGAGGACACGTTCTCGTTCACGACGGACACGCCGGACTTCTGGCGGCGCCAGCACTCGGAATTCCCCTCGCACGGCGGGAGGTTCACGGGCGCGCCCGCGTATTTCCGCCACGTGATGGGCGCGACGCAGGGGCTTTTCGAGAAGACCAACACCCGCGCGTCCGATTACGATTATTTCGTGTTCCACCAGCCCAACGGCAAGTTCCCGCTCGAGGCGGCGAAGAAGATGGGCATTGACGTCGAGAAGGTGAAGCCGGGGCTTTTCACCCCGATAATCGGCAACACCTATTCCGGCGCGTCCCCCATCGGGCTTGCGGGCGTGCTTGATATTGCAAAGCCGGGGCAGAGGATACTCCTCACTTCATTCGGCTCGGGCGCGGGCTCGGATTCGTTCTCCATGCGGGTAACCGAAAAGCTGCTTGAGAGAAGGGAAAAATACAAGGGGCGCACGCTTGCGGATTACATCGCGGACAAGGAATACATTGACTACGGAGTGTACGTGAAGCACAGAAGGAAGCTCAAAAGTCTTTGAAAAGTAAGTGGGTAAATGGCGAATATCGGCACGGGATGAAATTCGGCATAGGATGATTTCGAGGTAGATTTCCATGAGGCAAGTTGCAATTGTTGGAGTTGGAATGTCCAAGTTCGGCGAGGAATGGACGCGCGGCTTTAGGGACATGCTCATCGAGGCGGGCAGCCGCGCAGTCGCAGACTGTAATTTGCACGGCGAGGAGATAGACGGGATTTACGTCGGCACGATGGCTCCGGGAAGCTTGGTCGGGCAGGAGCACATAGGCGCGCTTGTGGCGGATTCCATGGGGCTCACGCCCGTTCCAGCGACGCGCGTGGAGGCGGCGTGCGCTTCGGGCGGAGTGGCGCTGCGCCAGGGCTACATGGCAGTTGCGTCAGGAATGCACGACTGCGTCGTGGTGGGCGGGGTTGAGAAGATGACCGACACGCCCGGCGACGAGGTTGCATCCGCGCTCGGAGGCGCGGGCGACCAGGAGTGGGAGCTTTTCATGGGCGCGACCTTCCCCGGAATATACGCGCTCATGGCAAGAAGGCACATGCTCGAATACGGCACGACCGAGGAGCAGATGGCTGCGGTTGCGGTGAAGAACCATCGCAATTCCTCGAAGAACAAATACGCGCACTTTCAAAACGAGATAACGCTTGAGACCGTGATGAAGTCGAAATACGTCGCTTCCCCGCTCAAGCTTTTCGACTGCTCGCCCGTTACGGACGGCGCGGCAGTGGCAATACTCATGCCCCTTGACAAGGCGAAAAAATACGCCGAGCAGCCGGTTGAAATAGTGGCTTCGGCGCAGGCCTCGGACATGCTCGCGCTGCACTCCCGAAGCTCCATGACCTCGCTTCGCGCAACGCAGATAGCCGCGAAAAAGGCGTACGAAACCGCGAAGGTGTCGGCAAAGGACATTGACATCGTGGAAGTGCACGACTGCTTCACCATCGCCGAAGTGATGGCGATTGAGGACCTTGGCTTTTTCCCGAAAGGGCAGGGCGGCAAGGCGTCTGAAGAGGGAAAGACCGCGCTGAACGCGGAAATTTCCGTGAATACTTCGGGCGGGCTGAAGGGCTGCGGGCACCCCGTGGGCGCAACCGGCGTGAAACAGGCGGTTGAAGTTACGTGGCAGCTGCGCGGCAAAGCCGAGGGCAGGCAGGTGAAGGACTGCGAAATCGGGATGACGCACAACGTCGGCGGCTCGGGCGCGACCGCGGTAATACACATAATGAAAAAATCTGCATGATTTTTTCAGAATTTTCATGAGTGAAACGAACGAAAATCCGATGAGGAAAGCTTAGACGGAATGAATGATGAATATTTGAGGGATTTGCCATGCCATCTGAAAATCTTGCAATCACGTGGAGACGGCTTCCGGAGCGTTACCGGCTGTCCGGCTCGAAGTGCGAGAACTGCGGGACGAACTACTTCCCCACGAGGAAGCTCTGCCCCAAGTGCCGCCGCAAGGGCAAGCTCGCCACGCGCCAATTCTCCGGAAAGGGGACAGTATACTCGTTCAGCGAGTTAAGCTCCGGTCCTGCGGGCTTTGAGCTTGAGGTGCCCTATGTTCTCGCCATTGTGGAGCTTGAGGAGGGTCCGAGAATAACCGCGCAAATCGTCGGGATTTCGGAAAAAGACGTGAAAATCGGCGACTGCGTGGAAATGATTTTCAGGAAGATAGTGGAGGACTCGGAAGAGGGGCTTATCCATTACGGCTACAAGTTCCGGCTGTGCAGGCAGGAGAAGGGGGAGAAAAAAGCGGAGAAGGAAAAGGCAGCGCCTCGCTCTTCAAAGGAGAAAAGTTGAACTGCACTTCAATTTTAGTAGGAGAAATCCTAAAGTGGAGTTTAATTTTAGTAGCCATATATAAACCTATCGCTGCAAATTCCTTCCATGTACGTCGAGCGGGAAATAAAGGGGAAATTCGCCAAATTGAGCGCGGCTTACCCGATAATCGCGGTTGTGGGCGCAAGGCAGGCAGGAAAATCCACATTTCTCAAGGAGTGGATGAAAGGGAAAAACGGCTCATACGTGCTTTTTGACGACCCTGACGCAAAGGCGCTGTTCGAGGCGGACATAAAAAAATTTGAGCGCCAGTATCTTGAAGGGCGCGGCTTTGCCATACTTGATGAATTCGACCGAAGGCTACCCCGCTCCAAGGACGATTGCTGCGGCAATCGGTCGCTGCGGCGACGCGGGGTATCGCCATTCGGTCGACCGACAAATCGCCGCTGCGATTTGTGGTCCACA
>Ga0172370_10004868_pt1 | contig 17690 bp, 9 predicted proteins | sample LakKiv5m_FD_114538 | JGI IMG/M metagenome (GOLD analysis project Ga0172370, IMG submission 114538) | Freshwater microbial communities from Kabuno Bay, South-Kivu, Congo - kab_022012_11.5m | ecosystem: Environmental > Aquatic > Freshwater > Lake | place: Democratic Republic of the Congo...
CGCGTATGCGGAAAAGAGATCGACTTCGCCCTGCTTCTCCCCGGCATCGGCCTCTTCGTCATCGAGGTGAAGGACTGGAAGCACGGCAATATCGTTTCGACCGGCCCGTCCAACTTCATCCTCCGGACGGACCAAGGGGAGGAGACGAAGACCAGTCCATACGTTCAGGCCCGGGAGTGCGGGTACAAGGTCCGGGAGGGAATTCTGCGGGAACCGCTCCTATGCCATTCCTCCGGTGCCAATAAAGGGAAAATGATCTTGCCGGTTGGGAATGTCGTCGTCTTCGCCAATATCCCGCGCAAGACGGCCCAGGCCCGCGAAGATGCCGCCCGCTTCGACCCGCAGACGACGCTCTTCGAGGAGGACCTTGCCAACGACGGCCCTTACCTTGCGAACCCGAAGGAAGGGCTCAAGGCGTTCATCGAATTCGCGAGGCGAGCGCTTCCGGTAACTTTTCCTGCCCCGTCATTGTCAGGCCCGCAAGTCGAAGCGCTCAAGATGAGAGTCTTCTCCGACAGCGTCATCAAGATGGCTGATCCCAGCCGGCGCAGGCACTCCCGCAAAGTGGGCGAAGTGGCGATGGACCATCTACAGGAGAGGTACGCCCTGGAGATCGGCGGCGGCCCTCGCCTACTGAAAGGTGTTGCCGGCAGCGGGAAGACCCTGGTCCTCCTCCAGAGGGCGATCTACAAAGCGAGGTACGATCCCTCCGCCAAACGGATCCTCTTCACCTGCTACAACCTGTCGCTGGCGAACCACGTTCGGGATATGGTCGGGCACAACGTGCCGGAGGACCGCCGCGCCCGCATCATCGTGAAGCCTTTTTTTGACCTGTGCGGGGATATCCTCGGCGAGATCGTGGAGCAGGATGGGAAAACTACGGAGTATTACGACGACATTGTTTCCCGCGCCGGAGCCCGCCTGGCGGATATCCCGGAAAAGGAGAAGTACGATGTCATCCTCCTGGACGAGGGGCAGGACTTTTCCCCCGCGATGTTCCGCGTCGTCCTGTCGCTTCGTCGCCCGGAGCGCGACGACGTCATGGTCGCCATGGACGCCGAACAGGACCTCTACGGCCGGTTCTCCCTGAAGGAGATGGGGATCGATTTCCGCGGCCGGACCCATATGCTTCCTGCCTCGTATCGCTCCACGCAGCAGATCTTCGAATTCGCCCACAAACTAGCGGGGAAGGCGCTTCCACCGGGATTGGACCAGGATTCCGGGCAGATGATAGTCTTCCCCCAGTATGTTGGAAGAACGGGCACAGCTCCCGTTATGGAGACGTTCCCGGATCCGGATCGACTCGTTCATCACCTGGTTACGGAAGTCCGCCATCACATCCAGGCGGAGAAGATTCCACCCGCCGAGTTCGGGATCCTGTACCTATCGAAGAGAAGGGGGGCCATGCCAACCGCGGGTGCATCGACAACGGGCGGGAAGAAAACTCTTCATTCGTTCGAACAACTCAAGGGAGTCATTGCGCCCGCGGTGGAGGAGAAATCTCTCCCCGGCAGGATCGTCTCATCCCTGGAAGGCGCCGGAATCCCGGTGACCTGGTTCACGGAGAGCAGTGCAGCGAAGCAGTCCTTCGATCTTCACGAGCCGACGGTCAAGATTGGCACTATCCACAGCGCAAAGGGGTTGGACTTTGAAGTTGTGTACCTGATTGACACAACCGGTAATCCCGTCGGACCACCTTCGAAGAGCGTTTCAATAGATGATGCGGTCAGAAAGTACCGGAATCTTCTTTTTGTAGGGTGTTCGAGGGCGAGAGAAAAGTTATTTGTCCTAACTGGAATTCGAAATAAATATTGTCTAGGACTATGAACAATTGAGAGACCAGATTCCGCATTACTTGGGACACCGGCAACGACTGCGTGAGCGCTTCCTCAAGGCAGGCTTAAACGGTTTTGCCAACCATGAGGTCGTCGAACTGCTGCTGACCCTTGCTATCCCCCGCTCGGACGTCAAGCAGCCCGCGAAGGAGTTGATTACTCGTTTTGGAAACCTCAGGGGCATCCTGAATGCCCCGCTCGAAGAGTTACAGAAGGTTAAGGGCATTGGGGCGGTCGCTCCAGTCGCGCTTCAGATCATCCGCGCCGCAGCGGTGCATTATCTCCAACAGTCAGCTGAAGGTGCCGAGTCGTTGGCCGACCCGGATAGGCTCTCGGCCTTCTGGCGCATGCGCATCGGCGCGCTGCGCGATGAGGTGTTTGAGGTGGCCTATCTCGACACAGGCTCCCGCTTGCTCCGTGACGGTGTGGACCGGCTTGAAGAAGGGACGATCGACCGAGCCGCCGTGTACCCTCGCCGAGTCGTGGAGTATGCCATAAAGCGCGGAGCCGCCTCGCTGGTACTCGCCCATAACCATCCAAATGGCCACATGCAGCCGAGCGAGCAAGACAAGACTCTCACTCGCGCGCTCGTCCTTGCGGCGGAAACCGTTCATCTCCAGATCCTCGACCACCTGATCGTCTCGCCAGACGAGGTGTTCAGTTTTCGGAAGGCTGGACTTCTGTGACCATCGCGGCCGCCATCCTCGAACACTTCCCGGACCTCAACGACGCTCAGCGTGAGATAGTGGGCTATGGAGATGGGCCGCTCCTCGTGATTGCTGGGCCAGGGTCTGGGAAGACGTACTGCATCGTTCTCGGTGCGCTCAACTTGCTCCTGCTCGGGAAAGCCAAGCCCCGGGAGATAGTCCTCTGCACCTTCACTGAGAAGGCGGCGTTTGAGATGCGGGACCGGATTGCGGCGGCCGCCCGGACTGTTGGCTACAAAGGGGACCTTTCGGAACTGACCGTATCGACCATCCACGGATGGTGTAATCGTCTGCTGACCCAGCATCGGCACCGGACCGAATTGGGACACAACTTTGAAACCCTCGACGAGCTTACTCAGCTCCTCTTTATCTTTGACCACTTCGACGAGATCGTTGGGCCGCTCGTCAATGACCTGTACCTCGGTCGTTGGAGAACGCGCTGGACTGCGATCGAAGGTGCGAGGAGGTATTTCGATAAGATCACAGAGGAGCTGATCGACCCAATACGAGTCACCGCCTCCCCCGACCCATTCCTTGGGGCGGTGGGTCGCGCATACCTTGCCTACCGGCAGGCACTATTTACAAATAACCGGGTGGATTTCGCTCACCTGCAGCGGATAGTGGTCGACCTTCTTGGGAATAAGACTGTGAGCGATGCGGTTACAAGGACCATCCGGTATGTCTTTGTAGACGAGTATCAGGACACAAATTATGTGCAGGAGCAACTCCTGCTCAAACTTTCCTCTGGAACCGGCAACATCTGTGTTGTTGGTGACGAGGACCAGAGCCTCTACCGCTTCCGCGGCGCGACGGTTCGCAACATCCTTGAATTTACTCAGAGAGTGCATGAATGCGCGGTGGTAAAACTTACAACGAACTACCGTTCGCATCCAGACATCATAAGGCGCTACGACCGATGGATGGCTTCAGCGGATTGGTCTAACCGAGGCGGTGTCCCATTCCGCTTCCCAAAAACCATTGAGCCGGACCCGAAAGCCGAACACCCGACCTACCCAGCAGTATTCGCGATTTGGGGGCAAGATCGGCGCGATGAGGGCAACCGGTTTGCCGATCTTGTGAAGTATCTTAAGGCCAACTCCGTTATCGACGATTACAGTCAAGTCGCCCTCTTGCTGCACAGTGTGAGGCAGGGCCACAGTGGCCCGTATCTTAAGGCTCTCCAGGATCAAGGGATCCCCGCTTTCTGCCCCCGCGCCCGTACCTATTTCGAGAACGAAGAGATCCGCGACTTGGTGGCCTGTTTCGCGATCATCTTCGGCTGGCATGGCGTAGGCCGAGGTCAAGTCGCCGGGGCGGTTGCAGATCTTGCAGCCTACGTGGACGGTGCGATCGTCCATCTTGCAGGGCGCTTTGGGGCCCAGGATCCACTGGGACACGCCTTGCGAGCATGGACCGAAGAGATTGTCGCTCTGAAGGAGGGCGAATCCCTCGATGTCCGCCCTGCCGACTACCTCTACCGCTTGCTCGCATTCGACCCTTTCCGGAGTGTGATCCAGAACGAGAATGCGGCACGCACTCTTGCGATCTTCTCCCAACTTGTCAATGTTTTTCAGGCGTACTACCACTACACCGTCGTCACGCACCGCAACCGGGAGTTCCTACGCTTGCATCTCTTCAATAGCTTCTTGCGCCTCTTGCACGATGGTGGAATCAATGAATATGAGGATCCGGATCGACCCTTCCCCAAGGGCCACGTCCAGATAATGACCATCCACCAAGCCAAGGGACTTGAATTCCCTGTTGTCGTCGTCGGCTCCCTTTCGCCACAACTTTCAAGCCAAAAACAGGTCGATCGCGACCTAGGTCCCTTCTATCATAGGCCACCATTTGAGCCTGAGACTCGCATCACTCTCTTTGATCGCATGCGGCTGCATTACGTGGCCCTTTCGCGGGCTCAGAAGGTATTGGTGCTCACCGCTCATGAGGCGCCGAAGCCTCAATTCGCAAACATCTGGCAGGGGTTGCCCCAGTGGCCTTACGTCGAGAAAGAACTGCTAGCCGCCCAGAACTTCTCGCTCCACGAGCGGATGCCAGTTAAAAAGACGTACAGCTTCACTGGGGACCTCAAGATTTACGAGACTTGCCCCCGCCAATACCAGTTTTTTCGTGAGTATGACTTCACGCCCTCTCGATCGGCAGTGATTTTCTTCGGGCTACTGGTGCACCAGACTATCGAGGAAATCCACCGCCTCGCGATGGACGGGAAGCGCGACACCCTGGACGAGGCTCGCATTCGTGAACTTTTCGATCAGACCTTCCGCTTCCTCTCCCTGAGTGATGTGCGGCCGATTGGCCGACGTGCAAGGGAGGCCGCATTCACCCAGGTCGTGAACTACTTTAACCAAAATCGTGAGGACATGCGCCGGGTGATCCAGACCGAGGTGGACGTGTCTTTGGAGAAAGACAGATATATCTTGGCCGGGAAGGTCGATCTGTTACTGGGCGAGGACGGCAGGTTGGAACTCCTTGACTTTAAGACATCTCCGCGCCCCAAGGACAGCCCGGAGCTTGTGGCTGCCTATGAGCGGCAACTTTGCACCTATGCGCACATCCTGGAGCGACGCCATGAGCGTCGCGTGGACCGGCTGCTTCTTTACTGGACCTCGGAACCGCGCAAGGAAGACGCTCTAACGGTTCTCCCGTACCATGTGGCCAAGGTGGAGGAGGCAGGGGAATACTTTGATGACGTGGTCTGCCGCATTCAGTCCAAGGATTTCGCAGTCAGGAAGGCACCGGAACGGAAGATCTGCAAGGAGTGCGACTTGCGTCTATTGTGTCACGCGGAAGGAATGATTTCCGGGGAGGCGAGCCAGTAATGGCATCCGATTACCTCTCCATTCGGGCGGAAAATGAGCGCAGATATGGCACCGATATCGGTCGAATCGGGCCGCAATTACTTGCCAACCGATATGACGAGCGTATGCATTTCATCTTCGAACTTCTCCAGAACGCAGAAGATGCGTTGGCCCGACGTGGCCGCTGGAGCGGAAGGCGTGCAGTCGAGTTTTCATTGTCACGCGAGAAGCTACAAATCTCGCATTATGGCATTCCTTTTACGGAACTTGATGTGCGCAGCATCTGCGGAATCCTTGACAGCACGAAGGATGAAACCTTGATCGGCAGATTTGGTATCGGCTTCAAGTCTGTATATGCACTTACCGCCTGTCCAGAGATTCACTCTGGCGATGAGCACTTCGCCATCGACTCATTCGTTTGGCCCAGAGCAATCCCGGCAATCGAATCCGATCTCGAAAGGACGACTTTTTTCCTGCCATTTCGAGAAGACGATCCGATCGCATTTGATGAGATCGCTGCCGGGCTTAGAAAACTTGACCCTCGAACCCTACTATTCCTGAAAAACATTGAGGAAGTTTCATGGTCCATCGAGAACGGGAATTCCGGCCTGTATCTTCGAGGACCGGCAGAAGCCATTGGCAAGAATCTCCGCAAGGTCATAGTCATTGGTCAGGAACATGGGGCGGAGGAAATAGTAGAGGAAACGTGGCTTGTATTTTCAGAGGAGGTATGCACGGACGAGGGCAAGATCGTGGGGTATGTGGAAATCGCATTCCGCCTGGTAGAGACTGATGAAGGCGATTCCTCGGTTGTCGAGCCCCTCGACGCGTCTACGCTCGTTGTCTATTTCCCAACAATCGTAACGACGAACCTGGGATTTCTCGTACAAGGTCCCTACCGCACGACCCCAAGTCGGGACAACGTGCCGCGGATTGATTCCTGGAATCAGGAGCTCGTTCGGAAGACGGCAAATCTTCTCGTGGATTCTCTGCGTTCGCTTCGTGACAGGAATTCCCTTGATCTCGGTGTCCTCAGCAGTTTGCCTCTCGACCGCTCAAAGTTCCCTGAAGGGAATATGTTCGCGCCGCTTTTCGAGGCGGTGCGCAAGGCCCTAATTTCAGAGCCGCTGCTTCCATGTTTCGGAGGCGGACATGTTTCGGCAAAAAACGCGAAATTGGCGCGAACGCAAGAACTCCGAGAGTTATTTGATTCAAAACACCTGTCAACTCTTTTCCATGTTGACAATGAGATCTCTTGGCTCTCCGAGGAGATAACCCAGGCCCGTACTTCGGAGCTTCGGGATTACCTGCGCTTGGAACTCAACGTGGAAGAAGTGTTGCCAGAGACGATCATAGCCAAACTCACGAAGGATTTTCTGGAAGCACAGACCGACGATTGGATCGTTCGGCTTTACGAATTTCTTAATGGACAGGCCGCATTGCTCCGGCAGGGCAAAATGCACATTATTCCACTTGTTCGGCTCGAAAATGGGACCCATGTTCTTCCCCGTAAGGATGGTCAACCACAAGCGTTCCTCCCAGGATCCGTCCTGACGGATTTCCCAACAGTCAAAAGTGAAGTGTGCGTATCAGATGGCGCGCGGGTATTTCTTAAGAACCTCGGTTTAACCGAACCAGATCCAGTGGACGACGTAATTTGGAACGTATTGCCCAGGTACGATGCTGAACCAAGTGACATTAAGGATTACGGTGCAGATATACGCCGCATCTTGAAGGCATTCGGTACCGATTCAAATAGCCAACGGGAGAAACTTCTAACTGCTTTACGTGACTCGCACTTCGTTATGTCCGTAGATGGGAGCGGCAAGAAACGAAGATCTAAACCCGCTCAAGTATATTTAGCCACTCAAAGGTTCAAAGAGATATTCGACGGAGTTACCGGTGTATATCTTGTTGATGACACGAATACCTATCTTCGGGGGGAAGAAATACGAGGATTGCTTGAGGCGTGTGGAGCCACCCGCTCCCTCCAGCCAATTCCCACTGAAACAAATTTTACATTGGAGGAACGCCGTGAGATGCGGCGGTTAGGGGGATGCGAAAGCTGTGCATGGGAATACAAGATCGAGGATTTCACCCTTCGTGGACTCGACGCGCTGTTGGACAAACTGGGATTATTTGATACGGAGTCAGCCGCAAGGAGAGCAATGGTGCTCTGGGATGCGCTCTGTGATGTGGAAGAACGACGAGGTTCGAGTGCTTTTCTTGGAACCTACAGATGGAGTTTCCACGAAATTCGAAGATACGATTTCGATGCAGCATTTGTACGTTGCTTAAGAAATGCGGCCTGGGTGCCGAGCAGGGATGGTACCCTTCAACCTCCTGAGTTTGTCATTTTCGGCGAGACAGGGTGGAAAGAGAATCCCTTCCTGCTCTCCAAGTTTCGATTCAAACCTCCTGTCATCGAGGCGCTCGCCCGAGAGGCGGGCATCGAGCCCGGCTTGCTGGACTTACTCAAACGCCTCGGGATGACCAAGGAGGCGGAACTGAGGGCACGCCTCGGTATCGTTGGAGAGGGCACTATTGATGAGGAGGTAAAGTCTTCTGAAGGTCTAGGGGCCGAAGAGGCAGTAAAGAAACTGCTCGGTGAGGGGGCTGAACCGACTGCGCCGAAGGAGGAAGAATCCCGCGATATTCTTCCTGGCTCAGGTGGCCGTGGTGGGAAGGGGGCTGGAACTACACCAAGTGGCGGTGGCATAGGCGGTGTCTCCGGTTCGCGCGAAGGAACAGGTAATAAGCATGGCGGCGGCGCTCATCCAAGACCCCCCGGCAGCACGGGTGGACGTCCTTTTATCTCTTACATAGGCGCCCACCCAAACACGGAGGACCGCGACCCGGATGGGCTGGACCACGCGCGGCGCATGGAACTGGAGGAGCAGGCCATCGCACTGATCTTGGCTTCGGAGAGTGAATTACAGCGAATGTCCACGAACAACCCTGGCTATGACCTCTTTGAGCCCGGATCGGATGGACATCCGATCCGCTGGATTGAGGTGAAGGCCATGACTGGCGATTTCCACGGCCGGCCTGTGGGGATGTCGAAAACCCAATTCGAGAGTGCGATCAAGCACGGGGAAGCCTACTGGCTGTACGTCGTTGAGCATGCCAGCAACCCAGGTCAGGCACGTATCATTCGAATTCAGGACCCCGCGGGCAAAGCGCGAACCTTCACCTTTGACCACGGTTGGTTGGGCATTGCCGAGGTCGACGAACCGGCAAAGCAGGACAGGGAAGAACAAACCGTGGAGGGATAGCCTCAATGGCGAATATTGAAATCACGAAGACAGAGTTGGTCTGGCCCGGCAAGTACAACGATGATGGCACACGGAAAGAAGTTCCTCGGGTCAACCTTCCCTTCCAGGTCATCGAGACCGTCAATGAGAGCCGTGCCACGCGCGAGGTGAAGAAAGGTGGCGTGCAGGGCAGCCTCTTCGACGTCTACGAGGGTAAAGAGGGCGATACCTTCGAGGCGGGCTGGAAGAACAAGCTCATCTGGGGAGACAATCTGTTGGTAATGGGGTCATTGCTGGAAAAATTTGCTGGGAAGATTGACCTCATTTATATCGATCCGCCTTTCGCTACGGGAGCGGATTTCTCAGCACGTTACAAAATAGGTGATGACGGACCTCGTCCAGCAAAGGTTGGTGAGAGTGGCGAGTTTGAGAAAGCGGCAACGGCCATTGAAGAGAAGGTGTATCGAGATACATGGGGAAGCGGTCTGAATTCCTTTTTATCTATGATTCAACAAAGAATTGTTTTGTTGAGGGATCTCCTCTCAGAACACGGATCTCTTTACCTCCACTTAGATCCTAATGTATCACACTACGTTAAGTTAATACTTGATGAGGAATTTGGAAAAGATTCGTTTAAGAATGAAGTTGTTTGGTGTTACAAGGAACGAGAAAGAGTTCTAAATTTCTATAATCCAAAGCACGATGTTATACTATTCTATTCTAAATCTTCATCTTCTTCACGTATTTTTAATTGGCAAAAGGCATGTGAGGAATATTCTGGAGTAACGCTTGCGAAATTTAAGTATGTTGATAAGAAAGGACACTACCAAATACGTGGGACAAACACACAAGGTAGTCCAATTCGTGCTGCTGACGGTCTGACTCCAGAACATGAAAAGAAATACCCTGGGCTTACGTATAGGGATTACATTGAAGATCGGCCTGGGGTTGCGCCTCGTGATTGGTGGACAATTCCGATAATAAACAAGGCTGCGGATGAGCGTCTCGACTATGCAACACAAAAACCGGAATTACTAGTTAAACGGATCGTTGAGGTGTCTTCCAATCCCGGTGATCTCATCGCCGACTTCTTCTGTGGCTCCGGCACCACGTTGGCTGTCGCGGAGAAGCTTGGTCGCCGCTGGATTGGCTGCGATCTTGGCCGATGGGGGACTCATGTCACTCGCAAGCGCCTCCTTGGCATCGAGAACTGCAAGCCCTTCGAGGTGTTGAACCTTGGTAAGTACGAGCGCCAGTACTGGCAAGTTGTGACCTTTGGCGAATCGAAGAACAAGCCGCTCGCAGAGCAGGCGCTGTACGAGTACTTAGCCTTCATCCTCAAGCTCTACGGGGCTCAGCCGGTGGTAGGGTTGGTACACCTTCACGGTAAGAAAGGGAAGGCGATGGTTCACATCGGCGCGGTGGACGCGCCGGTGACCATCGCTGAGATCGACGCGGCGGTTGACGAGTGCATGAAGCTCAAGCGGGGCGAGCTGCACGTCCTTGGCTGGGAGTGGGAGATGGGACTTTACGACCTGATGGTCGAGGCCGCGAAGAAGAAGGGCGTGAAACTGCTGCTTCTCATCATTCCGCGCGAGGTAATGGAGCAGCAAGCTACCGCTAAGGGCGACGTGCGTTTCTTCGAGCTGGCCTACCTCGAAGCCGAAATCAAGCAACCAAAGAAGCTGATTGTACAGGTGGTACTAAAGGACTTCGTCATCCCCAACACAGAGCTGATCCCCGAAGAGGTACATAACAAGGTCAAGAAGTGGTCGGACTTCATCGACTACTGGGCGGTGGACTGGGATTTCCAGAACGACACCTTCATGCAGAGCTGGGTTACCTACCGTACTCGCAAGGAGCGCAAGCTCCCGCTTATCTGCGACTCGCACACCTATGAGAAGCCAGGCAAGTACCGGATTCTCGTAAAGGTCATCGACATCTTCGGCAACGACACCTCGCAAGCCTTCGACGTAGAGGTGAAGTAGCCATGGCTAAGTCCGTCATCACCTACGACAAAGACCTGCCCGAGATCCCCGGCCGCCGTCCGTGGGAGAAGCCGACATCGTTCCTTGTGAGGGACGACACAGCCCCAACGGGCTGGCGTGAAGATTCCTCGGGCCGGCGTCCGAGTAGTCTGCTGCTGGTGCCGAGAATCCGCTCGGGGGTCGACGCATGGAGGGAACAGGGCTACCCCGGTGCGTCGGACGTGACCCGGCGGCTGTTTGAATACTGGTTTGATGAGGACCACGAAGTTGCGGACTTTCCGGTCCCTTTTCGGTACTACTTCTGCCAGCGGGAGGCAATCGAGACGCTAGTCTGGCTTGTCGAGATCGCCGGAGAGCGCGACGCGCAGAAGCTCATCCAGTCTTACGCAACGATCTTCGACAAGGATCTCTTTTCGAAGAACATTACCTTTCAGACCACCATGGACGGCAAGCGGCAGATCCGCCGCTACGTGCCGGAGTTGGTCGGCGAGGGCGTTCAGGACCTTCCGCCGGAAGACCTATACCGCTTTGCCTTCAAGATGGCCACCGGCTCAGGCAAGACCTGGGTGATCGCGATGGCGGTGGTCTGGTCACACTTCCATAAGAAACGAGTGCCCGGTTCGGAACTCTCGACCAACTTTTTGATCGTAGCGCCGAACGTCATCGTCTACCAGCGGCTGGAGAAGGACTTCGCCAGCAACAATATCTTCAGGAAGCTCCCTCTTGTTCCCCCGGAATGGCGGCCGTTCGAGCCAAAGGTGATTCTGCGCGGGGAGGCCACCGAGCCGGACGCCTCGGGCAACCTATTTCTAACCAACGTCCACCAGATTTACGAGTCGCGCGACAAGGAATGGACACCGCAGAATGCGGTGGATGCACTGCTCGGCAGGAAACCGGTCCAGGACTTGGCGGCCGGACAGCGTTCCATGCTGGAGCGGGTCAAGTCGCTTAAGGACATCGTTGTACTCAACGATGAGGCCCACCACGTCCATGACGAGGACCTGGCCTGGAGCCAGTCGCTGCTTGCCATCCACCGAGATCTGCCTAAGGGCCTCAGTCTCTGGCTCGATTTTTCCGCCACGCCCAAGGATCAGAACGGAATGTACTTCCCCTGGACCGTCTGCGATTACCCGCTCGCCCAGGCTGTCGAGGACCGTATCGTCAAGTCTCCAATCATCGTTACTAAGGAGGAGGACCCCAAGCAACCTAAGCAGGATCCCGATAACATCACTAAGGACAACGTCGCCGATAAGTACGGCTACTGGTTGCGCGCTGCCGTCCAACGCTGGAAGGACCACTGGAGCGTCTACAAGAAGCTTGACACCAAGCCTGTGCTCTTCATCATGGCGGAGAAGAGCGTCTACGCCGACGCGCTGGGCGAGTACCTCTGGAAGACCAAGGAGTTCGGTTTCAAAGAGTCAGAGGTCCTTGTAATTCACACGGACTCCGAGGGAGAGATTACAAAAGGTGACCTTGAGAAAGCGCGCGCGGCGGCTCGCGACATCGACAAGCCCAATAACAAGATCAAGGCCATCGTCAGCGTGATGATGCTGCGAGAGGGATGGGACGTGAAAAGCGTCACCGTGGTTCTCGGTCTGCGGCCGTTTTCCGCCAAGGCTGAGATCCTGCCCGAGCAAGTCATCGGCCGTGGACTCCGATTGATGCCGAACGTAAGCCCAGATCGGACACAGACCCTGGAGGTGCTTGGCACCCGCAACTTGCTCAAAGTCCTGCGCACTCAGCTCGAAGCTGAAGGCGTGGGCGTCACAACGACCAAGACCGATCCGCCCAAACCGATCATTATTGAGCCGGTACAGGAGCGTCTCGCCTACGACATCGCGATCCCGATCACCAAGCCAAGGCTGGTGCACGACATCCGCAAGCTGTCGGATCTCGATATTGCGGCGCTCAAACCCGTGTTCGAGCAGGAAGAGCTCGCGGAGGTGTATCGGGTTAGATTGAAGCTCGAGTTTGCAACGACAGAGACAGAGGTTCATCAGGCCGAAATCGGTGCTGGAGAGCTGCCGTCACCCCAGGAATTGCTCGGCTCGATCACCAATAAGGTCATTGGCCGGGCCAAACTCCCGAATCGTTTCGCCGAGCTGTATCCGGCCGTGCGGGTCTATATTGCTACACGATGCTTCGGCCGGCATGTCGACTTGGAAAGTGACGTGCTCCGCTCCCATCTCTCACGGCTGGAAATCCAAGAGGGCATTGCCAAGTACCTCGCTCGCAAAATTGCCGAATTGACTATTGATCGCCGTACTATGGAGTTCGAGCGGGAGGACTACAGGTTGTCCGAGACCAAGCCCTTTAGCTGGCGGAGAAACCTTCCCCCTCTCGTCGCCAAGAAGACCGTCTTCAATTACGTAGCCACCTACAACGACTTCGAGCGCCGTTTCGCCGAGTTCCTCGATACCAAGGCAGCCGATGTGGTGCGGTTTGCCGCGCTCGGTACCACAGAGCAGGGCGAGTCCGGCACGCAGTTCCGAGTCGATTACCTCAAACCGATTGGTGCGATCGGGTTTTACCACCCCGACTGGATCGTTATCCAGAAGGATGGCAAAGGAGAGGTGAACTGGATCATCGAAACCAAGGGTCGCGTTTGGGAAGGGACCGAGGCTAAAGATGCAGCGATTCGTGACTGGTGCGATTGCATCACGGAACAGACGGGTCAGAAGTGGAGATTCGCTCGTGTTAACCAGACGGAGTATGAGGAGCGGTCTCCGAAAACTTTAAAGGATGCAGTTCTAGTTGAAAGTACAAAGTGGACGAGGCTACTTTAATTCCCCGGGGAAATAGGATATTCGAAATAATCTGCCCCCTTATGAGTCTGTCCGCCAGGAATTATATTGTTTGAGTGACCACTCTATCGTCATTGGTTAGCAGTAAATTTGGAGGCAATAATGCATGAGCTCGTTGCATACCGCTTTTCCACCACAATTGAAGAAGCCCAAAAAGTAAGCGGGAATCTGTCCGCCCTCGATAAGATCGACTCTGTTCTTGAGGCTTGGATTCGGAGCAAAACTGAAGGGAAGGAATGGGCGGGGGAGGAACTCGTTGTTCTTACCGGCGGTCGTAAAGGTGTTGTTACCCGAAAGATGGTTATTGCACCCGGGAAGGGTGAAATGCATGTTCTTGATCTACGAGAAGAAGTCCCCGGAGGGATTTTTCGGACCCGAATGGAATATGGCACTGTCGATGGAGTGCTGGAGTATTATGCATCCCTCTCCTCGCAGAGCGCAGGTATATACGTCGCTCCAGTCCAGAGGGAAGTGCACTGCCCACGCGCGATACGGGACGTCATCGACCTTGGGTTCGGGTGGAAGGTTGGGGAAATGCCGGTCCCACGGGTTGCGGACAAGTACACTGGTCATGTGGAAGGAGAGTTGCTCGCCGACTTTCTGTTCAATGATAAACGTGTCCTTCCGGTCGTTGTGATCTCCGTAGAGCCGGAAGGGACCCCTTTTCATCCGAACCTTTCCTCTTGGTTCATTAACGACCTAACCGGGTTGGCGCAGGTCGTGGAGATCGATCGGGGTGCGTCTTTTGGATTGAGCGGAAAGGTCACGAATCCTCGCTCCTGTTATGGCGGTGCAGTCCGTATTTATTGGCCTCTGATGCTCCCCGATGCAAGCGATGGGCAGACACACCCATTCCAGACACCCAAGTGGCTCCTGGAAAAATTTCCGGATCGGGATGATGCAGCAAGACATTTAAGGTCGTTTATCCGGAACCGTATATTTGACACCGCAGCATCTTCAATTACCGCTCCCGCTTCCTTTTCTGAAATCGTTCAAATTGTCGATTACCAGCGATTTGAAAAACTTCGGGTTGAAGCAAAGGGTGGAGGCGATCTGCTCCGGCTTTACGAGGAGGAAAATTCCAAATTGCAGCGTCGAGTTGAAGAACTCAAGGCTGACAAAGATAGTCTCCGGAATGAACTTTATCGTCTGAAAACGCAGGAAGATATTGAGAAATATGGTGCAAACGTTGGCGAAGTGCAGTCCCCACCCGCGACGATAGAAGAAGCGGTCAATCGGGCCCGGCTAACATTAAGCAGCGATCTGTATTTTGGGGGAAATGTGCCGGATTCCATCAAGACTCTGCTCCCCGAAGCGGGGCCTCCACAGAAGGTGTTTGACTATTTGGAAGTACTTGCGCTGTTGGCCTCGGAACTGAGGGAGAAAAGTGGATCGATCGGAACATCGATGGGAGCCTGGTTGTTGGACAACGGCGTCAAATGCTCTACCGAGAGCGAAACGATTCTAAACGACAAGTCGAAAATGTTGGCAAGGACCTGGGACGATGGTCGCGATCGGCGCACGTTTGAACTCCATTTGAAACCGAGCGATTCAACCGCGGCGAACCGGTGTGTCCGGATCTATTTCGACTGGGATCGTACACGCGAAATGATCGTCGTAGCATATGTTGGGAAGCATCTGGACTGAGCCATGCCTCATGAAGTAGCAGTAATTGTATGAATTTGGAGAGGAGACAAAATGATGGTTATATTTTCACAGCAGATTCAGCCTGATCAAATTGGTGGCGGAAAGTATCGCGTCCCGGAAACATTCTTGGCAGGGGAGACTCTTGGATGAAAATCTCAACCATTCTGGATCACATTGATAGCGGGCATATGGCTTTGCCCGAGTTCCAACGCGGCTACGTATGGAATCGAGACCAGGTGCGTGGATTGTTAGATTCACTTTACCGCCATCATCCAATTGGCGGCCTACTGGTGTGGGCGACTGAGTCGAAGTCGGCGATGCACAGAGGAGATGGTCAGCTTGCAGCCGGTGTGGTGAAACTGCTGCTGGACGGCCAGCAGCGGATTACCTCGCTCTATGGCATTGTGCGGGGCAAACCGCCTAAATTCTTCGACGGCAATGCCGAAGCATTTGCCGGCCTGCGTTTTCACCTTGAAACAGAAACCTTTGCCTTCTACCAACCCCTGAAAATGCAAGGGGACCCGTTGTGGATTTATCTCACGGAACTAATGCAAAAGGGCACTGGCGGGCTGGGCGAGTTGGTTGCAACCCTCAGCCAGAGCCCACACCTAGCACCAAAGGTGGGAGAGTACGTTGGTCGGCTAAGCAGGCTGCTCAGCATAGTGGATGTCGACCTGCATGTGGAGGAGGTGACTGGTGCGGACAAATCCCTCGATGTTGTAGTTGACATCTTCAATCGTGTGAACAGCGGCGGCACTAAGCTCTCCAAGGGTGATCTGGCGCTGGCAAAGATTTGCGCCGATTGGCCGGAAGCGCGCGACACGATGAAACAGCGACTTAAAGAATGGTCGACCAGCGGATATCATTTTAACTTGGATTGGCTGCTACGCTCTGTGAACACAGTGCTTACAGGAGAAGCGAAGTTTAGCTTTTTACACGAAAAGAGTGCGGAAGAGGTAAAAGATGGCCTGAAGAGGGCAACCAAGCGCATCGACTCCTGTCTGAATATGATTGGCGGTAGATTGGGTCTTGATCACGATGACGTGCTTTTTGGTCGTTTTGCCGTCCCGATAATGGTTTGTTTCCTCGACCAGCGCGACGGGAAACTAGATGTCAAAGAAAGCGACAAACTACTATTCTGGTTCGTACAGGCGGGGATGTGGGGCCGTTTTTCAGGGTCCACGGAGTCGTTTATTGACAAGGACCTGGAGGCACTCCAAGGCGACGGAGATACGCTTGAGAAACTGCTGGAACAATTGCGCTTGTGGCACGGCGGGCTTCGAGCTGAGGCTGGTCATTTCGCCGGTTGGAGTCTCGGGGCACGATTCTACCCGGTGTTGTATATGCTGACTCGCATGGGTAATGCAAAAGATTGGGGTACTGGATTACCACTTAAGAGCAGTCTCCTTGGCAAGATGAGCCGCCTGGAGGTTCATCACATATTCCCGAAGGCACAGCTTTATAAGATGAAACACAAGCGTCCCGAAGTGAATGCACTGGCGAACTTCTGCTTCCAGACAAAGGAAACGAATCTGGAGATCAGCAAGCGGCTCCCGGAAGAATACTTTCCGGTATTCGAGGAAAGACATCCCGGTGGGTTGGCTTCCCAGTGGATTCCAATGGATCGTGAACTCTGGAAAATGAAGAATTATCATGATTTCCTCGATGCTCGTCGTGAACTGCTTGCTGCAGAGACGAATCGACGAATGGAAGAACTTCTCCATGGTGATATCCGCTGGCTTGAAGGGACTATGAAATCCGAGGCGGTGGCGGCAGTGGGAGATATCATGGGTACCATCTCGAGCGAAGAAGAGGAGGCAGATCTTATCGAGCTTAATAATTGGGTTGAAGTCCAGGGCTTGCCACGAGGCCAGATGCCGTTTGAATACAACGACCCTGCTACCGGTGAACAAAAAGGTGTGTTCGATCTCGCTTGGCCGGACGGTTTGCAGGAAGGGCTTAGCCAGCCCGTTGCGGTTTTGCTGAACGAGGGTAGCGATACTTTAGCGCTGGCCAGCAGTATAGGATTCAGATGTTTTACCGACAGGGATGCATTTAGAGCGTACCTCACAAAGGAAGTTCTCGGTGACACGATGCCGGCATAAGTAGAAAGGACCCTTACAATAAGGCTTTGGTGGATCGATTACTGGAGGCTGCTTAAAGATGACTAGGCAATTATAATGTCCGATTTCTATATAAGCCCTTCCCACATCGCCCGATTCTTCTACCATGAGTGCGACAGGTATCTCCGGTACTACTCCGGAAGAAGAATGGGAGGATATTTCGGACCATTCGCCAACTGAGGTCATCTTTCGGGATCCCAAGGGGGGATAGGTGTAGGAACGGAAACTGTCATTGATAACCTATACTTCTCACACCCACCCGTTGTGGATCGACGATGTCGGTATCCCGGGGATTCCGGGAACGATCGGTATCACGCTCTGCCCCGGGAAGGTCCAGTCGGGAGCTGCTTCGGGATCGTGGGAACGGAACTTGGCGATCGATATCCAGGTGGTGAAGTACAAAACGTCGGCATATGTTAATATGTGCCGACGATATGCTCTATATCTTGAGGTTGCCAATGGGCGCGTCGAAAACTGCAAACGCTCTGAAGATCGCTAGTAAGATCGGTATCCTAC
>Ga0172370_10004873_pt1 | contig 17681 bp, 19 predicted proteins | sample LakKiv5m_FD_114538 | JGI IMG/M metagenome (GOLD analysis project Ga0172370, IMG submission 114538) | Freshwater microbial communities from Kabuno Bay, South-Kivu, Congo - kab_022012_11.5m | ecosystem: Environmental > Aquatic > Freshwater > Lake | place: Democratic Republic of the Congo...
GATGCGGCTGGTTTTGAGTTCGCCCGACAGGTACAGATCTTGCGCTGCATTCTTGGCCGGTGCCTTCAACCGTGTACGCAGGTCGGCTTCGCCCCCTGCGTGGGTAAAGGTGATGCAGTCCATCGGGCAGATGTCGACGCAGCCGTCGCATTCAATGCACAGGTTGCGGTTGAACACGGTCTGCACGTCGCAGTTCAGGCAGCGGCTGGCTTCCTTGAAGGCGGTGGCGGCGTCAAAGCCCAGTTCCACCTCGACCTTGATGCTGGCCAGCGCTTTCTCTGCGGCTGTCCACGGCACCTTGAAGCGCACGTCGTTGGATGGCGCGTTGCGGTAACTCCACTCATGGATGCCCATTTTTTGCGACATCAGGTTGACCGTGGGCGCCGGGCGGCGCGCCACGTCTTCGCCGCTGAGCAGCCGGTCGATGGATACCGCGGCCTCGTGGCCGTGGGCTACTGCGGTAATGATGTTCTTGGGGCCGTAGGCCGCATCACCGCCAAAAAACACGTTGGGCAGGGTGGACTGGAAGGTGCCCTCTTTGAGCACCGGCAGACCCCATTTGTCAAAGTCGATGCCAATGTCGCGCTCGATCCAGTTGAAGGAATTTTCCTGGCCCACGGCGATCAGCACTTCGTCGCACGGCACCAACACGTCGGGCTCACCGGTCGGGATCAGGCTGCGTTTGCCCTTGGCATCGTATTGCGCACGCACGATCTCGAACGTCATGCCGGTGAGTTTGCCGTTGCTGTGCTCGAACGATTTGGGCACGTGGTAGTTCAGGATCGGGATGCCTTCGTGCTGCGCGTCTTCCTTTTCCCAGGGTGAGGCTTTCATTTCCTCGAAACCGCTGCGCACGATCACTTTGACGTCTTTACCGCCCATGCGCCGGGCGCTGCGGCAGCAGTCCATGGCGGTGTTGCCACCCCCCAGCACGATGACGCGCTCAGCCGTCTTGGTGATGTGCCCGAACGACACCGACATCAGCCAGTCGATACCGATGTGGATATGCGCTGCCGCTTCCTTGCGGCCAGGTACCTGCAGGTCGCGCCCGCGTGGGGCGCCACTGCCGACAAAGACCGCGTCATAGCCTTGCGCCAGCAAAGCCTTCATCGACTCGATGCGCTTGCCCGACTGAAAGTCCACGCCCAGATTCAGGATGCGGTTGGTTTCGTCATCCAGCACGGTTTCTGGCAGGCGGAACTTCGGGATTTGCGTGCGCACAAAGCCGCCGGCCTTGGATTCACCTTCAAACACTGTCACCGCATAACCACACGGTACCAGGTCGCGCGCCACGGTCAGCGATGCAGGCCCGGCGCCAACGCATGCCACGCGCTTGCCGTTGCGTGGGGCGATGGTCGGCATGCGGTCGGCAATGTCGTCCTTGAAGTCTGCCGCCACGCGCTTCAAGCGGCAGATGGCCACGGGTTCGGGTTTGCCCGCGTTGTTTTCCTCGACCCGGCCGCGGCGGCAGGCGGGTTCGCACGGGCGGTCGCAGGTGCGCCCGAGCACGCCCGGAAACACATTGCTGACCCAGTTGATCATGTACGCGTCGGTGTAACGCCCCTGACCGATCAGGCGGATGTATTCGGGAACAGGGGTGTGGGCCGGACAGGCCCATTGGCAATCAACGACCTTGTGAAAATAGGCCGGGTTGGCTGTATTGGTAGCTTGCAAAGTGGTCTCCTCGCCCTGCTCACAGTCAAAAAAGGTGCCGTTGCAGGTAGGGGCCGATGGTACGCTCGGGCCGGGCTCGGGTTGTGTCTGCTTTGTCGAAAACTTGGGATTCATTGATTTACATCAGATATTTCCGGACTTCAAAAATGTGTTGAAATTTGATCTGAGACAACTGTTTGCGATTTCGCTTCCACTTCCAGATGGGTGGGTCAAGAAATAATGTAGGAGAACGATATGGCCACCGCCGCAGCCAAAAATCAATTCAATGCACTCGACCTGTGTCATCAGCAAATACAGCACTATCTGGCGGAACTGGCCACGTTGCTGACCGAATTGCGTGCTGGTGAAGACAGCGCGCAGTTGCGACGGCGTGCTGGCCTCATTGAGGCCTTTTTTTCTGGCACAGCGCGCCAACATCACACTGAGGAAGAGAAAAAAGTGTTCCCCGCTGTATTGGCCAGCGACAACGCGGAACTGGTCCGAGCCGTTTCCACCCTGCAGCAAGACCACCTCTGGATCGAGCTCAATTGGTCCGAAATTGCGCCGATGCTGCGGGCGCTGGCGCAGAGCGAGGACTGGGTGGACCCCGCCGAACTGCAACACGCCATCGATGTTTTTGTGACCCTGTACAGCGACCACATCGCGCTGGAAGAAAGCTTGATTTACCCCGAAGCCAAGCAACGCTTTGCCGAAGAACTGGCAGGGCGTGCCAGACGATTGTCCGCTTGACGGCTCAGCAGGGTCGCAGCCATTGGGTTCACTCGGCAAATTGGCCCCAGGGCTTGTCAGTGTCCTGCGGGTTGGGTCTGGGTGGCCAGTCCCATGGCATCCAAGGCTGCAGCCAGGTGTGCCACGCTGCGCGACACGTTGTGCAGCTTTTCCAGCCCGAACAGCCCGACCCGGAAGGTCTTGAAGTCTGGCCCCTCGTCGCATTGCAGCGGCACACCCGCAGCGGTCTGCAGGCCTAGTGCCATAAATTTTTTGCTGTTCTGAATGTCAGCATCATCCGTGTAGCTCACTACCACGCCAGGGGCCTGAAAACCTGCGGCGGCAACGCTGCAAATGCCCCGGCTCTCAAACAAGCTGCGCACCGCGCGGCCCAGTTCCACCTGCTCGGCTTTCACCTTGGCAAAACCGTAAGCGCGCGTTTCCTGCATCACCTCGCGCAGACGCATCAGCGCGTCGGTGGGCATGGTGGTGTGGTAGGCGTGGTTGCCGGCTTCGTAGGCTTGCATGATCTGCAACCATTTCTTGAGGTCGCAGGCAAAGCTGGTGCTGGTGGTGGCGTCAATCGCGCTGCGCGCCCGCTGGCTCAGGCAAACCATGGCGCAGCAGGGTGAGCCGCTCCAGCCTTTCTGTGGCGCACTCACCAGCACGTCCACGCCGGTGGTTTGCATGTCAACCCACATGGTGCCGCTGGCGATGCAGTCCAGCACAAACAGGCCACCCACGGCGTGAACCGCGTCGCTCACCGCTTTGAGGTAATCGTCGGGCAGGATCATGCCGGCGGCAGTTTCCACGTGCGGGGCAAACACCACGTCGGGCTTTTGCGCGCGGATCGTGGCCACTACCTCATCGACCGGGCACGGCACCCAGGGGTCTTGCGCGCCGGCGCCGGTCTGGCGCGCTTTGCAGACGATCTGCTCTGCCGGGATGTGGCCCATCTCGAAGATCTGCGTCCAGCGGTAGCTGAACCAGCCGTTGCGGATCACCAGCGTTTTCTTGCCAGTGGCAAATTGACGTGCCACCGCTTCCATGCCAAAGGTGCCGCTGCCGGGCACCAGTACCGCGCTGTGGGCGCCGTACACCTCTTTGAGCATGGCGGAGATGTCGCGCATCACGCCCTGAAAGCGCTTGGACATGTGGTTGAGCGCGCGGTCGGTATAGACCACCGAAAACTCAAGCAGACCGTCGGGGTCGATGTGGGGCAGCAGTCCGGGCATGGGGTGTCTCCTGTTGTGGCGATGTCAAGCGTGGCAGCTTAGCACGGCGGCGCTTGAACGTGTCTGGATCGGGCAATCCGGATGGCGTCAAACGGGCAGCGCAGCGCACACTTTTTGCAACCTGTGCAGGCCGTCATGTCGCTGATGACCGCATGCTTGCGCCAGCCCTGAGGCTGCAGGCTCAGCAGGTTCAGCGGGCAAGCCCCCACGCACCAGCCGCAGCCGGTGCAGCGGGACAGTTGAATGGTGACCTCAAAAAATTTCATCCGGGAAAATCCGGTAAAAGCGCATGTTATTGCCTTACAAGTCCTCAGGCCAGGTTTGCGGCGCATTCGGCCGCATTGCAGGATCAATTTGGCACAATCCAAGGACACTCTGCAATGCCGAGTGCCCCTGAGCCGGAGGGCTCGCAAAGTAATACAAAACTGAAATCATGCCTCGCTTCTACTGTCCCGTTGAATTGCAGTCCGGTGCCGTGCTGGAGCTGCCTGCGGGCGCGGCGCGGCATGTGCAGGTGTTGCGCTTGCAGCCGGGCGCGGGCATCACGCTGTTCAATGGCCAGGCGCACGCACCCGATGTGTACGGAGAATTCGAAGCCACCGTGACACAGATGGGGCGCAGCCACGTGCAGGTGTGCGTGGGCGCGTTTACCGCAGCGACGCGTGAACCCGCGCGGCGGGTGCATCTGGCGTTGGGCGTGCCGGCCAATGAACGCATGGACTGGCTGGTGGAAAAGGCGGCCGAGCTGGGCGTGGCCAGCGTAACGCCCCTGATGACCGAGCGCAGCGTGCTGCGCCTGAGCGGCGAGCGCGCTGACAGGAAAGTGGCGCACTGGCAAAGCATTGCGCAGGCGGCGTGCGAGCAGTGTGGCGGCAACCGGGTGCCGCAGATTTGGCCGATGCAAGCGTTCACAACGTGGTTGGCGCACACTGGGCGCGCACAGCGTACCGGCTTGCTGTTGTCGCTGCGTGCCGGTACGCAGGGGCTGCGGGGCGTTTCTTGTGGTGCCGAGGTGACCTTTGTCTCTGGCCCCGAAGGCGGTTTGAGCCCACAGGAAGAAGACGCCGCGCTGGCGGTGGGTTTTCAGGCCGTGACGCTTGGCCCGCGCGTGTTGCGCGCCGAAACCGCTGCGCTGGTCGCGTTGGCGACCATGATCCAGTAAGGGTTTTACAAGCCCCGAGTCACCTGCGTCGCGGCGAGCGGCGCACGCTGCGGGTTCAACGAAAGTGGTGGGGGTTACGCAGGTCAGCGTGCGTCGGCAACGTAGCGTGACGCTGCACACAATTTGCACAGCATCATGGCCAGGCGCGCCAGCGCTTGCCAGGGGTCGGCGGGCCAGTCGGCGCACTTGAGCCCTTTGACGATGCCGTCCACTTGCTGCGCTGCATTGAGCAAACGCGCGAGCGTGGCGTCGTCCAAGCGCGGCAGCACGCGCGCAAACAGGCGTTCGCGGTTGCCCCACACACGCTGTTCGCGCAACGCCATGGGTAGCGGCTTGCCCTGGCTGATGGCCTGGCGCACGCGCTTGAGCGCGCGAATGTCTTCGGCCAGCGTGTAGTGCACCAGCACTTCGGCCTCACCCTCGGCTTGCAAGCCGTCGAGCATGCGCTGCACGCGCGCCGTTTGCCCTGACAGCACCGCTTCGGACAGCTTGAACACGTCGTAGCGCGCCACGTTCAGCACGGCCGCTTCGACCTGCTCAAACGACAGCTCGGCACTTGGGTGCAAGAGCGCCAGCTTCTGGATCTCTTGATGCGCGGCCAGCAGGTTGCCTTCAACCCGGTCGGCAAAAAATTGCAGCGTGCGCTGACCTGCCTCGCCGTCGGCCACGCGTTGCCCTTGCGCGGCCAGGCGTTGCGCAATCCAGCGCGGCAAGGCGTCACGGGGCACCGCAGGTACCTCGATCGTGACACCGGCTTGCAGCGCGGCAAACCAGGCGCTGGATTGGGTGGCGCGGTCCAGTTGGGGCAGCAGCACCAGCATCAAAGTTGAGGTGTTGTCACGTGACTGCTCGGCCAGTTGCTGCAGCGCGGCGCCGCCGTCTTTGCCCGGCTTGCCGCTGGGGATGCGCACCTCAACGATCTGCCGGTCGGCAAACAGGCTCAGGCTGCCGCTGGCGGCCAGCACCGCGCTCCAGTCAAAGTGCGCGCCGCTCGCGGTATGGACGGTGCGCTCAGCAAAGCCTTGCGCGCGGGCGCAGGCGCGGATGGCGTCGGCCGCTTCCTGAATCAGCAGGGGATCGTCACCGTGCAAGGTGTACAGGCTGGCCAGCCCTTTTTTCAGGTGTGCGTCGAGCTGCGCGGGTTGAAGCTGCATGGCGGACCGGCTACGACAGGCGGTAGGTTTCCAGATGGATGCTGGTTTCGGTGTTGCTGATGCCCTTGAGCAAGCGAATGCGTTCCAGCACCTTGCCCAGCTCTTGCAGGCTTTCGGCGCGCAACTCGGCCAGCAGGTCCCAGCGGCCATTGGTGTCGTGCAGCGTGGCCACGCCCGGTTCGCCCAGCAAGTTGGCAATCACCGTGCGCGTCTGGTTGCCCTCTACCGCGATGCTCATCCAGGCGCTGATGCGGTTTTGCTGCACGTCCGGGCGCAGGCGCACCGTGTAGCCGACGATGACGCCGTCGTCTTCCAGCTTGCGGATGCGGTTGGTGACTGTGCCGCGCGACACCTTCAGGCGGCTGGCCAGTGCCGCAACGGTCATGCGGGCGTCCTGACGCAGCAGCGACAGCAGCTTTTGATCAGTCTCGTCCATGGGCTTGGGGCCGACGCGGCTTAAGGTGCCAGACGCACAGTGGCCAAGCGCCGCAGAATCTGCTGCACGATGTCGGTCTGCATGTCGCGGAACAACAGCGCTTCTTCGGCTTCTTTGGCCAGCGCATACGACTCGTTGTAGCTGAAGTCGCGTTGCAGCGCCAGGCGGTCGCCCGGTTGCAGTTCCTTGCCTGCAGGCGTAGTCAGGCCAAATTGCACGCTCAGACGCAACTGGAATTCACGCACCTGACCAGAAGCGTTGCTGCCAACCACCACTTTGTCACGCTGCTCCTGTGCCACGTTGAGCACCACCTGCGCTTGCGCCAGCGGTGCGCCGGGCGGCAACACTTGCACCGCGCCGCCAAACGAGCGCCGAAGTTCCTGCGCGACGGCACCGCCCGGGTCGGGCGTGATGGCAATGCTTGAAAAAGCGTAGCTCTGGCCGCCGCGCAACTTGAAGCCACACGCCGTCAATGTCGGCAGACTGAGTACGGCCAGCAGCGTCTGGTTGACGCTGCGTCGTGTGGGGATGTTGTGTTGTGGCATAGCGCCTACACCACCACGTTGACCAGGCGCCCGGGCACCACGATCACTTTCTTTGGTGTGGCACCGTTGGCCATTTTCTGGAAGATGTCAGACGCCACCGCCGCCTGCTCGATGGCAGCTTTGTCAGCGCTACTTGACACCACGATGGCCCCGCGCAGCTTGCCGTTGATCTGCAGCATCAGCTCGATCTCGTCTTGCGCCAGCGCGTCTGGGTCCACCTGCGGCCACGGTGCGTCCAGCAGGTCGCCCAACTGGCGCGCATAGCCCAGCTCCGACCACAAGGTGTGGGCAATGTGCGGCGTGGCCGGGTACAGGCAGCGCAGCAGAATGCCAAAGCCTTCAATCAGCGCCACCTGCGCGTCGGCGCTGGACGTGTCCTTCAGGCCCTCTAGCGCGTTGATCATCTTCATGGCGCCCGACACCACGGTGTTGTACTGCATGCGCTGGTAGTCGTAGTCCACCTGCTTGAGCACGGTGTGAATCTCGCGCCGCAAGGCCTTGGCGTCCTTTGTGAATTGAATATCTTTTAGGCCTCTAGCCCCTATCGCTGCTGCGCTTGCAGCTTCAAAATCAAGAGCAGTCAGGCGCATGGCAAAGTTCCACACGCGGCGCAGAAAGCGGTAGCTGCCTTCCACCGCGGCGTCGTTCCATTCCAGCGTGGCCTCGGGTGGCGCGGTGAACATGGTGTACAGGCGCGCCGTGTCGGCACCGTATTTTTCGATCAGGTCCTGCGGGTCAACGCCGTTGTTCTTGGACTTGGACATGGTGCCCACGCCCTCGTAGTCGATCGGCGTGCCCACCGGCAAATCGCCCACCGGCTTGGTCAGGCGCGCGCCGGTGACTTTGCCGGCGGCGTCTTGCACGTGTTCCACGTCGCTGGGCCAGAAGTAGTCTTTGCCGCCCTTGTCGTTGCGACGGCTGTAAATGTGGTTGAGCACCATGCCTTGCGTCAGCAACTTGGTGAACGGCTCGTTGACCTTGATCAGACCCAGGTCGCGCATCACCTTGGTCCAGAAGCGCGCGTACAGCAGGTGCAGGATGGCGTGCTCAATGCCGCCGATGTACTGGTCCATCGGCATCCAGTAGTCGGCACCGTCGGCCACCATCTGCTCGCCGTTCTTCGGGTCGCAGTAGCGCATGAAGTACCAGGACGAATCCACAAACGTGTCCATGGTGTCGGTCTCGCGCCGCGCCGGTTTGCCGCAGCACGGGCACGCCACTTTCAGGAACGCCTCGCACTTGGCCAGCGGGTTGCCAGAACCGTCGGGCACCAGATCGGTGGGCAGCACCACCGGCAGGTCTTTTTCGGGCACCGGCACCGGGCCGCAAGCGTCGCAGTGGATGATCGGAATGGGCGTGCCCCAATAACGCTGGCGGCTGATGCCCCAGTCGCGCAGACGCCAGGTGACCTTTTTCTCACCCAGGCTCAGTGCCACCAGATCGGCGGCTACCGCGTCCACACATTGCTGGAACTTCAGGCCGTTGTACTTGCCCGAGTTGACTGCCACGCCGTCGCCTTTTTCAGCGTACCAGTCGTGCCATTGAGTCGTATCGAAAACCAGGGAGTCGGCGGCCAGGGGCGCGCCGGGTGACGATTTCTGCTCGCAGCATGAGGAGCCCGGCGTGCCCTTGGCCGCCGACGGTGCTCGCGTAACCGAAACGACCGGCTTGATCTCGATACCGTACTTCAGCGCAAACGCAAAGTCGCGTTCGTCGTGCGCGGGCACGCCCATCACCGCACCGTCGCCGTAGCCCATCAGCACATAGTTGCCGACCCAGATTTCGACTTGCGCGCCGGTGAGCGGATGGGTGACAAACAAGCCGGTGGGCATGCCGACTTTTTCCTTGAGCGCCAGTTCGGCCTCGGTGGTGCCGCCTTTTTTGCATTCTTCAATGAAAGCCCCCAACGCCGGGTTGCTGGCTGACGCGTGTAACGCTAACGGATGCTCGGGTGCCACCGCGCAAAAAGTCACGCCCATGATGGTGTCCACGCGAGTGGTAAACACGTACATGCGTCCGCCGCCAATCAGCGCGCCGTCCGCGCCTTTGATGGTGTGCGTGAAGGCAAAGCGCACGCCCTCAGACTTGCCGATCCAGTTCTCCTGCATCAGCTTCACGCGCTCGGGCCAACCCGGCATGGCGTTGCCCGTCACATTGGCCAGCAGTTCGGCAGCGTACTGGGTGATGGCCAGGTAGTAGCCCGGAATCTCGCGCTTTTCTACCACGGCGCCGGTGCGCCAGCCCTTGCCGTCAATCACCTGCTCGTTGGCCAGCACCGTCATGTCCACCGGGTCCCAGTTGACCACCTGCGTCTTGCGGTAGGCAATGCCTTTTTCCAGCATCTTCAAAAACAGCCACTGGTTCCACTTGTAATACTCAGGCGTGCAGGTAGCCACCTCTCGGCTCCAGTCGATCGCCAGTCCCATGGCCTGCATCTGACGCTTCATGTAGTCGATGTTCTCGAACGTCCATTGCGCCGGCGGCACACCGTTTTTCAGCGCGGCGTTTTCGGCGGGCAGGCCAAACGCGTCCCAACCCATGGGCATGAGCACGTTGTAGCCGTTCATGCGCAGGTAGCGCGTGAGCATGTCGTTGATGGTGTAGTTGCGCACGTGGCCCATGTGCAGCTTGCCGCTGGGGTAGGGCAGCATGGAGCAGGCGTAGAACTTTTTCTTGGGCCGACCCTGTGCGTCAGTGGCGTTTTCGCTCACACGGTAGGCATCCGCCGACTGCCAGTACGCCTGCGCGGCGGGTTCAACCTGGAGGTGCTCGTATTTTTCTTGCATAGTGCTGGTGGTTGCGGCGCTACGCCGCTGTGCGTGGGTTCGAAGAGGTGCCTGTTTCAGGCCGCAACGCAATTGCCGCGGCCGGATCGGCAGATTTTAGGGTTTGCCAGCCGCTGCACCGGCTACGCTGCTGATGTCAGCGACAAAAGCGATGCGGGCCAGCCCGGCTTTCTGCGCCACACCCATAATTTCCATGATGCGGCCGTAGGGCACCGACTGATCGGCGCGCAACTGCACTTCGGTGTCTGGTGCGCGCTGATGCGCTGCCAACAGTCGCTGCGCCAGCACTTGCGCGCTCACCGCCTGGTCGTTCAGGTAGGTCGCGCCTGCGGCGTCCACCACGATGGTAACGGCAGCAGGTGTGCCGGCCGCTTGTGCAGCTTCGCTGCGCGGCAGATTCAGCTTGATGGAACCAGCCAGCAAGGGCGCAGTCAGGATGAAAATCACCACCAGCACCAGCATCACGTCAATCAACGGCGTCATGTTGATGTCGCTCATCGGCTGCGCGCCAGAGGGACGGTCGAGGCGACCAAAGCTCATGCCCCCACGCTCCGCCGCTGCGCTGGGTCGCTGCCCCCCAAGGGGGCTGATTCGCCTTGGGGCGGCCCGGCGGCGAATCGTCTCATGCCCCCACGCTCCGCCGCTGCGCTGGGTCGCTGCCCCCACGCGCCTCCTTGGGCGCAAGCAGTTCGCGCAGGTCCAGCGCAAAGCCTTCCAGGTCGGCTTCGATGCGCGCCACCACGCGGCCCATCACGTTGTACGCCAGCACCGCCGGTATGGCCACCGCCAACCCGGCGGCGGTCATGATCAGCGACTCGCCCACCGGCCCGGAAATACGGTCGATGGTGACCTGCCCTACGCTGGCGATACCGATCAGCGCATGGTAAATGCCCCAGACGGTGCCCAGCAGCCCGACAAACGGCGCGGTGGCACCCACCGTGGCCAGCAACACCTGCCCGTGCTGGAGCTTGTTCAGCGTGGCGTGCAAGGCACCACGCAACACACGCGTGAGTCGGGTTTGCGTGCCACCGGCACCCGCCAGCGTCTCACTTGCTTCAATTTGTGAAGCTGAAACAAGAGGCAGGACAAGCGCTTCACGGTCAAAAGACTGGATTTTTTTCGAGGCCTCAGCCATGTTTTTTGACTGCCAGAAAGCTGCCACACAACGTGCCACGTCGGCGCTGGCACGTTGCAACAGCCACGACTTCCAGAGAATCACCACCCAGCTTGCCACCGACATGGCCAGCAGCAGCAAGGCCACGCAACGCGTCAGCGCGTCGCCCTGCCAGAACAACTGCGCCAGATTCATGCCAGATCGAGCACGTCGGCCATCGAGTACAGCCCGGCCTGGCGGCCTTGCAGGAAGCGCGCCGCGCGCAGACTGCCGTCGGCATAAGACACCCGACTGCCTGACTTGTGGCTGATTTCGATGCGCTCGCCGGTACCGGCAAACAGCACCGTGTGGTCACCCACGATGTCGCCACCGCGAATGGTGGCAAAGCCGATGCTGGATGGATCACGCTCGCCGGTGACGCCCTGGCGCGCATAGACCGCGCAATCTTTCAGGTTGCGGCCCAGCGCGCTGGCGATCACTTCGCCCATCTTGAGCGCAGTGCCAGAGGGTGCATCGACCTTATGCCGATGGTGCGCTTCAATGATTTCGATGTCATAGCCGGTGTTGAGCGACTTGGCGGCCAGTTCCAGCAATTTGAGTGTGACGTTCACGCCCACGCTCATGTTGGGGGCCATCACGATGGCCACATCTTTGGCAAAGTCGGCAATCTGCTGCTTTTGCGCGTCGCTGAAGCCAGTGGTACCGATGACCGCGTTGACGCCGAGTTCGCGGCAGAACTTGAGGTGCGTCAGCGTGCCTTCGGGGCGGGTGAAGTCGATCAAGGCGTGGGCATGGTTCAGACCGGTGACAATGTCGGCGCTGATGGCGATGCCGCTGCTGCGGCCCAGAAAAGCCGCCGGGTCCATGCCCACAGCCGGGCTGGTGGCTACGTCAAGTGCGCCGCTGAGCTGGCAGTCGGGTGCCTTGCAGACAGCTTCAATCAACATGCGGCCCATACGGCCGCTGGCACCGGCGACGCAAATGCGGTGAAGTTGCGATGCAGTCATGCGCGTGCGCCTTACCGTGTAGATGATTCCAGCGGCGGGTAACTGGCCGGTAGCGCTGGCACGGGCCTGGACGCCGCAGACACAGGCGGCGCGCTGGCAACGGGGGCGGTGTCTGGCGTCATCTCCAGCACCGGAATCGGGCCAATCGGACGCCCCGAGTCAAGTGACGCAACAAATTCGGCCTCGGTGGGCAGATCATCGGCCTCAACGCGTTCCATCACATCCTGCTTGAAGAATACAGTTACACGGCGCGTCTGCGGCGTCACACCCTGACGCTTGAAGGTAAACACGTAGTCCCAGCGGTCGGCGTGGAAGATGCTGGCCAGCAGTGGAGTGCCCAACATGTTTTTGACCTGGTTGCGGCTCATGCCGGGCTGGAGCGCCTGCGCCTGTTCGCGCGAGACAAAATTGCCTTGAACAACATCAATTTTGTACGGTGTGACGACGCCGGCCAGGCGGTTGCTGGCGCTGTCCACGCTGCTGCACGCCGACAAGGTTGCACAGGTGGCCAAGACCACAATCCAAGGGGTGCGACGGGCAATTAATTCAAACATGAAACAGGCCGGACGATATGATCGGCGCATTGTATCGGTAGCGACTTTCATGGGTGATGCACGGCATGAGCAAGATTGACAACCTCAAAAGCACCGGTCTGAAGGTGACCTTGCCGCGCCTGAAAATTCTGGAAATTTTTCAGAAAGGCGGGCAACGGCACATGACCGCCGAAGACGTGTACCGCGTGTTGCTTCAGGAAAGCGCAGACGTCGCTCTGGCCACCGTCTATCGTGTACTGGCGCAGTTTGAGCAAGCCGACATCCTGTGCCGCAGCCACTTTGAAAGCGACAAAGCCGTCTATGAGCTCAACGAAGGCCAGCACCACGACCATCTGGTGTGCCTGGACTGCGGCCATGTGGAGGAATTTTTTGACGCACAAATTGAACGCCGACAAACCGACGTGGCGCGGGCCAAGGGTTTTGCCATTGCCGACCACGCGCTCAGCCTGTACGCGCATTGCACCCGTGCTACTTGCGAACACCGGCCTGCATCTTGATATCCGGTTCACTCGCGCGCGTCCCATGCGCCCTGCCCAACAGCATCCACCCGAGCCCTGCCATGCTTGACTACCTGACCCTCCCCGTTACACCTTTTGCACAGAACTGTTCGCTGCTCTGGTGCGACCAGACCATGGAAGCCGCTGTCATTGATCCGGGCGGTGATTTGGAGCGGCTCCTGGCCGAGGTCAAACGCCTGGGATTGACGTTGAAACAAATTTGGCTCACGCACGCGCACATCGACCATGCCGGGGCAGCAGGCGAGTTGGCCCAAAAACTGGGTCTGCCGATCATCGGCCCACATCCGGGAGACCAATTCTGGATTGACGCTCTGCCCCAGCAAAGCCAGATGTTTGGCTTTCCGCCCGCGCTACTGTTTACCCCCACGCGCTGGTTGCAAGACGGCGACGCCGTGAGCGTTGGCCATTGCACGCTCAACGTGCGCCACTGCCCAGGACATACGCCGGGCCATGTGGTTTTTTACTCAAACCAGGCCAAGCGCGCGTTTGTCGGCGACGTGCTGTTTGCCGGGTCGATTGGCCGTACCGACTTTCCGGGTGGCAACCACGAGCAATTGCTGGCCAGCATCCGCGAGCGCCTGTGGCCGATGGGCGACGACACGGTGTTCATCCCCGGCCACGGCCCCGAGAGCACCTTTGGCCGGGAGCGGCGCAGCAACCCCTACGTTGCTAACTAGTAAACGCCTTGAAAGGCTTTTTCCTGGAATGCCGTCAGGTGCCGAGCAGCGCCAGATCGAGCCCCTGTGGCAAAAAGTTCTTGAAGTCCTTGTCCAGCGTAACCAGACGCAGCGCACCGGCAATGGCAAAGGCCGCCAGATAGGCATCCATCCAGACTTTGGGCGACGCACTGTCTAACGCGGCCAGTGTGCGCCAGAGCCCAAAGATACCCGCTGGCTCGTCGCGCCATGCCACTTGGGGCAGGGCTTGCAGGTTGTCCAACGTGATCAGCGCATCACGGTTGGTCAGTGGCATAACCCCATAAGTTTTGGCAAGTGCCGCCGTGGACATCAAGCGCAAAAAACTTTGTTGCGTGGCACGGCAAAAAACCGCAGTTTGTGTGGGCGTTGCTTGTCGCAATACCTGCCTGGCCACGCTGTGCGCAGGGTGTTGCTCAAAAGTAGCGGCCAGCCAGGCGCTGGTGTCAAACAGAAGACCCGACACGCTGCATGTCCTCTTGGGTTTGCAAGGTCTGCTCAAGCGCAATCAAGGCGTCTGTGCTCATGGACAGGGCGGGTGCGTGCGCCACTGCGCGAATGATGGGCAGGCCGTCAGCGCCGATTTCAACGCGCGATCCCGGTGACGGTACTGCTGGCCGCAACGTCGCCATGCCCAGCCCAAGACGCAAAAAATCTGCGGCCAAGTCGCGCAGGGTGCGCCCCTGCATGACAGCACGAAGCTTCAATTCACGCAACAGGTCGTCGGGTAAATCGAGTGTGGTTTTCATGCAAGCAAGTTTACCAGCTAGCTGGGTTGCTGCCAAAGTGTGAAGTGGGCACTGGACGGGCACGGCATCCTGATGCGCGCAGAATGGGCCGCGAGCCGCTTTCTTCGCAGCGGGCGGTTGGTTGAAATTCTGAGCGGGTATGAACCGACATCCACGCCGGACGTTCAGGTTCTACGGACTTGCGACCGTTTCAGCCTTGCTGCGACGCAAGTCAAAGGGGTAGGCACCCAGAGTCGAGGCATCGAGCACGACAATTTCGACCATGCTGCCGTCTTCGGCATAGCTGATGTGCGTGTTCCAGTCCTGTGAGGTCTCACGCACGATGGGCTTGTCCGAGAGGTGCAAGACCAGAATGTCGTCTTCGTTGTAGTAGCAGGTTCGCATCAAAAACGCGCCCCTACATCATCCCCATCATCTTGGGCAGCCAGATGCTCAAGGGCGGCCAGTAGGTCACCAGGGCCAGAAACACCAGCATGGTCAGCAGCCAGGGCCAGACGGCCACCGCCATCTCGGTCAGGCCCAACTTGCTCACGCCACTGGCCACGTACAGGTTCAGGCCCACCGGCGGTGTGATCATGCCGATTTCCATGTTCACCGTGATCAGAATACCAAAGTGCACCGGGTCGATGCCCAGCTTCATGGCAATGGGGAACAGGATTGGCGCGGTGATCAGGATGATGGACGAAGGCTCCATGAAGCTGCCCATGATCAGCAGCAGCACGTTGACCGCCAGCAAAAAGCTGACCTGACCCAGCCCCATCGACAGCAGCCATTCGGCAATCGCTTGCGGGATGTTCTCGTGCGTGAGCAGGAACGAGAACAGCACCGCGTTGGTGATGATGTACAGCAGCATGGCGCTCATGTTGGCCGAGTTCAGTAGCACCTTGGGCACGTCCTTCAAGCCCATGTCTTTGTACACGAACACGGCAATCACAAAGGCATAGACCGCGCTCATGGCCGCCGCTTCGGTGGGTGTGAAGATGCCGGTGTAAATGCCGCCCATCACCACCACGATCAGCATCAGCCCCCAGACCGATTCGCGAAACGCTTTCCAGCGCTCCAGGCCGGTGGCGCGACGCTCCTTGGGGTAGCCGTTTTTCCAGGCACGATAAAACGTGGTGGCCAACAACATGCCTGCCAGCACCAGTCCCGGCACCACGCCGGCCATGAACAGCGCGCCGATGCTGCTGTTGGTGGACACCGCATACATCACCATCACGATCGACGGCGGAATCAGGATGCCCAGGCCGCCGGCCGAGGCCACGATGCCCGCACCAAAGCGCGCCGGGTAACCGGCCTTGAGCATGGCCGGGATCAGGATCGAACCGATGGCCACTACGGTGGCCGGGCTGGAGCCCGACACCGCCGCAAACAGCGCACACGCCACCACTGCGCCCAGACCCAGGCCACCGGGCCAGTGGCCCACCAGCGAGGTGGCAAAGCGGATCATGCGTTTGGCCACGCCGCCATGCGTCAAAAAGTTACCCGCCAGGATAAAGAACGGGATCGCCATGATCTCGAACTTCTCGATGCCGGTAAACAGCTTCATGGCCACCGATTCAATCGGCACCTGGGTCATGAAGAACAGAAATGAGAGCACCGTCAGGCCCAAAGAAATGGACACCGGCATGCCGGTGAGCATGAGCACGGCCAGCAGAACAAAAATGATGCCACCGTTCATGATTTGGATCCTGCGGTCTTGGGGGTGACAGGGGTGGGCATGTCGACGTCTTCGATGCCTTCGACATGGCCGTGGTCGTGGTGTGGCAGTTCACCGCCGTGCACAAAGTTCCAGCACACTTGAAGAAAGCGAAAGCACATCAGGTACGAGCCAAAGGGCACTGCGCAGTACACCTTCCAGGTGGAGACTTCCAGGTCCGGCGTGGTGGGGCCTTCGAACATGCCATCCAGCGACAGGCCCAGCCAGTTGTAGATGGCGTAGTGCGCGCCGTTTTCCCAGACGAAGACGGCACCCAGGGAGCCGACGATGCCGGTAAACAGGGCACCGGCCAACAGCCCGAAGATGATGAACTTGCGCCGCCAGGTGTCATTGAGCTGGTTGATGAGCACGTCCACACCCACGTGGATGCCGGTGCGTACGCCGTAGGCGGCGCCAAACTTGGCCATCCACACGAACATGATGATGGTGAGCTCTTGCGCCCAGCCAAAGTCCAGCGTCAGCAGCCAGTCTTGCAGGCCCGGGATCGCCAGGCCCGAGGCGTAGCGGTGCAGCACCGCAACAAAGATGATCAAAGTGGCCGCACCGATCAGAAAAGTGATAACCCACTCTTCCAGGTGATCAAGAATTTTCATAACCGGTGCTCCAGCGTTGAGGCATCCTTATGACGGACAGATCGCGCAGGCGATCAGAGCTTGGACGGATCGAAACCTGTGGCTTGGTACACGGTGTCGATGGTTTCCTTGCCGATGCGCGATTCCATTTCTTTGTGCACCTTGACCATGGCCTTTTTCAGCGCCAGGCGTTCAGCCGCGGTGGGGGTGTACACGGTGGTCTTGCCAGAGGCACGCACCGCCGCGAGGGCGTCGTCGTTTTTGGCCTTGGCAATCTTGTTGGCGTATTCGGTAGCTTCTTTCATTGCCGTTTCAAGCTGGCCACGCACGTCAGCGGGCAGACCGTCCCAGAACTTCTTGTTGGTGATGACGGCGTAGCCCAGATAGCCGTGGTCGGTCAGCGTGACGTGTTTTTGCACTTCGTGCATCTTTTGCGTGTACAGGTTGGAGTGCGGGTTTTCCGTGCCGTCCACCACTCCGGTTTGCAGTGCCTGATAGACCTCAGAGAACGCCATCACTTGCGGCAGCGCGCCAACCGAGCGCATTTGCGCTTCCAGCACCTTGGAGCCCTGGATACGCATCTTCAGACCCTTGAAGTCTTCCGGGGCTTTCAGTGGCTTGTTGGCCGAGAACGACTTGAAGCCGTTGTCCCAGTACGCCAGACCGGTGATGCCCTTGGTGGCCAGCTTGTCAAACAGCTTCTTGCCAACCGGACCGGTGGTGACCTTGTGCAGTTCGGTTTCGTTGTCGAAGATGAACGGCAGGTCGAACACTTCAAAGTCGCGCACACCCAGCGGGCCGAACTTGGCCAGCGACGGTGCCAGCATCTGAACTGCGCCAATCTGCAGCGCTTCCATTTCTTCCTTGTCTTTGTACAAGGTGCTGTTGGCGTAGACCTCAACCTTGACCTTGCCGCCGGTCAATTCGCCCGCGCGCTTGGCAAAGAACTCGGCAGCCTTGCCCTTTGGGGTATCGGTAGCCACCACGTGGCTGAACTTGATGATGGTTTGCGCGCCAGCGCTCAAACCGACGGCCAACAAGGCAGCTGCCAA
>Ga0172370_10004879_pt1 | contig 17671 bp, 19 predicted proteins | sample LakKiv5m_FD_114538 | JGI IMG/M metagenome (GOLD analysis project Ga0172370, IMG submission 114538) | Freshwater microbial communities from Kabuno Bay, South-Kivu, Congo - kab_022012_11.5m | ecosystem: Environmental > Aquatic > Freshwater > Lake | place: Democratic Republic of the Congo...
CTTCCGCTTTTTCCCAAGTTATCAAGGCTGACTCTTTTCAAAATAGGTTCTTTTGATATACCCGGGCAAATTGAAAAAAGTTCCCGAAAAAAAGGAATCTGGAAAAGAACTATAATGTTACGAGCAATTAAATGGAGATGATTTTCCAGAATAATATAAGCATAAATTTTCATACCTTCGGAATTAAGATAGCTTAAGGAATCCAACAAAATTGAAACTGTCTCCTTCCGAGTAAAAACGGGAATCCAATGCAGGACAGTGCAAGTCATAAAATGCGGTAAATTACTTTCAGCGAAATGATAACGGCTTCTGCCCATAATTCAATCCTCTGTATGCATTCCCACGCAGGAGCGTGGGAACGAGGGTGATCTGCATTCCCACGCAGGAGCGTGGGAACGAGGGTGATCTGCATTCCCACGCAGGAGCGTGGGAACGAGGGTGATCTGCATTCCCACGCTGGAGCGTGGGAACGAGGGTGATCTGCATTCCCACGCAGGAGCATGGGAACGAGGGTGATCTGCATTCCCACGCTGGAGCGTGGGAACGAGGGTGATCTGCATTCCCACGCAGGAGCATGGGAACGAGAATTGGATATTTGATTTTAAAATTTTATTTTCACCACCAAATAACTTCCTTCCACTCCCGCCGTCAGATTTTTATCCAACTCAAAATCCCACAAATGCCCATCCACGAACGCATCCGCCATACTGAACAGGATCGTTCCCGCCAGCCACCACCTCAAGCGGTTGCGGTCGTTTTCGTAGAAATCCGCCGCCGTCCAATCCTCGATTTTCCTTGCGTCTTTATACCTGCGGTGCTGCAGCAGCGAAGAATATAGCAGGGCGATTTCCCCGCCGCCGTAAACCGCCGCTTTTAAATACTTCCGGTTGTACAACTGCCCCCATCCCGGTAAAATCATCGAACGCCACATCGCCCCTGAAGGGCTGTGGCGTTTGACAACTGCGGTATCGGAAATAAGGGCGGCAGTATCCGGGGAAAGAGAATCAGATTCAGCGATACTGTCCGGAGTAAAAAGGGACGGAGATATAACTAGGGAATCCGCCGGCGCAAGTGTAGTATCCGCAATCTGCGCTTCGGCGATAACAGAGGAAAACAGCAGGAGAAAGATAATAATCATCCGAAATAGGCTTGCCGGTTATTTAATAGTCGCGACAGCTTCGATTTCCACCAGCGCCTCCAAAGGAATCCGCGCTACCTGAAGCGCGCTCCTAGCGGGGTGGACATCGCGGAAAAAAGTGGCGTAAACTTCGTTCATCTTGGCGAAATCGGCCAAGTCTTGCAAAAAAACCGTGCACTTCACCACTCGTTCCATACCGGAATTGCCGGCTTCCAGGATGGCTTTGATGTTTTCCAGCGCCTGGCGGGTTTGTTTCTGAATATCGCCTTCCACCATTTTACCGGTGAGTGGGTCGATAGGCACTTGCCCGGCGGTGAAAATGAAATTATTGGCGATGATTGCTTGGCTGTAAGGGCCGATGGGATTAGGCGCATTGGTGGTTAAAACACTTCGATTTTCCATGGATACTCCGCTTGATCTTCTAAATGACCTTCGTATAATTTATTTTCGATCATAAATTCCACCACTCTGGTGTCCAATCTGCCTTTAGCAGCATCGTCCCGTAAAATAGCGATGGATCTGTCGAAAGGAATAGCTTTTTTGTAGGGTCGGTCCGAGGCAGTCAAAGCGTCATATATATCCGCTACCGCCATAATCCGCGCCTGCAAGGGCAATTGATCGCCTTTAATGCCGAGGGGATAGCCGGAACCGTCCACCATTTCGTGATGCCCGGCGGCGATGTCCGCCACATTTTTCAATCCTTTGGTGAAAGGGATATTCTTGACAATGGTGCGGGTTTTGACCACATGCGAGCGCATTTCCTTCCATTCGTCATCGGTCAAATTACCGCGAATAATGCCCAGATTCTTCAATTCGTAATCGTCGATCATTGGATAAACTTTGCCGTCGATATCCTGATAATTCCGGGCGGTGATCGCTTTTAAGCGAGCTTCGTCTTCCGGCGGCAGGAATCCCGCCGTGTTCAATTTGGTGAGGAATTCGATATCGGATTGCAATTGCGCTTTAGCCGCGGTGATTTTTTCATTGTTCAACACCGCTTCATCGCAGCGCGAACCTTTCAATTCCTCGATTTCCAGCTGCAGCAAATCCTGCTTCAAACGGGAAATGATCCAATACAACCGGTCGAAGGGTATGCGGGAATTTTTCTCCAGTACCGCTTCTTTGACGGCGATCTTGCCTATATCGTGCAGCCAGGCGGCGAACCAGATTTCCTCTAATTCCTGATTGCTGAAATGGATTTCCGCGAAAACGCCGTCTTTGACCACGCTGATAGCTTTGGCAATCCTCATCGTCATCCCGGCGACTCTGCGGGTATGACCAGCGGTGTGCGGGGATCTTTCGTCGATGGCGGTGGCGCTGTATTTGACAAAAGCGGCGAACAGGTTTTTGATTTCCGCAATCAGCCGGGCGTTCTGCAAAGCCACCGCTGCTTGCGAAGCGATGCTTTGCATCAATTCCTTCATATCCTCGGCGAAAGGAATGATCTCAATTTTAGCGTCGTCCATCGCGTTAATCAGCTGAATCACGCCGATGACTTCACTGTTTTCATCCCGCATTGGCACCGCCAGCATCGATTTGGAACGGTAACCCGTTTTCTGGTCGTAAGAACGGTCGAATCCCGGACCTTTTTCCGGGTCTAATTCGTAGCAGTCGTCCGTATGGATGATTTCTCCGGTGACCGCCACATACCCCGCCACCGATTTTTTACTCATCGGCAGCGGAAAAGCTTTGAAAGACGGCTTTTGCCCCAGCCGCTTTTCCAGCGATTCGGTCTGCGCCACCCGGAAGATCAATTTTCCATCTTCAATGGTGAACAGGGAACCGGCGTCGGCGTTAGTGAATTTGCGGCATTCGGTGACAATCAGATCGAATAGTTCTTCCAGCCGGTTCGTGCTGGAAAGCGCGACTCCGATCCGATTCAAACTGGTAATTTTATCTTTTTCTGTCAGCATTTAATCTCGTTTGGGTGATGTTGAGTAGTTAAAAAGGCGCTGCCGCCCCATCTGAGGTGAACAGCATTCACTTAAAAAATAGGATGACGGTATCGACGGCAGAGAGTCGACACCACTAGAGAATGAATTATTTATCATCATCTAATACTTCGAAATCGGCGTCTTCGGGCGTCTCTTTACGGCGGGGGCCGCCCGGCCGAGGGCCGCCTTGCCGGTAATATTTGCGCCGGCGGTAATGCCTGATTATCGCTCTGATGATCGATGAAATCAGAAAATATAAGACTATGAAAAATAATATCCTGCCAAACATTTTACTAACCTTGCGGTTCATTAATAAGTATCAAGTATCAAGTGCCAAGTATCAAGTAACAAGTATCAGGTAAAAAGCTAAAAGCTTGAAGCTCACAGCTCACAGCCTAAAGCCACAAGCCACCCGCCACCAGCTACCGGCTCTTTCAATCATACCTGCGGATTATAATACCGTGTCCCCGGTTCCGGCGACATTATAGCCTGGAATAGTCTTTCAAACTGCTCTTCCTTCTTGACAAAATCCAGCCTTTCGGTGTTGACTACCAGCAACGGCGTGGCTTTATAAGCGAAGAAGAAGCGGTTGTAGGCTTCGTTCAACTCTTCGATGTATTCTTCCGTCATCTCTTTCTCATAAGCGCGGCTGCGGATGCGGATATTTTTCATCAGACGCGAAGACGATGACTGCAGATAAACTACTACATCCGGTTTGGCAATCTGCGGTTCCATCAGCATAACGATTTTTTCGTAAAGCAGGAATTCCCGTTCTTCGAGGTTGATGGAGGCGAAGATTTTATCCTTCTGGAAGATGTAATCCGCGACGATGCGGCGGTGGAATAAATCCGGCTGAGGGAATTCCTCCTGCTGTTTGAACCGGGAAAGCAGGAAAAACAGCTGAGTCTGGAAAGCGTAGCGTTTGCGCTCCTGATAAAAATCAGTCAGAAACGGATTGTCTTCCGGCTGTTCCAGCACCAGCATAGCGTCCAGCTTTTCCCCCAATTTCCGGGCTAAACTGGTTTTTCCCGCGCCGATCACGCCTTCGATGGCGATGTAGTAAGGGGATTTTAGGAGCATATCATTCCGTATATTTAAAAGTAGTCAACAAGTCCGCAAGTCGAAAGTCGAAAGAAAGTTACAAGTTACAAGTGCCAAGTATCAAGTAAAAGCGAACAAATCTGTCGTAGTATAAGAAGCCTTTGTCTGACGCCACATTTTAATTGTAGTGACAGAACATTGTTCTGTCACTACTTAAATAGTTCCACCCAGCTATTATCCGGGCATTCTTCCAGCAGCTGTTGGATGGTTTTCCCCAAAGTGGGGTGCATCGTTTGCGGAGCGATTTCCGCTAAAGGCAGCAGCGCGAACCTGCGCTGCGCCAGATAATGATGCGGCACCGTCAATTCCGGCGTCTGCGCGGTCTCTCCGTCAGCTAATATGATGTCGATATCTATAGAACGCGGCTGCCAGCGGTTATCCCGCACCCGCCCCAATTCGTTTTCGATTTCCAGCGCGATGTAAAGCAGTCCGTCCAGCGGCCGGTCAGTCCTGCATCCCACTACCATATTGAGGAATTCCGGCTGACCTATCACGCCCCATGGTTCGGCCGCATAAATCGAAGACTGCGTTTCAATGCCGAGGACTTGATGCAGAGCGCCCGCCGCTTTCTGCAGATAGTTTTCCCGGTCGCCTAAATTGGAGCCCAGTCCGAAATAGACCATCCGCGAGGGATTAATTTTATTAAACATTTCCAATTAGATTATCGTTCCCTGGTAATGACAGCTTCGATAGATTGCACCGAACCCGGAATGGGAGGGTGGTCTTTGACGACCGTCACGGTGACGCTGTCCACTCCGAATCCGCCCAGAAGCAAATCGGCGATTTCTTCCGCTAAAGTTTCGATAAGATTGAAACTTTTATCGGCGACGATTTCTTCCACGATACGGTAAACCGCGGCTAAATCGATGGAGCGTTTTAGATCATCGTTGGTGTTGTCATAGGAAAAATCGCCCCGCAGTTCCACGGTTACGCGGAATTGCCCGCCCAGCCGTTTTTCTTCCGGGTAAGCGCCGTGATAGCCGAAAAAGCGCATATCACGCAGGCGCAGAATGTCCGATTTTTTATTCATAAAACTTAAATTTATCCAATAATATTTGAAAAGTCAAGAAAGCGGGGGTTGGGGTTTAGGGTATAGGGTGTTGTAAGGGCGAACGGCCGTTCGCCCCTACTGACGACCGGCGACCGGCGACCGACCACCGACGACAGTTATTTCAACAGCACGCATTTCTGCGTCCGGACTTCTCCGTCCGCTTGCAATCGAATAAAATACACTCCCGACGGCAGGTTTTCCCCGGCGAACTTAGCGGTGTGATGTCCGGCGGGATATTCCCCTGCAGCGATAGTCTCGATTTTCCGCCCGGCGAGGTCGAATGCTTCCAGCGCGATGTCCCTAGAAGCGGGCAGGTCGAAGGAAATGACCGTTTCGGCGTTGAAGGGGTTGGGGGATAATTTCAATGAAAGAATATGAGATTTTGGGATTGGAGCATAACTGACATAACTCACTGGTTCTGGACTAAGTTTTAGCAGTATAATGTCCCTACTATTGCTAAACGATCCAAGAGAATTGCCTAATGCAATATATCCGCTATCCGAAGTCTGTCTGATGCAAGAACTATAATCTCCTAAATCTCCACCATAGATAAAAGACCAAACTGAATTAAAAGAACTATCTATTTTCATAATCTTCATATCAGGCCATGTCGAATTATAAACAGTACCATTAATAATAAATCCATTATCATAAGTTTTTTGCATATTAATTACCCAGGTCACTGAATCCCCGACCGGGTGTTCAGCAAGGGTATTTCCCGCTTCGTCCAGTTCATAGATGATTGCTTTACATCCATTGTATATATAGTCAAGATGCGCTAAAATCGCATAGTGATTATCGGCTGTGATTTCGATTGATCTTCCTGTTTCATGACTGCTTCCTCCGAGTGTTTTTGTCCATAATGTGTCTCCGTAAAAATCGGTTTTAATAACATAGACATCAAGTCCTCCAGCACCGAAAGAATAGGTAGATCCTAAAATTATATAACCACCATCTGTTGTCTGATGGATATCGGAAGCATATTCATGATCATTCCCACCATATTGACGAGCCCATAAAGAATCACCTTGTTCGTCGGTTTTAAGTATATATATATCATTTTCACCTAAAGTAAATCCGTCGGTTAAACCTAATATAATGAAACCGGAATCCGCCGTATTCTTGACACAACTGGGAAATTCACCGGAAGTATAATTCTTGCACCACAAAGAATCGCCGCTTAAATCCAGTTTCATTAAATAAAAACTATGGTAATAGAATGAGCCTAATAGAATTAGATTATTATCGGTGGTTTGTATAATATAGCTTCCATGATATTCAATTATATCACCCATATTGGGATAAGTTTTGTTCCATTCCACTAAACCAGCGTCGTTCACTTTGACAATATTGATCTTTGAGCATTCAAACCATAAAAAATAAGCGCTGTCTCCGGCAACTATGTAACCTTCATCGGGAGTTTGACAAATACAGCTTCCGTACTCGTCTTCATGTCCACCATAGATTAGAGTCCACATCGTATCCGGCGGCAACGGCTGCCCCAGCGCCGCCATTCCTCCCGCCATTAACAGTAAAACCGCAAAGATAGTTTTCATTGCTGCCTCGCTTTTTTTAAAGTGTTGAGTGTTGAGTGTTGAGTGTTGAGTTACAATAAAATTCACTGGCTATTATGGAAATTATGGATATTTATTCACCAGCTATGAAGGTAATATTCACAGCAGATTAAGCGGATTAAACAGATTTCATAATCTTGTCAATCCTGTCTAATATCTTTTGTTTTTATCAGCGGAATCAGCTTTTATCAGCGGTTCAAATATGGAAATCGGGCGGGTCTTTGACCCGCCCCTACAAATCCCAAATCCCTAATCGCAAAATCCCGCTTTTATCCCCTTCATCCCTGTTAAATGCTTTTATGTCTGCTTTTCTCTGTGAAAACTCTGTGTCCTCTGTGCCTCTGAGGTAGGTGTGCTTTTATGTTTACTTTTCCTAATTGCCAAATTTCCAAATTACCAAATCTCCTAATTTCCAAACACCCCCCACACCGTCTCTAAAAAATCCTCCAATTGGCTTAGCGGCAGCATCGAAGCCGCATCCGACGGCGATTTTTCCGGCGCAGGATGAGTTTCCATATAGATACCGGAAATGGCGCCGGTAGCGGCGGCGGCGCGGGCTAAAGGCAGGATAAATTCCCGGCAGCCGCCGGATTGTTCGCCTAATCCCGCCGGTTTCTGCACCGAATGCGTAGCGTCGTATAACACCGGATAACCAAATCCCGCCATTATCGGTAAAGAGCGGAAATCCACCACTAAATCCCCATATCCAAAGAATGTCCCCCGTTCAGTCAACATCACATTACTGTTGCCGGACAATTCCGCCTTTTCCGCAATCAATTTCATTTGATAAGGGGACATAAACTGCCCTTTTTTAATGTTGAGCGCTTTCCCGGCGGAAGCAGCTTTGACCACTAATTCCGTCTGCCGGCAGAGGAACGCCGGTATCTGCAGGATATCCGCCACTTCGGCGACGGGATAAACTTCGATAGTTTCGTGAATATCGGTTAAAATGGGTAATCCCACCACCGATTTGACTTTGGCGAGAATTTCCAATCCTTCCCGGATGCCGGGGCCGATGTAAGATTTGCCGGAAGAACGATTGGCTTTGGCGTAAGACGCTTTGAAGATTAAGGGGATATTTTTATCGGCGCAAATGCGTTTCAATTCTTTGGCGATTTCCAGCGTCAATTCTTCGTTTTCGATGACGCAGGGCCCGGCGATGAGAATGGGTCTTTCGCCTTGACCGATGCGGATATGGTCGATGGTGATGGGTTTGGGCATAGTTGGTTGATCGGTTAATTGGTTTATCGGTTAATTGGCTTAAGGCTCAGGGCTCAGGGCTCAAGGCTCAAGGAAAAGCAGGGTTTAGGGTTCAGGGTATAGGGTTTGGTAGGGGCGAACGGCCGTTCACTTCTACACCGTCCCCTTCATCCAGTGATTTTATTTTTAATATCACATATTAGATTTTATATATTTTATATTTGCTTTGCTTTTCTCTGTGTCTCTGTGTCTCTGTGGTGAACGCTTTTATCTTTGCTTTTGCTTTTACTTTTAGCTTTTAACTTTTAACTTTTCACTTACTTTAAAAGCACGCATTTCTGCGTCCTCACTTCACCGCCCGCTTGCAGACGGAGGAAATACACTCCCGACGGCAGGTTTTCCCCGGCAAATGTAGCAGTATGCCGCCCGGCGGGATATTCCCCGGCGGCGATGGTTTCGATTTTCCGCCCGGTGAGGTTGAAAGCTTCCAGCGTGATGTCCCCCGCTAAAGGCAGGTCGAAGGAAATGACGGTTTCGGCATTGAAGGGATTGGGGGAGGGGGGAAATAAAGAAAAATCATCTATAATATTACAGATATTATAGTTCGAGTAATTAGTTGTAATAATTTTATTATTAGTATATCCTAATCTAAGCAAACCAACAGTGAAAGAGTGACTTCTAATGTCAGTCCAACCGGTTACCGCAAAACCGCTGTCAGAAGTTGTACAAAGAGCAAAACCTCTTTCATCACTTCCCCAATTTCCATATTCTGTGAACCACTGTAATTCTCCGGTCGAATTGACTTGCATTAAAGTTAAATTGGCATTATTAGCTCCATATGACCAGATATATCCGGTCAATGCGAAAGACCCATTATCTTCTTTTACTAAATCATATCCATAATCGGGCAGTCCATCACCTGAAGTCGTGCTCCAAAGAAGGTTGCCCAGCGTATCAGTTTTTAGTATCCATGCGTCGGCCGCATCGGGATTCATGCTGAAAGATTCAGTCGATCCTGAAACGACATAACCATCTTCTACTGTTATTACTGAACTCCCTGATTCATAGTATTCTCCGCCAAATTGAGCTTGCCAAATTTCATTGCCTAAACTGTCTGTTCTGATCAACCATAGGTCGATGTTTAAAGTTGTGGGAATAGTTTTTTTGCCAGTGATTATAAAACCTCCGTCATTTGTTATATCTATACCAGAACCATAATCTTGCCCATTTCCCCCAAAAGTGCGGAACCAGAGTAGATTTCCCATAAGGTCAGTTTTCACTAAAAGCAGATCATAACTTCCTGCTCCAAAAGAGGTGGTAGTACCAATAATAATATAGCCTTCGCCAGGTATATATTTTAAGTCCCCAATATATTCCGACATATTCCATCCAATCGTGGCAGACCAAACGAGCTGGTATTCGGCATCCAGTTCCAATAGCCACATATCTCCATTATTGTAACCTCCAATAATGTATTTATCATCATAAGTCGGATATATACACATACCGCCCTGTGAACCGGTTCCTCCATAAGTTTGAAAATATTCTTTATTGCCATTTTGATCAAGCTTTGCCACAAAAAGGTCGGAATATGTGCTGGCGATTGAAATCGATCCTGTGACTAAAAAGCCTTCGTCATTTGTTTGAATTATCGATTCTCCGTTTCCAAAAGAGCCCAATGATGTAGCGATACTCCAAATAATTTCCGGCGGCAAAGGCTGCCCCAGCGCCATCATCCCCCCCGATAATACCATTAAAATCGTACAGATAGTTTTCATTGCTGACCTCGCTTTTGGTTTGTGTATGATTTGTAAATTAAGTGCACACTGTTTTTTTTAAGTGTAAATAGCTGTCTGCTGCTTGCTGCTTGCTGCTGGGAAAAATAAATTAGATTCACGGGAAATTATGGATATTTAAAGCAAAATTCACACCGGATTAGACGCATTAAACGAATTTTTAATCTTGTCAATCCTGTAAATCCTGTCTAATTGCTTTTGCTTTTATCCTGCTTTTATCCCCTTCATCCCTGTTAATTCGCTTTTGCTTTTACCAGCCCCCAGTCCCCAGCTCCTAATCCCTGCTTTTTTCCTTGTTCCGCCGGTAATCCACCAACGCCTGCAGGAAAAATTCCTTCGAGGGATTATGCCATTGCAGTCTTATCGACTTCAAAATCCGCTTCTCCTCTTCGGTGATATTGTATAACATCACCGCTGTCGGGTCTTCCAGCAGCGCCCGTAGGCCCGGGTATAATTGCCGGGGGGCTAAGTCGTCCAATTCCGCCAAATAATCTCCCGCCCATTGCAAAGCTTCCAATGTAGTATCCAGCGCTTTGGCGATTTCCTCCACCGTCCGTTTACTGGGATGATGTTCGCCGGTTTCGATCAGCGATAAATGCGAACGGTTGACGCCGGCGAGGTCGGAAAGCTGCTGCTGGGTCATCCCTTTCGATTTGCGGCGTTCGCGGATGGCCGCGCCGAATTTTTTGTTTTGGTCTTTGTTCATTTTTAGACTTTGGACTTTAGACTTTGGGCTTTGGGAAAAGCAAAAGCAAACATAAAAGCATTCACTGGCTATTAAGGCAATTAAGGCTATAAAAAGCAGGGTTTAGGGTTTAGGGTATAGGGTGTTGTAGGGGTGAACGGCCGTTCGCCCCTACTGACGACTGGCGACCGACGACTGTCCACCGACCACTATTTTAATGAAAATATTGGACTTTGTCAAGATTTTGCAAAATATTTCAAAATTTTTTCATTTTTCTCTTGACATTGTCCAACAAATGTTGTATATTACTATAGGATGGTGAACATTTATGCAGTAGTATCTAATTCCTGTTTGCTTTTTACTAATGCCCAATGCCTGATGCCCAATGCCTAACGACAAATTACCCTGCGGGATTCCCCGCGCCGCACACCCCGTCTGCTGGGAAAAAAACTGTTATTTATCCGGTGAAGGATGCCCGGCGCATCAAGGGCCTAAAAAACACATCATCCGCAAACTGCCGGAATATGTTTTCGACACGGTGTTAATCGAAGGAGTGCGGATTAAAGTGGGGAAAAATGCGGCGTATGCAAATGGGGAAAACCGAAATACACCGGATTTTGGGTAGAGACACGCTATAGCGTGTCCCTACCGTTCCACATTTGTAAGGGCAATTCATGAATCGCCCTTACAAAGACACACGGAATCATAACAATCTGAAAATATCAGGAGAACCGAATGATAACCGATTTAAAAGACCTATCGGTAAGCTTGGAAAAGGAGGAAGAATCCCTCCTCGATTTGGATCATTTAGCGGAAAAACTGGCTGGACTAACCGGAGAAGTCGAAGCTTACCGGCAAAGTTTGCTTCGGCACATTAAAACCCGCTGCGATTTGTTGGAAAAACCGTTAGTGTTGGGAGTCGAAACCATGACTACACAACAATTGCTGGATACCAAAGACGCCCTCGACCGGGAATTCCGCGAACGATTCCGCATCAAGCAGGAGCTATTCCAGCCCCGTGATCCGGCATCGTTTGATTTGGAGCGTCATACCGCTTTTGTAAGCGGTAAATAGTCCATTGTCAGTCGAAGCGCAAATGTAGTAGTAGGGACAGAACAGTGTTCTGTCCCTACAATCAGGTAAAGACATAAGAAAACAAGATAATCGAAACAAGAAATTAAACAATAATTCAAAATTTGGAGAAGAAATGGCAAGTCAATTCACCATCGATAACGAAGGCGTCGGCGCTGCCGGGCTGCTGACAATGCAGGTCGATGCCACCGCCGACAAAGATTTCACTCAAGCCGATTTGGACGCTGGCAGAACCGCCTGCGTCGTTTCCGGCAACAATGAAGTAGGAATGGGCGCGGACGGCAATAAACTGTTCGGCAAAGTCATCGCCGTATCCGAAGAAATGCAATCCGGGACTTCGCTTCCGGCTTATTGCACCGTGCAGGCGCGTGGAGTGGCGCGCTTCAAATACAATGCCGACGGCGCTCCGGTGATCAATCAAATGGTGGAAATCGATGGGGCGGGAAAAGTGAAAATCGCCACCGCTGATGCGGATATTGCCGCCGGAGGGCATTTAGCCCGCGGGCAAGTGATGGCGGTGGATAGTGGAAATGAAACTTGTGATGTGTGGCTCGGGTAAAGCGGACTTTGGACTTTAGACTTTGGACTTTGGTAAAGGCAAAAGCTATTGTTTTTGTTTGAAAGAGGTTATAAGCGACTTAAGTTGTCTAATGCATTCGCTCTCTTGCTTTTTTAAAAAGTCAGCTTGATCTGGTGTAAAGTAACCCAGACCTTCAGCAAAGTCGATTAAGAATCCTGTTTCTGCCAAAGATCCTAAAGCAATATCCAGGAAGCGGAGATATTCTGCCAATGATTCCCGATGAGAACCTTCAACAATGTTTGTGGGAACTGACAGCGCTGCTCGTCTTAATTGGGAAGTAATTCCAAACATTTCTTCTTTAGGAAAATGCTTGGTGTATTTATAAATGTCTTTAGCAAGCTGGTTAGTCGCCTCAATCACTCGGAGTTTTCGATAGTCTCTGGACATGTTTAAAAGTAACAAATGGAATCCTATTATTCAAATTTCCGCAGGAAATTGATTTTCCTAAAGTCCAAAGTCCAAAGTCTAAAGTCATTCTCGATAAAATAATACAATAACTTACTAATATATCAGGAGTAAACAATGACCATCGACCTAACTAAAGCAACCGCCTTAAAAGACAAAGTATCCGAACTGTCCCGCACCGGTTCCCTCGCTTGGTACCGGGAAGCGCAGGAACAAGGCTTGACCTTATCCGAATATCTGGAAAAGTTGGATCCCTCCCCCCGTGACGATAAAGGCAGCCTCGCGGTCCCGCTGGACGCTTTCGAACGGCTGTTATACGCGCTGGATCTGCCGATCGCCGGGAAAAACGCCATGACCGTGGACGAATTTTTCGTCAGCAAAGGGATGATTTTATCCGCCGAACTGCTGATGCGGGAAATCCGCCGCGGCTATAAAATGGTGCAGGACCCGGAAGAACTCATCGCCGTATCCGTCCCCGTCAACGGGCCTTCGGTCCGGCCTATCTACATCAAAACCGACAATGCCCAGAAATCGCTGGCGCTGAAAGAAGAAGGCGCGGAATATCCTGCGGTGAAAATGGCTTACCGCGACAAAGAACTGATTATCAAGGACAAAGGCCGCCGCTTCGATTTCACCTATAAACTGGTGAAAAACCAGAAATTGACCGAATTCAAGAACTTCCTCTGGTGGGTGGGCGCGCAAATCGCTTACGATGAAATCGACGACATCTACGACATCATCGTCAATGGAGACGGGACTTCCGGCGCCGCCACGGATCATTTCAACGGCACACCGGGAACGCTGGCGTTTTCAGATTTGGTGCATCTGGCTTCGTCTTTCACCGTCCCCGCGCAGATGACTCACATCCTCGCCGCCAAATCGGACATCGAAGTCATCCTCAATATGGACGAATTCACCAATCCGCTGGCCTGGCGGGAAACCGAACTCATCACCCGCACCGGCGATTACCGCAGTTTCCGCCCGGTCAACGCCAAATTGGTGAACGCGCCTAATGCCACCGCCACCAAACTTGCCGCGCTGGATCACCGTTTCGCCATCCGGGAATCCGTATCCCAGCCTTTGATGATCGAAGCGGAGAAAGTCATTTCCCAGAAGCTGGAATCTGCCATCGTGTCCAAAGAATCGGTTTATTCGCTGATGGTGGAAGAAGCGGTGGGCTTGAGCGATTATTAACCGTAAACCGCAAACCGAAAACCGTGAACAGATTGTAGGGGCTTGATTAATCAAGCCCCTACCGTAGGGACGCAAAATTTTGCGTCCCTACCATACCCTAAACCCTATTCCCTATACCCTGAGAAAAAATGCCCATCAATCCCACACTCAGCTACCTCAAAGCCGAGCAATCGGTCGTTTTACTTTGCTTCAGCGATGCCGTTACCACTTCCAGCAAATATCTGAAAGGCGCAGGCGGCGTCGCCGCGGACGGCTTCCCCATGCCTAAAGCCGGAACTGTCGAAGTCATCCAGGTTTGGGACGGCGTCGATGTGGAAAAATCGGAAGGCACGGTCACTTTCGCTGCGGAAGACCGCATTTCCGTCTATGCCTATAACGAATTTTCCGAATTCACCGTCTATGTGCGCAAAAACGGCATCGCTACCGCCCTCAGCGTGGGCGGCTTAGCGGAAAACACCAACTTACTGGCGACGGTGACCATCAGGCTGACGGAATAAAGCAGGCTTTAGGCTTTGGGCTCTGGGCTTTGGTAAAAGCAAAAGCAGACATTCACTGGCGATTAAGGCTATTATGGCTATGTAACCTTTTGCGCTTTTACCATCGTCCATCGACCATCGACCATCGACCAACTGTCAACTGCCGTTTTTTAACTCAAAACTCAACACTCAAAACTCAACACAATAAAAAATGTCCTTCACCGATACCACTACTGTCAAAAAGCACCTGATGCAGTCGGATGTCGCCGCCGCTTCAGTGGAAAATGAACAGCATACTTTGTGGAATACCGCTTCTGTCCAGCTGAATTCCGCGGTCATCACCGAAGATTCGGAAAAGGTGAAAACTATCGACATCTCCGCGCCTTACGAAGCGGGCGGGAAAGTCCTTAGCGGGACTTCCTGGCGTTCGCTGGACCACGAAGAAATTGTCCCCAATTCTGTGGTAGCAGCGGACGATGCGCTCCGTTCCACTATCTACACCGAAGGCGAAGATTACATCATCGACTACGATCAGGGCAGAATCCGCCGCATTTCCGGCGGCGCCATCGGCGATGGAGATACTGTCTATATCTGGTATCTCTATTACACTGTGCATACCGCCGATACCGACTACACCATCGACTACGACGCCGGAACTATCGCCCGCATCGACACCGGCGCTATCGCCGACGGGGAAATCGTCTATGCCGATTACACCACTACCGCTTCCAGCGTTCCCGATGCTTTGATCGAAGAAGCTATCACCGAAGCGGAAGACAAAATCATCGCCCGCTTGTCCGACAGTTATAGTTCTTCCTCCACCGATCAAGGGCTGACCACCGGCGCTGTGGAATTAGCCATCGCCATCATCGCTAACGCCAAAGCGATGAACATTATGAACCGATTGCAATCTGCGGATGCCGACGATATGGCCGAACAGTGGCGGGCAATGTCCCACCGTTACGAAAATCAAGCGTGGGAGACCCTGTCCAGATTCCTGAAAAAGCCGGCGGTGCGATCGGCGAAAACGCAGATTAATATGAGCATTCATCAATAGCGGAGGTTAAAAGGTATTTGTAGGGACGAGCCAACGGCTCGTCCCCAATTTTGACGAGGCGCCGAGGCTGTCTAACAATGCGCCCGAAACCGTCATTCCCGCGAAAGCGGGAATCCAGATGTTTGTAAATTATAGGAATATGGATACTGGCTTTCGTTAGTTCCCGCGTACGCGGGAAGACGCCCTTCGAGTGTTTTAGGATAAGATGTCTGTCTTGACCAGCTTTTTCGGACGAGGCGCTGCCTCGTCCCTACAATACTTGGCGCTTGATACTGAATTTATGGAACCCATCACCTTCAATTTCTCACAAACCGACCTTTTCGGGGAACCGTCGGCTGACCTATCGCAGGAAGTCAATTCCGTAGTCGAATTAGTCAAAACTAACCTCTACGAAATGGTCGAGAGGATGATTGAGCGGGCGAAAAAAGGCGATGTTTCCGCCGCCAGGCTATTATTGACCGTCTTGCCCAAAATGGTTAAAGATATGGAAGAAGTGGATATTTGGCAGTTGTTGAGGGAAGACGATGCCGCCCGGAAAAAATGAGCTGCCGGAAATGTTCCTGCGCAACTGGACTAAAACCCTGCATCCCTTAAAAGGCATTACCGATTTTCCTGATTATGATTATTTGGTCGATTTGAGCCGGGCTTTAACGCAAAACAGGTTAGTTCTCATCCCCAAATCCCGGCAGATGTTGATTTCCTGGCTTTTGTGCTCTTTGACCCTGTTCCGAGCGCTCGAAGGGGGAATGCATCTGCTTTTATCGAAGAACCAGTTTTCCGCAGATGAACTATTGCGCCGCATCCGTTTTATCCTGGATCTGCTGCCCGAACGGACTAAACTCAAATCGGTCATCCGCAGCCGCCGGGAACTGGAAATCGCCGGGCGAGGCCGCATCGTCAGCCTCCCCGCCACGGAAGACGCGCCCCGTATGCATTCCCCCGCTTCAGTCTTCTGGGATGAAATGGCTTTTACCCCCAAATCGGATAAAATCTGGACCGCTTTGAAACCTTGCTTGGACAACGGCGCTTTTTTCACCGGAGTGTCCACGCCCAACGGCGCCGGCGGAATTTTTTACGAATTGGTCAAAAACGCTCCGGTCAACGGTTTTACCGTTATCAATGTTCATTGGAAACAACGCCCCGACCGCGATGATAAATGGGCTAAAGAGGCACGCAAAGGTTTATCCGACACCGAATGGCGCAGAGAATACGAAATTTCCTTTGAAGGCAGCGCCGATCTGGTCTATCCCGAATTCACCGGCAAATCGATTTTGGAAAGCGATTATATCTGTAATCACCGGCTGCCGGTGTTCCGCAGCATCGATTTCGGCTATAGACATCCTTATGTATTATGGCTGCAGGAAACCGCTGAAGGCGGGTTGGTAGTCTTCGCGGAATTGAAAGGCGAAGACCTTACGATTGAACAGATGATTCAATCGGTTTTCCGCATCGATAAGGAAAACGGAATTTCCGAAAACCAAGTGGTATTCACCTCCTGCGATCCCGCCGGCGCCGCAGTCGATGCCAGCGGTGTTTCTCCGGTGGATAGACTGAAAAAAGCCGGGTTCAAACTGAAGTACCGCCCCAGCCGCATTTTGACCGGGGTGGAATTGATCAAATCTCTATTGCGCGACGCTAACGGGGATGCCAAATTGAAATTTTCCCCTAAAGTGTCAGGCATTATTTCCGACATCCGGCAATACCGTTGGAAACTTGAAAGCGAAGAACCGGAAAAAGACGGTATTTGCGACCATTCGCTGGATGCGCTGAGGTATTTCGCGGTTAATTATTTGTATGCGCCGAAAGGGAAGATTATCAAGGCGAGGGTGGCGGGAATTGGTAAATGATGAATGATGAATGATCAATGATGAATGAAAAGTATGTATTTATTGTAGGGGCGGCGTTTCGCCGCCTTTGAAAATCGGGACGAGGAAACCTCGCCCCTACAAACAGCGATCAATTCCTTGTGGTGTCAGACGTCCTCGTCTGACACCGCATTAGATTCGGGGAAAATATAGAGATATGGATACTGGCTTTTCCCGCTGGGACTGCTGCGTAGCGCCAGTATGACGCCCTGCAGGCGTTTTGGGACAGAACATTGTTCTGTCCCTACGGAAACGGGTAAGTAGAGGCGTACGGTGCTGTCGACCCTCTGTGGTCGACAGCATTCGCCCAAATTACCAGCAATAGGTGTCGACTACGGAGAGTCGACACCGCACTCTATAATATTTTTAATTGCGAAAAATCCCCCTTTAATAAAGGGGTAAAGTGGGGTAAAACAGTTGTTTGCTTTTCCCCCCTTTATCCTGAATCAAGTTCAGGACAAGCTTAAAGGGGGGCAGGGGGGATTCTGCAAAAACAATATAATCAAGGACATCCAAATGTTCA
>Ga0172370_10004884_pt1 | contig 17652 bp, 22 predicted proteins | sample LakKiv5m_FD_114538 | JGI IMG/M metagenome (GOLD analysis project Ga0172370, IMG submission 114538) | Freshwater microbial communities from Kabuno Bay, South-Kivu, Congo - kab_022012_11.5m | ecosystem: Environmental > Aquatic > Freshwater > Lake | place: Democratic Republic of the Congo...
TCCAGACACAGAAACTTCAAGGCTTTCTGATAGCAGAGCCAATGCAGAATCTTCTGAATAAACTTGAAGGCGTAAAGCGAGATGCCTTTCCGAGCGGCCATACAGGCATTGCCTTAACAGTCCTTTATCTTTCATTCAGATATAACAAAAAACTCTTCGTGATATACCTTCCTATTGTCGCATTGCTGATATTTTCCACTGTATATTGCCGGTATCATTATGTTGTTGACGTGATAGCAGGGTTCGGGCTGACGGCAATTACCATTTTATTAGGTGAAAAATATTACAATTGGCAGGAAAATAAGCAGAAAACCCTTAATACAAATTAAAACTTATAGGCCCATAAAAATTAAATATCTTCTTTTTCTTGACCCATGGAATGCCGCAGAGTTAATATAATTCGTTTCAATAAGTAAATATATTGTTGCTAAATGAAACAATATTGGCGGTGTAAGGAGGAGATGAATTGATTCGGTCAAGGAAGTTTCTAAAGGTTTTGATTGCTGTCCTTTCAATAGCGGTTCTTTTCATAAGTATGTCTGCCTTTGCATCCGAAACTCAGGAAGCCGTAAAAGAAGCTGCTTCAACATCAACCGCTCCGTGGTGGGTATGGCCTCTCGTATTGTTTATCGTAACCTTCATTCTCGGAATTCTCGCGGTTTTGGGCGGCGTAGGCGGAGGGGTTTTATTCGTGCCGATTGTCGGCGGTTTTTTCCCGTTTAATATCGATTTTGTGAGAGGCGCCGGACTTCTTGTCGCGCTTGCAGGCGCGCTTGCGGCGGGCCCGGGGCTTCTTAAAAGAAATCTCGCCAGTCTCAGGCTGGCTCTTCCTGTCGCGCTCATCGCTTCAGCGGCAGCGATTGTGGGTGCAATGATAGGCTTGGCGCTTAAACCTCACGTAGTAAATATTCTTCTTGGAGCGACAATCTTATTTATCGTGACGATAATGGGCACTGCAAAAAAATCCGATTTCCCGAAGGTGCCTAAGCCGGATAACCTGTCACAGAGCCTTCAGATAATGGGTATATACAGGGAAGAATCAATAGGAAAAGAAGTTGAATGGCAGGTGCACAGGACTCCTCAGGGCCTTGCGTTATTTATAATCATAGGCATCATGGCCGGCATGTTCGGCCTTGGCGCGGGATGGGCGAATGTCCCGGTTCTCAATCTTCTCATGGGAGCGCCGCTTAAAATCTCCGTTGCGACAAGCAAATTCCTTCTTTCAATAACAGACACGTCTGCTGCATGGGTCTATCTCAATCAGGGTGCGGTATTGCCCATGATTGTTGTGCCGTCCATTGTCGGAATAATGTTAGGCTCCATGGTAGGCGTTAAGATACTTGCAAAGGCGAAACCAAAGGCCATCAAATGGATGGTTATCGGGCTTCTGGTTTTTGCGGGGCTCAGGGCGCTTTTAAAAGGCCTTGGGATTTGGAAATAAAAAGAACTGTTTGAACGGTTTAAACGGTTTGAACTGTTCAAGCTGAAAATGCGGAGGATATAATGACTGAAGATAGAAAAAAAGCATCTGAAGAACAGCTTGCATACGCGGCTGTTTTAAATAAGGGGATGTGGATAGGGCTTGCCCTGCTCATAGTCACTTTTATTATCTATGTATCAGGAATATTGCCAAGTTATGTACCGATACAAAAACTTTCAGAAGTCCCCCAAGGCTCAATGGTCCCATACTGGGGCATGAGGGCGCATGAGTTCAACAAGGAATTCAATGTGCCGCACGGCTGGGGATGGTTATCCCTGGTCAACAAGGGCGACTACCTGAACTTTGTCGGCATAGCGATGCTCGGAGGCCTCAGCATGATATGTTATGTCGTTATCCTTCCAATACTGATAAGGAAAAAAGACAACGCTTATGTTGTAATCGCGGCGCTTGAAGTGGCTGTCTTGCTACTTGCCGCAAGCGGCATATTAAAAGCAGGAGGGCATTAATATGGACGATGTATTAATATGTCCCATAAAGAAGAGCGGTAAAATACTGGTTGCAACTGACGGTTCGGACTTCAGCAAAGCAGCAGTTTATCAGGCAATAAATCTGGCAAAGGTCTGCTCTAGCAAGATTTACGCGGTAGGAGTTGTCGAGGCCAATCCTGAGTTCGAATCGCTCGCCCCCGGTCTGGTTGAGAAGATGGAGGACGAGACGAGAAAGCATCTGGAAGCGGTAAAGGCTCAGGTGACTAAGGAAGGCCTTGAATGCGAGACCATCGTCCATCAAGGCGAAGAGCCGTATGAATTCATTGTCGAAGAGGCGAAGAAACTTGGAACGGACATCATTGTAATGGGCTCTCACGGCAGGACCGGAATAAAGAGGTTGCTCATGGGAAGCGTAACATCAAGGGTTATCGGCCATGCGCCATGCGCGGTGCTCGTTGTAAAGTCTTAAGTTAGTTTTTCCCGAATTCTTAAATGCCCTTTGAGTTCCCTAGGGGCATTTTTATTTTTCCTGCCTTTGGTGATAATATACCCTTGTATGTCGCTACAGAAAAAAATAATCTTTAGTTTCCTTGTCAGCGCATTTATTATTGCGCTGCTCTCGGCTGTTTTATACCTTAATTTCATAGAGATAAAGAAAGAGACGGCTTTCCTTGAACTGACCGATACGATACGGAGCAAGTCGTTGCAGCTCAGGAGGCATGAGAAAAACTTTTTTCTTTATGCCCCTGCAAAGTCCGAAGACGAATCAACGGCTATTCATAAATATCTCGATGAGATGGATAAAATACTTGGAGGTGTGCAGACAAACAGAACGGAATGGACGATCTCTCTTAAAAATCTTGTTATGGAATACCGTCAGCAGTTCACAAAAATTGAGTCATTCGTAAAAAACATATCGGAAGAATCAGGGCAATTAAAGAAGTCTTCTCCTCCTTATCGGAAAGTCAGCGGTTTGATAGAGTCCAATTTCCTCGATAAGCCATTGGAGGATGTGGATTATCTGCAAAAGAACTTTTCATTGAAATCCGACCACAGACTTATAGGCTGGCTGGTCGCGCTTGATAACGAGATAAATTCTCTCAGGAAGACCGGCGAGAACATCCTGACTGTTTCAAAAGAGCTGGATAAAGCTGCGAGGCAAAATGTAGATAATTTTATCCTTCTCTCAAGTATTTCCATAATCATATTCTTTCCGCTTTTTATTATTGTCGGGTTTGGGACTATCCTGCTTATAACAGGCAGTATTGTTAAACGCTTGCGCCTTCTGACAGGCGTTGTGGAAAGAACAGGAGAAGGCAGTTTTTTGCCAATGCCTGTTCCGACCCGCAAATGGGCTGGCACTGACGAGGTGGAGACGCTGATACAGAAGTTTAACACAATGGAAGAGCAGCTTGCCCAGCGCGAAAAAGAATTGCTTCAAAGCAAAAAACTGGCGGCGATAGGGACGCTGGCTTCGGGAGTCGCCCATGAACTTAATAATCCTCTGAACAATATCTATACAACCGCGCAAAGGCTGATGAAGAAATCCGGAGAAGAATCCGAATTTGTAAGAAAGGGGCTTGACGATATATTCGGCCAGACCATGAGGGTTAAGAGCATTGTCGGCGATTTGCTTGAGTTTGCCAGAGGAAGGGAGCCCCATCTTATGCCTGTTGAATTGCGCGGCATGATTGAGGGCGTCTATAAAAATCTCTCTATATCCTTAGACGTAAGCAGAATCCGCTTTACATTGAAAACACATCCCGAAGAGATAGTGATTTACGCTGACCCCGAACAGATCGAAAGGGTTTTCTTAAATCTTTTCTCAAATGCAATTGACGCAATCGCGGAAGCAGGGGAACTGGTTGTCAACGCAGAGGAAGAAGACTATTCCGTTAAGATAATAGTGTCTGATACAGGCAGGGGTATGCCCAAGGAAATGACAGAGAATATATTTGAGCCGTTCTTTACAACAAAGGATAAAGGCACAGGGCTTGGACTTGCGATTGTGTTTAATATCATCCAGAAACATCACGGAAATATAAAAGTCGAGAGCGAAGAATATAAAGGAACAACCTTTATTATTACATTGCCGAAAGGGAAGGATTAATCATGGTTTTCAGGATTCTCGTAGCAGAAGACGAAGAGATAACCTTAGACAATATAATGGATACCATGAGGGAAGAGGGATATGATGTCTCAGGCACAAGGGACGGGGCCGAGGCGCAGAAGAAGATGGAAGAACAGTTTGATGTGCTTATAACCGATATAAAAATGCCGGGCAAAAACGGCATTGAGCTTTTATCCGAGGCGAAGGAAAAATATCCGGAGACAGAGATAATAATCATAACGGGTTTCGGAAGCATAGGCTCAGCCGTTGATGCGATGAAAAAAGGAGCGCATGACTATATCACGAAACCGTTTGATCTGGACGAACTGATTATCAGGGTTAAGAAGATATATGAAGGGAAGTTGCTCAAAAAAGAGAATATCGCTCTCAAGACATTCTACGGCATGAACAGGGAAGTCCCTGTCATCGCAAAGAGCGAGAGCATGAAAAAGGTATTAAGCATTATTGAGGGGATGAAGGATTCAGAATGCAATGTGCTGCTCACAGGGGAAAGCGGAGTCGGCAAGAATCTCGCGGCGAAGATTTTACATACAACAAGCAGAAGGAAAGACAGGCCGTTTCTTTCGATTAACTGCGCGACCCTCACCGAAGAACTTCTTTCGAGCGAGTTGTTCGGCCATGAAAGAGGCGCCTTCACAGGAGCGGTCATGACAAAACAGGGGCTTGTAGAAATAGCCGATACAGGCACATTGTTTCTTGATGAGATAGCGGAATTGTCGCCGTCCCTTCAGGCAAAACTGCTCAAGGCAGTGGAAGAGGGGGAATTTTACCGGGTAGGCGGAACAAAACCGATTAAAGTGGATGTCAGGTTTATAGCGGCAACAAATCAGGATGTCAAACGGATCATATCCGAAGGAAGGTTCAGGGAAGATCTTTACTACAGGCTGAATGTCATGGAGATTAATCTCCCGCCTTTAAGAGAAAGAATGGATGACATAAAACCCTTAAGCATGTATTTTCTGCAGAAGCATCTGCCGAAATCAAATAAGAAAATAACCGGCTTTACGAAAGAGGCTATGGATGTCTTGATAAACTACAGTTTTCCAGGCAATGTCAGGGAACTCGAGAATATAATTGAGAGGGCTATCATCCTTGAAAAGGGTCCTCTCATTACTCCTGAAAGCCTTCCGCAAAGCATTCAGATTCTTCAGATAGAAACCCTCGATTATGGAAAGATAAAGACAGTAGATGAACTCACAAAAGAATATGCTGAAAAAGTCCTGAAGATGGCCGGAGGCAACAGGACAAAAGCCGCTGAGATGCTCGGCATCTCAAGAACAAGCCTCTGGAAGATACTGAAGGACGAATAGGTGTTTAAACCGTCCATATTTTAAACGCCTCATTATCAAATCCCTTTTGCATATCAAAATCCTTTAAGTTCAATAACTTGCCTATTAGAATTGCCTCCCAAATAGCTTTATCCCAAGCGTTCATATTCTAAACAAAATCCCTTGCTATTTAAAATAGTTATTAAATATCAATGAGTTAGGGCAGGCATCCTTTATGCTCTCTTCTAAATTGTAGCAGCAAGAAAATCAGGAGGCAAGAAATGAAGAGACAAATTTTGTTTGTCACTTATCAGAATGAGGATATGGAAGACGGGCTTTCATATGCCGTTGACCTTGCCAAGGCAATGGACGAGGGCATAACAATCCTTCTGGTTAACAGGAAAAAAATAATAGAAAAATTCAGCGACGTCATGGCGGCAGTCGCCTTTGCAGAGGCCGGTGAGCATGAGACAGCAAGAGAGATACTTGCGGAAAGGGATGAGAGTGATTCCCGCAGGAAATTGGGACTTCTCATGGAAAGATGCCAGGAATCAAGCGTGGATGTGGATGTGCAAGCCGTGACAAAGGATGCGGTTTCCGCTGTGAATGATTTTCTTAAACAGAAGAGCGGCGTTGATATGGTTTTGTTAAGTCCGAGCATTACAAGCAATGGAGAGGTGACCGCAAGAGAACTCCAGAAGCTTGTAAGGACTGCATCAAGGCCGATAGTGACAATGGCAAGAAACGTCTACGCAACTTAAGACTCAACTTAAAAAATAACTGAGATAGAAGGAGGATTTTGGGGATGTATCTTTATCTGCCGGTAGCATTAACCAGTATTAATGTTTTTGTACCTGTGGGGCTTGGCCTTGCTGTTGGCCTGCTTTCGGGTTTATTCGGAGTAGGAGGCGGGTTTCTGATGACGCCGCTTTTGATAATGTTCGGGATACCGGCAACAGTTGCCGCTGCTACTGATTCAAACCAGATTGTTGCCGCATCAACATCAGGCACATACGCGCACTGGAGGGTCGGGAATGTTGACTTCAAGATGGGGCTTTATCTGCTGATAGGCGGGTTTATCGGAGGGCTCTTCGGAGTTCAGGCAATCAAGATTCTCAGGGCAACGGGGAACGCGGACTTTGTAATAAAGATGACCTATGTGCTTATGCTCGGCATAGTAGGAACATATATGTTTATAGAGAGCCTTGCAAGCATGAAGAAAAAGAAGACTGAGGAAGTCAAAATTGAAAAAGAATCAAAGATGACAAAGCTTCTTAAGTCTCTTCCATTGCAGACCCACTTTGAAAAGTCCGGCGTTACGCATTCGCTTTTGCTTCCGCTTATCTTTGGCGGGTTTGTCGGAGTGCTTGCAGCCATTATGGGAGTCGGCGGCGGTTTTTTGATGGTCCCAGTGATGGTCTACATCTTGAGGATGCCGATGCATGTTGTAGTAGGCACAAGCCTGTTTCAGATACTTTTCAATTGTATTGAAGTTACCTTTCTTCAGGCATATACCAACCATAATGTAGATTTTATACTTGCAGTGCTTCTGCTTCTGGGCTCAACAGTAGGGGCGCAGGTAGGCGCAGTGTTCGGCAGAAAGATGAAAGGCGAGCAGCTGAAAATTATTCTTGCAGTGATAGTGCTTGTTGTGACTGTAAAGATAATCTTTGAACTTACGCTGAGCCCCTCATTGCTATTGGCGCAGGCAGGAGGGCACTAAGATGAAATTCAAAATTCAAAATTTAAAAAGCAAAATCCTTAGCGGTGAATCGCTATCAGGCGAATCGGTGAATCGGGAAAAAATTCTTATCCATTCACCTATTCATCCATTCACCCATTCACCATTGATGTTTGTCTTTGTTTTTTTAATTTTTACTTTTGCATTTGCGGGAACCGCCTTGGCCGAGCTTACAATTAATGCAAATCACAACCATATTAAAATAGACTTTTTTTATCACGGAAGCAATGTAAGCGTGAGCGGCACGGCAGATCCCGGCTCTGACCTGATTGTAAAGATAGCCTCTCCGGACGGGCATGAGGTACTTAAGCAGAAAGGGAAGGTAGCAGGCTTCCTATGGATGAATGTCGGAACCTTAAGTTTTGAAAAGACTCCCGCGCTCTATTCAATTCACAGCACAAAAAACATTGCAGATATACTGAGCAAAGAAGAAATGGACAGGCATGTTATAGGGTATCCGGCGCTTGAGAAACATATAGAGATAACCCCTGCGTCTAAAGAGAAAGAGAAAGGCAGGTGGTTTGATGAATTTGTGAAATATAAAGAATCTTCAAACCTATATACAAGCTCTTTAGGAAAGATAGTAACTGATTTGAAAAATTCAAAACAATTTTACTACATCAAGACCGCCTGGCCATATCAGGCTGCGCCGGGCGATTATATCGTAACCGTATATGCCGTGAAGGATAAAAAGGTTACAGGAATGGCAGAGACAAAAGTGCTTGTTGAGCAGGTAGGCATTATAAATAGCCTGTCGAGTATGGCAAAGAATAATGGCGCCTTATACGGAGTTATATCCATAGTAATTGCGCTTGGAGCTGGCTTTGGTGTCAGCATGATATTCAAAAAGGGCGGAGGTGCGCATTAATATGTATAAGACAATATTAGTAGGATTTGACGAATCAATACCGAGCAAGGCCGCGCTTGCCGAGGCTTCTAACTGGGTAAAAAAACACGGCGGAAAACTAATCCTTATCCACGCGGTTTATTTTGATACCGAGGAATTCGGCATTGCTCCCGAGCAATTGGAGAAACGCTTAAAAGTAGGCGAAAAGGCATGTCTTCAGACAAAAGAGATGCTTGCCTCAGAATACGGGATAGAGGCAGAGTCTTTATTATGCGAAGGCGACCCCTCTGAAGTTATTCTGGATATTGCGAGAGAAAAAAATCCGGACCTGATTGTCCTTGGCACATACGGCAGAAAAGGGCTGAACAGGCTTTTAATGGGAAGCGTAACGTCTCACGTCATTGTGAATTCAGACATGGATGTCCTTGTCGTTAAAAAGCAGTGCACGGAATGCACAGGGAATTACAAATCAATCCTCGTACCCTTCGACGGCTCGGAATTCAGCAGAAAGGCGTTGAACCGCGCGTGCAAATTGTCAAAAATTGACGGCGGGAATATAACCGTCTTATACGTAATTCCGCGCTATGAAGAGATGATTGAGTTTTTCAGGACAGATTCGATAAAGCAAAGCCTTTTTGCGGAGGCTGAAAAAATTATGGATGAAGCCAAAAAGATCGCCTTGCCCTACGGCGTTTCAATTGCGGCAATGGTTCAGGAAGGGCATGCAGCGGACAAGATTGTCGAGATTTCGGACAAGCTGAAAAACGACCTGATAATTATAGGGACTTACGGCTGGAAAGGCGTCAACAAGGCGATTATGGGAAGCACAACAGAGAGGGTCATAATAAACGCTAAGCGGCCGGTGCTTGTGGCGAGGTAGAAGATAATGAAGGGTTACAGAAAGGTACTTATAGCGGTAAACGGCTCCAAGGAAGTTCTCCAACAGGGGCTTAATCTCGCGTATGATGAAGACTGCTGGGTTACCGTTGTAAAGGTCATGCCTCCAAATGAGGGAGACCTGCATCTGACAGGAGTCAAGAATATAGGCGATGTGCTTTGCAGCGGAGCTGGTAGGGCTATCTCGCAATTTAACGAGGTTGCGAAATCAGAGGGCGCGTTGATAAAGACAAGGCTTGAAGAGGGAGATATTCATAAAAAGATTGTTGAGGTCGCAGAGGAAGAAAAATGCGACCTCATCATAATGGGCGCGCAGAAAAAGCGGAGCTTGATGGGAAAAATCTTCGGCGACAATACCATAGGGAAGGTTATAAGTCAGGCACCCTGTCCGGTTCTCGTAGTGGAAGCATAAATAAGTTATCAATTTTCGCTCTATTTCTTCTTTGCCGATTTAAAATCATAGCATTTTATTTTTCCTTCCTTTGGTGATAATATAAGGCAGTATGTCGCTTGAACGGAAGATAATGCTCAGTTTTGTCATAAGCGCGACTATTATCGCCGTTTTCACTGTTTCCTCATACATGAATTTTCTCGAGGTGAGAAAAGAGATCCGCTATCTTGAGCTTGCCGATACAGTACGCAGCAAATCCCTCCAATTAAGGCGGCATGAAAAGAATTTCTTTCTCTACGGCGACTCAAAAGAAATAAACGAAGTCCATAGATATATAAGCGACTTAAAGACAATCATCGGGCAGGGAAGAAAGGCCTACAATACGGAAAAGCTGCTCGGCCTTGAAAATAAGATTGATGAGTACAGCCGGAGGTTTGAGAAAGTAGAGATTATTTATAAGGATTTTCTCAGGGACTTTGCCCTGCTTAAACCCCTCAAAAAAGAGTATTCTTTATTTTACCCGCTGATTGAATCCACATTCCTCGAAAGGCCGCCTATAAATGCGGAACTTATTGAAAAGACCTTTTCTTTAAAAGCGGGCAGCCCTCTGATAGCAATGCTTGGGGATTTGAACGATGAAATCAGCAGCCTCCGGAAAAACGGGGAGGAGATACTTACCCTCTCAAAAGACCTTGACCAGACGGCAAGGGCCAAGGCGGAAAGGGCGATAAAAATATCGCAGACGGCCGCGCTCATCTTTTTCCCGTTGTTTTTGATTTTCGGTATTGCCGCGCTTTTTGCGATAATTCACAGCGTTGTAAACCGCCTGAAGATACTCACGGCAGCGATAGAAAAAACCGGAAAAGGAGATTTCTCATCCATGCCCGTGCCGGGCAGGCAGGACGAAGTCGGAGTTCTTATTAACGCATTCAACAAGATGGAGAAAGACCTTATTACAAGGGATGAAGAACTTCGCAAGAAAAATGAAGAGCTTCTTCAGGGCAGGAAACTCGCCTCAATCGGCACGCTTGCATCAGGCGTAGCACATGAATTAAATAATCCCTTGAACAATGTCTACCTCGCTGCTCAGATATTGTTAAGGGAGATAGAAAAGATGGAAAGCTGCCCTCCTGTTATCAGGGATTCTGTTAGTGATATCTTTTCTCAGACCATCAGGGTAAAGCGCATCGTAAGTGACCTACTTGAGTTTGCGAGAGAAAAGCCTCCGGAATTCAAGAAAGTTAAACTTTCCGGAGTGATTAATGACGCCCTCGCGCAATTGGAAGTTTTAAGCGAGATATTAAACATAAGATTTGACCTGAAAGTGCCTGAAGGCATAGAAGTAAATGCTGACAGGCATCTTATTGAACAGGTTTTCATAAATCTTTTCAGCAATGCCGTTGACGCCATGGGAGGAGAAGGCACGCTTGTTGTTGAGGTCAAATCTCTTGACGGGCAGGTAGAGATTATTGTTTCGGATACAGGCAAAGGCATCCCCAAGGAAAATTTACAAAGAATGTTTGACCCTTTCTTTACCACAAAGGAAAAGGGCACAGGGTTGGGCCTTGCGATAGTTTACAGTATAATAGAAAAGCACAAAGGGAAGATTGAAGTGAAAAGCGAAGCAGGAAAAGGCACGGCCTTTAGGATTATATTGCCGTAATAGGGAGATCTCGAAGATTGTGCACGTTTTTGCCGTCATTCCCGCGGAGGCGGGAATCCAGAACAAATGCACTGGATGCCCGACATAGACACTCGGCATGACATAATGTTTTATTTTAAAGACGTAGCCTAAGGAGACATATGCCGCTTAATATATTAATCGCAGAAGACGAAGCGATAACCCTTAAGCACCTCAGATACGCGCTTGAGGCAGAGGGCTATAAAGTTACCGGCGTGAAGAACGGGCTGAATGCGCTCAAAGAGACGGAGAAGCAGGAGTTTGATATTTTAATTGCCGACATAAAAATGCCGGGCCTGGACGGGCTCACCCTTCTTTCAGAGGTAAAAGAAAAATATCCCGAAACCGAAGTTATCATCGTTACGGGCTTCGGGAGCATAGACTCTGCGGTTGAGGCGATGAAAAGAGGGGCTGCTGATTACATTACAAAGCCTTTCAATCTCGATGAGCTCAATCTCAAGATAAAAAAGATTCTTGAAAAAAAACGATTAGAGGAAGAAAACACAGCCCTTAAGATATCCCTCGGGCTCGGCAAGGAACAGCCCTTCATAGCAAAGAGCAAGGCTATGAAAAGGATAGTTGACATCATATCCGGAATAAGAAATTCCGACTGCAATGTTTTAATCACAGGAGAAAGCGGAGTCGGAAAGGGCCTCGTAACAAAGCTCATTCATAATACCGGCCTTAGGAAAGACAAGCCGTTCCTTTCGCTAAACTGCGCGACATTTACGGAAGAGCTTCTCGCGAGTGAACTCTTCGGCCATGAAAAAGGGGCCTTCACGGGAGCGGTGGCTGCAAAGCAGGGATTGGTCGAGGTTGCAAATAACGGCACGCTCTTTCTGGATGAGATTGCCGAGATGTCGCCGAACCTTCAGGCAAAACTTTTGAAGGTAATAGAGGACAAAGAGTTTATAAGGGTCGGAGGCGTAAGGACGATAAAGGTTGACGTGAGGTTTATAGCTGCGACAAACCAGAATATACAACAGCTTATCTCTGACGGCAGGTTCAGGGAAGACCTCTATTTCAGGCTGAATGTGATGGACATCCACATATCTCCGCTAAGGGAGCGCAAAGAAGACATCGCTCCGCTTGCGAAACTTTTTCTTGAAAAGTATTCAAAGAAGGAAAACAAAAAAATAGACGGATTCGCAAAAGAGGCAATGGATATGTTCCTATCATACGGTTTTCCCGGGAATGTCAGGGAATTGGAGAATATAGTTGAAAGGGCGGTTATTCTTGAAAATGCTTCGCATATAAAGGCAGAAAGCCTTCCGCAGAGCATAAAGCTTTTTCAGGTAGAGGCAATAGACCCTAACAGGGTAAAGACCATTGACGAGTTAAACAGGGAGTATGCGGAGAAGGTTCTCGAATTGGAAGGCGGCAACAAATCAAAGGCAGCAGAAATACTCGGTATCTCAAGAACAAGCCTCTGGAGGATATTGAAGAAGTAGAATTTGTAGCCACAATTGTTGACACATTTTAGCCAAGCTGCTACAATCATTTCAGGAGGAGATAATGAGAGTAGCAACAGTCAGAGAATTCAGGAATAAGGCAACGAGTTATTTTAAAAATGAAGAACCTATCCTTGTCACGAGGCATGGGAAGGTAACAGGCCTTTACCTGCCCATAGAACATCCCGAAAGCTTTCCTATAGAACTCAGAAAAGAACTGCTTATCCGTCTCGGCGAATCTATAAGCCGTTCACTGGCACAAAAGGGAATAAGCGAGGAAAAACTTCTTGCAGGCTTCGATGCATTTAAAAAGACTCGCCGCAGACGCTAATGTAATCCTGTCTGCAGTCGCGGGCAAGGCAGCACTTCGCGTATTCCTCTTGGAAGAAATTGAGGTACTAACGACGCAGTTCAATATTGATGAAGTAAGGGAATATCTCGGCGCTATTTCAGAGCAATATAACCTCAGCAAGGAGATCCTTGAATCGCAATTAAAACTACTACCTTTGAAAATTTATCCGAATCATTTTTATGAAGATTTTATTCAAAGAGCAGCAAAAAAAAATAGCGGAAAGAGATGAAGATGATGTGGAACTTCTTGCACTCGCAATGAAATTGAATGTTCCGGTCTGGAGCAATGACAGTGACTTTAAAGATTCTGGAGTTGAAGTGCAAACAACCGCAAAACTCCTAAAAATTCTCAAGGCGTAATCTGAGATGCAATTTCAATAGGCGTTATCCCGATTCATCCAGCAATCAATTAAATTAAGCTTGCCTTAAATCGTTCACCTTGGTTCCAATATGAAACAATAATTTAGCAATCCAGAATTAAATTTTCCTTTAATTTCAATCTGTTACATTTTGGCACGGCTTTTGGAATGTATATCGGTAAATAGGTGAATGGGTGAATTGGCAAAAGAGGTAAAGAAAAAATGAAAGAGAAAGTTTTATTCGTTACAAAGGGCGGAGAAAACTGCGATGAGGGCTTCTCGTATGTGCTTGAGCTTGCAAAGGTATTGAATGCGGGGATTGAGATGCTGATGATTTACGGCAAAGGAGTAATGGACAAATACGAAGATGTGATGACTGCTGTGGCATTTGCCGAGGCAGGCGACCATGAAACGGTAAGAGAGCTTATGAGCACCCAAGGGAAAGATATTGCGGAAAAAAAGATAAAAGAACTGGCTGAAAAATGTAGGGAAATTTCTGTTGAGCTTGGTTATCAGACAGCTTCGGAAGAGCCGATAAATGCGATAAAAGATTTTCTTAAAAGCAGGCCGAACATCAACATGGTTCTCCTGAGCCCTAACCTTTCAACCGACAGGAAAGTTCTTGATATAAAAAAGATGCTTAAGAACATAACAAAACCAATCGTTACGATAATGGCCGCGAAGGCCGGCGCGTAACAGAAAAAGGAGGGATAAAAATGAAGGGATTAAAGAAACTCTCAAAAAGATTTGAAACATTGATGACTGCGGCAGCATTCGCAGAGGCAGGAGAGCACGACACGGCAAGAGAGCTTCTCAAAGAAGAAGATATAAAGCCCGAGGTAAAAACAGCAAAGAAGTCCGGCAGAGGCTATACATCTGATCTGGCAGTAAATGCCGCGGGCAACAAATAACTTAAATATTGAAGGAGGAGAGATGGCAACGGTAAACAAAAAGAAAAAGCCTTATGGAAAATTGCTTTTCGCGGGCATTGTCTCAATAGGCCTGTATGCGCTTCTGCTTTTAAAGCAGGACATTATCAACGATTTCGTTGGCAGAGGCGGCATATATGCGATATTGCCGATATTAACGGCATTTATTTTCTCGTTTGTCCACGGTTCATTCACCGGAAATTTCTGGACCGTGCTTGGAATTGAGGCTGCTAAAAAGAAAAGGGAGGTAAAATAAAATGCATGATGTGGTTCAGGCAGCATCCAACTTCATTAACCTTGACGCTATCACTATAATTTATCTGTTTCTTGTCGGGTTTGTCGGAGGTCTTGTAAGCGGCTTCATCGGTTCGGGCGGCGCATTTGTGCTCACGCCCGCAATGATGAGCCTCGGGGTGCCGGGCCTTGTCGCTGTTGCAAGCAACATGTGCCACAAATTTCCAAAAGCTATGATAGGAGCTATAAAACGGGCGAAATACGGGCAGGTAGATGTTAAGCTCGGAGTAGTGCTCGGAATTTCTGCTGAGGCAGGAGTATTATACGGAGCGCATATACAGGAGAGCATTAAGAAAAGTTTCGGGGATGCGGGCTCAAATCTTTACGTAAGCGTGGCATTCGTAGTTATTCTCGCTGTTGTCGGCGGATTTATCCTTCGCGACGCGTGGAAGACGTATAAGGCAGGCAACACCCATGAAGAAGAAAAAGCTACCAAGCTTGCAAAATGGGTTCAGTCAATAAATATCCCGGGCACAATGGTTTATTTCAAAGCGCTGAATGCAAGGGTATCTGTTTTATTTACAATTCCGCTTGGTTTTGCAACAGGCATGCTTGCCGCAACAATCGCGGTCGGAGGCTTTATCGGAGTCCCTTCGATGATATATGTGCTTGGAGCTCCGAGCCTTATGGCATCCGCAACAGAGCTTGTCATAGCGTTTGTAATGGGGCTTGGCGGTTCATTCAAATACGCCATGAGCGGGCTTGTCGATATCCGCCTTGCCATGATAATACTTGCAGGCTCTTTATTCGGCATACAGCTCGGCGCGATAGGGACAACCTACGTAAAGCCCTTTATGATTAAGGTTGTCATGGGCGTGATAATGGTCATTGTTCTTTTCAGCCGCGGATTGATGGTGCCGGTTTATCTTTCACAGCTTGGATTAATACAGACATTAGGCGAGGAAACCGTGAAGATACTCAAGACCACGAGCTTTGCTATAATGATAACAGCGCTGCTTTTAGGAGCCTTTATAGTGCTGAGAGCCATGTGGCAGGGACGCAAGGCCGAGAGAGCGGAGCACGCAAAAGACGTGTTAGAACACGGAAAGGTTTAACATGGGAAGATACAAAAAACTTCTTGTGCCAATTGACGGTTCGGAATCAAGCATTCATGCGTTAAAAGAATCATTTAAGCTTGCGGTAAATGAAGGAAGCTGGATAACTGTTGTGTCTGTGGTGCCGCCTTACACAGGAGATCTGGATATGGTCGCTGTAGGCGATGTCCTGGCATCAATAAGAAAACCATGTGAAGATGCCCTTTCTAACGCGGAAAAAATCGCAAAGACGGAAGGCGCGTTAATAAAAACCGTGTGCGAGGAAGGCGAGGTGCACGAAAGGATTATTGACCTTGCAGATGCGGAAAACTGCGACCTCATTATCATGGGAAGAAGAGGGCTGCGCCGCATTGAAAGAGCGCTTGTGGGAAGCGTTACGGCAAGGGTCATCGGCTATGGTCATAAAGATATCCTTGTTGTTCCGAAAAACACGCAAGCAGGATGGCGGAAGATACTGGTTGCTACTGACGGCTCAAAATACAGCAAGGCTGCCTCTGAAAAGGCGATAGACTTCGCGAAGTCATACGGGGGCGAACTGCTTGCCGTCTCTGTTGTTGATGTGCCTTCAGAATTCTATGCCGAGGCTCCGCAGGTTGTTGACGATATGACTAAAAAGGCAAAAGAATTTGTTGCGGACATTAAGAAGAAAGCAGAGATATTTAATATTAAAACATCGACTGTTACAGGCGAAGGCGAATCTTATGAGGTGATAACAGACCTTGCCAAAAAAGAAAAGGCAGATGTAATCATCATGGGGAGTCACGGAAGGACAGGCTTAAAAAGATTGCTAATGGGAAGCGTTACAGAGGAAACCATAGGGCATTCCCCTTGTCCCGTGCTTGTTGTTAAGATTTAAATATAAACGGTAAATAGGTGAATCAGTGAATAGGTGAATCGGGCAGGAAATAACTAATTCACTGTAAGCTACATTTTTGAAGCCCCTCGGATTTGAGGGGCTTTTTATTTTCTGCGCATGGTGATATTATACGTAGTCACATTATTTCCGGCGAACCGGATTGGTGGCTGAATACTTCATTCTTGAATCTTGGAGAGTAAATAATCTGCAATGAGAAGACGAATAAACCTTCTTCGTGAATTTTCCGTACCCCTTATAGCGGGCGTGGCAGTATCTCTCATATGGGCTAACTATGCCCCTGAACATTACCATCATTTTCTCCATGACCCGTTTCTTGGCCCCCTTAGCTTTCATTTCCTGGCGAACGATATTTTCATGGTCTTTTTCTTCGGTATCGCAGCAGTGGAAATCACGCAGAGTTTTCTACCCGGAGGCGACCTCAACCCTGTGAAAAAGGCAGTGAATCCTCTCATGGCGACCCTTGGAGGCGTTCTTGGCCCAGCTCTCGTTTACATCCTGCTCAATTATTTTATCGGCTCGAAGGAATTGCTCAGGGGATGGGGAATACCAACGGCAACCGACATCGCCTTTGCGTGGCTTGTGGCGCGTATGATTTTCGGGAGCAATCATCCGGCAATATCCTTTCTGCTACTCCTTGCCGTGGCTGATGACGGGATAGGCCTTGCCATCATTGCTATCTTTTATCCTAATCCGACCCTGCCTGTCGAGCCTCTATGGCTTGTGCTGACACTCGGCGGCGTGCTCGTCAGTTACGGGCTGCGCAAACTGCGCGCCGGTTCATACTGGCCTTACGTGCTGTTGGGAGGCGGACTATCATGGGCAGGACTGTTTAATGCGCATCTTCATCCGGCCTTGGCGCTTGCCTTTGTCATCCCTTTTCTTCCTCACAGGAAGAAGGAGAGAGAGCATTTGTTCGAGGAAGACATTGCAGACCGTTCCACCATCGCCCGGTTTGAGCATGAGTGGAAGATTATTGTGGACTTCGGCTTGCTCATGTTCGGGCTCGCCAACGCAGGCGTCCAGTTCTCCCGCATCGGCACCCCGACGTGGCTGGTCGTAAGCGCGCTGCTTATGGGAAAGACAATAGGTGTCTTTTCCCTCGGGATCATTGCGGAAAAACTCGGGTTTCCCCTGCCGCACAAAGTAAGGAAAAAAGAACTATTTGTGGTTGGTATTATCAGCGGGATCGGTTTTACTGTTGCTCTTTTTGTGGCAGGCGAGGCATTCATCGAACCCACTTTGCAAGGCGCGGCAAAGATGGGCGCAATGCTGAGTTTTTTATCCGCGCTTGTCGCCATCATTGCGGGGAGAATGATGAAGATCAAAAAAATTCATTGAGCGCCGGCCTTTTCATGTTTAGAACTGTATGCAAATCATTTTGAATTAAACTATAGATTTGTCAGTAATCGTTAATTCTTAGAAGTTAAGAGATCCAGCATTGCCTTATTCCA
>Ga0172370_10004887_pt1 | contig 17650 bp, 7 predicted proteins | sample LakKiv5m_FD_114538 | JGI IMG/M metagenome (GOLD analysis project Ga0172370, IMG submission 114538) | Freshwater microbial communities from Kabuno Bay, South-Kivu, Congo - kab_022012_11.5m | ecosystem: Environmental > Aquatic > Freshwater > Lake | place: Democratic Republic of the Congo...
CCGCGACCCCCGCGAGATCACTGAACCTCACGTGCTCCGGCGCCAGGATGCACGGCGGGATGCCCGGTCGTGACAGCACCTCGAGCTCGAGCCCCAGGGCCACGCCCTCGTCGAGGGCCGCCTTCAGCGGCGCGGCCAGCTCGGACAGGCGGGGCCACAGCTCGGGTCGCTCGAGCGCGCGATACAGCGGGGTGAGCGCGGCGAACGTCACGATGGGGGGCGGGGAGAAGCTGGCGGCCACGAAGCGCACGAAGTCGGGCAGCGTCGAGGCGTTGCCCGCATGAATCACGTGGTTCAGGTACACGCGCAGGCGCCGAGAGGCGAGCAGGTGCCGCAGCCCTTGCAGCGTGCGCTCGAAGTCGCCCGGGCGACCGCACGTCAGCGCGTCGGATTCGGCGGCCACGTGGCTGTGCAGCGAGACCGTGGCCTGCGTGAGCCCGGCGTCGATCAGCCGCTGCGCGTACGCGGGGTCGGCCAGCCGCACCGCGTTCGTGACGACCTCGATGTTCGGGAAGCCGAGGCGGGACGCGGCCTCGACGAGCGCCGGGAGTTGCGGGTCGAGGGTGGGCTCGCCGCCGCTGAAGCTGAGCCGCTGGACGCCGCTCCGGCGCCACCGGGCCAGGCGCTTCAGGCGTGCCGCTCCGTCGCGGGCGATGTTCTCGGACGTGTCGTCGGAGGGGCAGAACACGCAGGCCTGGTTGCACGCCATGGTGAGCCGCAGCACCTTCAGGTCGCTCTCGCGTGCTGCGGCGACCTCGCGCTCGCCCCAGCGGCGGGCGATCTGATCGCGGGGCTTGCCGGTGAGGCCGGCCAGGCGGCGCGCCTGGGGCACCAGCTCGGCGGTCCCGCGGACGTCGGCGAACGCGGCCGAGAGCCCGAGGCACGCCGAGCGGTAGGCGCACCCGTCGCACGCCGGGCCGTGGGTGCGTCCGTCGCGCGTGGGGCGAGCGCGGCGGGCGCGAAACGAGCAGCGGGCGGCGGCCGCTGGGTGGGCGACGAACAGGCAGGGAGGCAGCCCTCCGTACTCGGGCACGCGCACGTCGACGCCCAACCCGGCGGCGGCGCCACAGGCGGCGTCGATGCGTCGGGCCAGCTCGCCGAGCGGTACCGGGCGCAGGCCGTGTTCGCCTCGGAGCCCGGCGGCGGTGTCGGAGAGCACGAACGAGAGCGTCGGATGGGTCGAGCGCGGGCGCCGTGCGGTGTCGCGCGCCCCGGCCAGACGGAGGACGGCCTGCTCGGGGTCGAGGACACGCGGGTCGAGCAGCACGGCCTCGACCTCGAGCGCGAGGCCCGCCTCGAAGGCGCGCTGGAGCCCCAGCTGCACGGCCTGGAACGCGCCGGCGACGCCCGTGAGCAGGGCGTACCCCACCGGGTTCGAGGACAGCATGCGGCAGCGGAACGTCGTCACGCCCTGGGCCACCAGGTGGCGGGCCGTCCCTTCGCGGGCCAGCAGCGCCGCTTCCCCGGCCAGGTGGACGCCCGCGTACCGTAGCTCGCGCGCCCGGGTCAGCACCTCGGGCAGGCGGGGGTCGGTCAACGGCTCGTCGCCCTCGATGCGCAACGTCGAGCATCCGGGCTCCGGAGCGGCGTCGACGTGAAGGGTTGCGCCTTCGCCGGCCATAGACGTTCCGGGGGCTGCACGGAACGGATCGCGGAGTCGCGGCGTGCCGGCGAGGCGGAGCAGGAGGGTCTGGGCTGGTCGGTTCGATCGCATGTCGACTGGCATGATAGGGAGCCTGACCGACCCGCGTCAACCAACTGCGCCGGGTTCGAGCGGCCGTTCCCCGGGCGGGACGGGTTTTCGATTGCAGGCCGTGGGTCGATTCCTTACTATGGTGGACGCGCCACGCGTTCCCCCTGCGGAGTGAGCTCATGCAGAAACGTTCTCTCTCCGACCGATACGACATTACCGAAACCCTCTTCCAGGACGCCTCCCACCGCATCCTCGGCGCGAACGATCGTTCCACGGGCGCGCGTTCGCTCCTGGTGCAGTTCGACCCGTCGATCGTGCCCGAGAAGAGCGTGCTCGATCGCATCCTCGAGGTGAACGCCCGTCTGCGCGGGGTGAAGAGCAGCGTCGTGGGCGTGTTCACGGATCACGGGCTCGACGACCGCGGCCTCTACTTCGCGTATCCGGCCGGACCCGAGACCCGGCTGCTCGACCAGGCCATAAAGCAGATCAACGACGACGCGGCGTGGCTCTCGGTCGCGTACCAGCTGTTGCAGGCCATGAAGTTGGCGCACGGCGTGGGGATCTTCCACGGCGGCCTGTGTACGCGCTTCGTGGCGGCCGAAGAGGTGGCCGCCGGCGGATTCCGCCTGCGGGTGTGTGGCTTCGGGCTGGCCATGTTGTTCCCGGCGTTCGACCCCAAGGCGAAGGACGCCCCGTACTTCGGTGACGTCAACTACCTGGCCCCCGAGCTCCTGAAGGGCGAGACCTTCGACCCGGCGTCCGATGTCTACTCCGTCGGCGTCATCCTGTACGAGGCCATCGCCCGCAAGCAGCCGTTCACGTCGCACAACCTCGAGACCATCGTGCGGCGGCAGATCCACGAGAAGCCGCTGCCCATGCACCTGATCAAGCCGCGCTTCCCGAACGTCAAGGTGCTCGGGCCCTTCATCGAGAAGACCCTCGGCAAGACGCTCGAGACGCGCACCAGCAGCCTGGTCGACTTGCTCGACCGTGTGCTCGCCATGCGGACCGAGCTCCACGGGACCCTGCCGCTCGAAGCGCTGATCACCGAGCAGTCGTACGAGGTCGCGGTCCGTGAGCCCGCTCCCGCGCCCGAGGCGTCGGTGGCTCCCGCTCCCGCGCCCGAGGCTCGCAGAACCGAGGACGAAGGCAAGAAGACGCTGATCTTCACCGGCGTGAAGGTCGACGTCGCGGCGCCCCAGCCCGAGAGGGCGCCCGAGCCCGAGCCTGCCGAGGTGCCTCGCGCCGGGGCGACGATCGCCATGATGGAGGCCGTCGTCGAGCCCGTGCCGCAGCAGGCCGCCGAACCCGAGCCTGTGCCGGCCGCTGAACCCGTGCCGATCGTCGCGACCAAGGTCGAGGCGAAGCCCGAACCCGAGCCCGAACATCGTCACGGGAAGAAGGGCAAGAAGGACAAGCGCAAGGGCGATCGCGCCGCCGAAAAATCCGCCGAGAAGGCCGCCGAAAAGCCCGCCGAGAAGGCTGCCGAAAAGCCCGCCGAGAAGCCCCTCGAGAAGGCGGCCGAAAAGCCCGCCGAGAAGAAGACCGACGTCGCGGTCGCCGCGAAGAAGGGCCCGTCGAAGCGCGAGTTCGAAGGCGAGGAAGACGTCCGCAAGTGGTTCAGCACGTCGGCCGACGCGTTGTCCGAGAAAGAATCCGAGCAGCAGTCCCGCCCGTCGACGCAGAAGAGCGCGTGGGCGTTCTACGCCGTGCTCGCGGGCGTGGTGGTCGTCGTGATCGGCGTGGGGTGGAGCCTCTCGCGCGGCCCGAAGGAGGGTGACCAGCCCTTGCCATCGGTCCAGGAGGCCGCCCGCGCCATGACCAAGGCGAGCGCGCCCGCGGTCGTTCCGGCCGCGACCCCCAAGGCTGCCGTCGCCCCGACACCGCCGCCCGCCGAGGATCCCGCGGTGGTCGCCAAGCGCCAGGCCGACGAAGCCGAGAAGGCACGTCTCGAGGCCGAGCGCCGCATGCAGGTGTCGCGACTGAAGGCCCAGGGCGAGGCCGCGATGCAGTCCGGCGCCTACGACGCAGCCGTCAAGGCGTTCTCCGAGGCACGCGCGCTCGACAGCAGTGATTCGGACCTCGTGCGCCTGCACGCCGCCGCCGAGATGGAGGCCGCCAAGGCCCAGGCCGCGGCCCAGAAAGCCAAGGCCGAGGCCGTGGCCGTCGCTCCGGTGCCCGCGCCGAAGCCCGTTCCTGCTCCCGCGCCAGCTCCAGCGCCCACGCCGAAGCCCGTGGTGACGCCCGCGCCGAAGCCCGCTCCTGCGCCGAAACCTGTCGTGGCTCCGGCCCCCGCGCCGAAACCCGTCGTCGCTCCGGCTCCTGCTCCTGCACCCGTTCCCAAGCCCGAGCCCGCTCCTGCGCCGAAGCCCGCGCCGGTCGTGAAGCCCGCGCCCGCGCCCGCGCCGGCTCCGGCCCCCGCGCCGAAGCCCGCTCCGGCGCCGGCGCCCGTCGTGAAGGCCGAACCGGCTCCCGCCCCTGCCCCCAAGGCCGAGGTCAAGGCGGCCGGCGGCGACGTCGAGAAGGCCAAGAAGCTCACGCAGGAGGGCATGGCCGCCTTCAAGGAGAAGGACTACAAGACGGCGCTGGCCAAGTTCGAGGAAGCGCAGACGAACGACCCCGACGGCCAGGTGAAGCCGCTGAAGAACTACATCGCCCTGACCCGCAAGAAGCTGGCAGAGTGACCATCCGCCCGTGATTCGGATCGTCTCCGATCCCGATGTCCTCGCCTCCCATCTCTCCGACGCCTCCGGTCTGCCCGGCGCTCCCGAGGCGTTGGTGCGCGCCGCGAGCGAGGGTGACGTCCGGGAGTGTCTACGGGAAGCCACCGCGCGTCGAACGCCCGTGACGCCCATCGGGCTGCAGAGCGCCACGACCGGCGCGGGCACCGCCGCGCGGGGGTGGCTCCTCTCGCTCGCTCCCCTGGCGGGCATCCACGACCTCGACGTCGCGACCCGCACGGTGGTCTGCGACGCTGGCGTGGTGCTCGCCGACCTGAAGCGCGCGGTCGACGCCGAGGGGCTGCACTACCCCCCCGATCCCACCTCGGAGGCCGAGTGCACCCTGGGGGGCACGTTGGCCACCAACGCCACCGGGGCGCGTACGCTGCGGTACGGTGCCACGCGGGACTGGGTGCGCGAGGTGCGCGTGGTGCACGCCGACGGCAGCGTGGCCGATTATGCGCGCCGCGGGGTCCTGAAGGACAACGCCGGGTACCATCCGTTCCTGCAGCCGGTCGACCTGTTCGTGGGCTCCGAGGGCACGTTGGGAGTGGTCACACGCGCGGTCTTGCGGCTGGCTCCCAAGCCCGCGGGCGTGGTCGGCATGCTGGCGTGTTTCGACGACGTGGGCGCCGCGGTCGATGCCGCGGTGGCGCTCCGGCGGCAGGCCAGCCTCACGCCCCGCTGCATCGAGCTGTTCGACGCGTGGGCGCTGGCCGTCGTGCGCGCCGAGGGTCCGCGTTTCCCGGTGCCGGAGGCCGCGGGCGCGGCGCTGTATCTCGAGGAGGAGACCCCGGGGGAGCTTACGGCCGCGCGCCTCGCGGCGTGGCAGGACTTCCTGGCGGCCGCGGGGGCGCGGGTCGACACGACGATCGTGGTCGAGGACGCCGCGGGCATCGCGGAGCTCCGGCGCCTGCGGCACGCGGTGCCCACGCGCTTCAACGAGCTGGCGGCGGCGCGGGTGCCGGCGGGCGGGCGCAAGGTGGCCATGGACTGGGCCGTGCCGATCGAGCGGTTGCCCGAGATGGTTCGCCTGACGCGGGAACGCGTGGCCGCGGCGGGCGTCGGCACCTGGACGATCTACGGGCACGTGGGCAGCGGGCACCCGCACGGCAACCTGCTGGCCGTCGACGCCACCGAGACCGTGCGCTGGAAGGACCTCACGCGCTCGATCACGCTTGAGGCCGTGGCCCGCGGCGGCACCGTGGCGGCCGAGCACGGCATCGGCAAGACCAAGCGCGAGCTGCTCAGCGACCTGCACCCGGCCTGGGTGATCCGAGCCATGCGCGCGGTGAAGCGCGAGCTGGACCCCCTGGGGCTGCTGGCGCCGGGGAACCTGTTCGACCCGTAGGCTCGTTCAGTCGGCAGGGGCCCCGCGCGCTGGCACTGGCGGGTTGAAGTAGCCGTAGCGGAGCGCTGGAAACCGCTTCTTGAGCCGCTTGAGCTCGGCGACGAGGCCGATCGGCTCGCCCTCGTCGGGCGGCATGGCCTTCAGGTACAGCTCGGGGTCGATGTTCAGGTTCCGCCACTGGATCATGTCGAGGTGCGTGCGCTCGATCAGCGCCTCGAGGGCGTCGACCTCGGCGGGTCGATCGGTGAACCCCGGGAACGTGAAGTAGTTGAGCGACACGAAGCCGCCGGCCGCCTTGGCCACCTCGATGGAGCGCAGCACGTCGTCGAAGGTGTAGCCACGGGGCCGGAAGTAGGCGTCGTAGGCGGGCCGGCGCACGCTGTTGAGGCTCACGCGCAGGCTCGAGAGGCCGGCCTCGAACAACCCCGCGACCGCGTCGGGGCGGCTGGAGTTCGAGTTGAGGTTCACGGTGACCTCGCGGTTCGTCCGGCGGATCAGCGACACCGCCTGGGTGAGCAGGGCGGCGTTGACCAGGGGCTCGCCTTCGCAGCCCTGGCCGAAGCTGACCACGGCGTTCTTCACGTGGTCGGCGTGTACCAGCGACACCTCGGCGATCTCCTCCGGCGTGGGCACGAAGGCGATGCGGTCGTGGCTGGCGCACACCCCGGTGGACTCCTGCTCGGAGATGCAGCCCAGGCAGCGCGAGTTGCAGGCGCGTGCGGTGGGCAGCGGCGCCTCCCAGCGGCCGAGGAAGAAGTTCTGGGCCGCGCGGCACGAATAGGTGAGCGCGCAGTGCGACAGGTGGCGGACCAGGCGGTTCTTCGGGCGCTCGGCCAGCGCGATCTTCACGCGGCGCTGGATGGTCTCGGGGTCGAAGCGCCAGGGATCCTGGCGACCCTCGGGGTCGATGCGTACGCCGCAGGTGACGTACTCGCCGTCGGGCGCCACGCCGAGGGGGGCGTAGGCAAACAGTGGCAGCGTGGGGGCGGCGTGGTTCGTGGTGTAGGCGGGGTGGACCAGGCGCACCCAGGCGGGGGCCAGGAAAGCGGCGGCGGCCAGGCGCGGGCGACCGGCACGACCGCGGATGGCGACGGGCCGGCCCCCGGCGTCGAGCCCCACGGCGGCGCGTCCGGGCAGGAGGAACAGGTCGCTGCCCCGCGGCAGGCGCACCAACTCGTCGGGGCGGGGCGGGCGCGTGCGGACGCCATCGAAGACGGCGAGACGGTAGCGCTCGTCGACCTGCACGTTGCCGCGCTCGTCAGCGACGACGATCGAGATGGCGCCCGGCTCCAGGCGGCCACGGGCGCGGACCGCCCGGCTCATCGCGGCTCCAGGTGCTTCAACGCCTTGTGACCGATGTCGGACCGGCAGAAGCCGCCCTCGAAGGAGATGCCGCGGACCCGCGCGTAAGCGTGTTCAAGGGCCCGGGGCAGGTCCGTGCCGAGCGCGGTGACGCCCAGCACGCGCCCGCCCGAGTTGACCACGGTAGCGCCCTCGCGCCGGGTGCCGGCGTGGAAGACCACGCCCTCGGGGAAGGGCGCGTCGAGGCCGTGGATCGGGTGGCCCGTCGAGATCGCCTCGGGGTAGCCGCCCGACGCGAGCACGACGCAAGCCGCGGGGCGTGGATCCCACTCCGGCTGGCCCGCGGGGAGGGCACCGTCGGCGCAGCCCACCAGCCAGGGCACGAGATCGGAGGCGAGGCGCAGGAGCAGCTGTTGGGTCTCGGGATCGCCGAGGCGTACGTTGTACTCGAGCACGTAGGGATCGCCGTTCACGATCATGAGGCCGGCGTACAGGAAGCCGCGGAAGTCGATGCCGTCGGCCGCCAGCCCGGCCAGGGAGCGGTCGAGTACCTCGTGCCGGATACGCTCCCAGAGCGCCGGCGTGACCACCGGTGCGGGCGAGTAGGCGCCCATCCCGCCCGTGTTGGGACCCCGATCGCCGTCGTCGCGCGCCTTGTGGTCCTGCGAGGTGGGCAGCGCCACCACGCGTCGGCCGTCGGTGAGCACGATCACGCTCACCTCCTCACCGGCCAGGAATTGCTCGACCACGACGCGCCCGCCGGCGGCTCCGAAGCGTCCCGCCTGCATGACCTCCTGGATCCACGCGACGGCGGCGGCGCGATCGGGGCAGATCGCCACGCCCTTGCCGGCGGCCAACCCGTCGGCCTTCAGGACCAGGGGATAGGGCGCCTGCTCGAGGTGGGCCAGGGCTGCCCCGGCGTCGTCGAAGGTGCGCGACGCTGCCGTCGGGATTCCGTGGCGCACCATGAAGTCCTTGGAGAAGGCCTTGCTGGACTCGAGCCGGGCGCCCGCTGCGCCGGGTCCGACCACGCGTCGACCAGCGGCGCGGAGCGCATCGGCCAGGCCCGCCGCCAGCGGGGCTTCGGGTCCGACCACGGTGAGGCCGATATCGCTCCGATCCGCGAAGGCGACCAGCCCCGCCACGTCGGTCGGCGACAAGTCGACGGCCTCGCACAGCGCCGCCTGGCCCGCGTTGGGGCGGGTAGCGTACAGGCGCTCGACCAGCGGGCTCTGGCGCAGCCTCCAGGTGAGCGCGTGCTCGCGGCCGCCGTTCCCGACCACCAGGACGTTCATGAGTTCCTCCGCGGGCCTACAGGTGACGGAAGTGCCGCGTGTCGGTGAACACCATGGCCAGCCCGAGCGCGTTGGCGGCGGCGATGGACTCGTCGTCGCGGATGGAGCCACCGGGCTGGACCAGCGCGGTGATGCCCGCGGCGGCGGCGCGCTCGACGCTGTCCTTGAAGGGGAAGAACGCGTCGGACGCGAGCACGGCTCCGGCGGTGGGCCGGTGCGACTTCGTGAGCGCCAGCTCTACCGAATCGACGCGGCTCATCTGGCCGGCGCCGACTCCCAGCAGCCCGCGACCGTCGGCCAGGACGATCGCGTTCGACTTCACGTACTTGCACACCGACCACGCGAACGTCAGGCGCTTCCACTCCTCGTCGCTCGGGGCGCGTGTGGTGACCACGCGGCACGCACGCACCACCTCGGTCGACGCGTCCGGCGTCTGCACCAGGAGGCCACCGCCCACCTGCCGGAACAGGAAGGGGGGCGGTACGCCCCAGTCGCGCCAGGTCACCACGCGCAGGTTCTTCTTCTTCGCCAGCACGGCGAGCGCCTCGTCGGTGAAGGCGCGCGCCACCACGACCTCGAGGAAGATCTCGGCGAGCTTGGCGGCCAGCGCGCCGTCGACCTCGCCGTTCAAGGCCACGATGCCGCCGAAGGCACTCTGGGGGTCGGTCTCGAGGGCCATCTCCCAGGCCTCGGTGAGGCTCGTGCGGGCTGCGGCGGCGCCGCAGGGGTTGGTGTGCTTCACGATCACGCAGGCCGGTGCCTCGAGCTCGGCCGACAGAACCACCGCGGCCTCGAGGTCGACCAGGTTGTTGTACGAGACCGTCTTGCCCTGGTGGACGGTGGCCTTGAACCAGCCCGCGGGTTCGCCGCCCACGCGGCGGTAGAGCGCGGCGCGCTGGTGCGGGTTCTCGCCGTAACGCATGGTCTCGGCGCGCTCGTAGGCCAGGGTCAGGGCCGCCGGCAACGCGGGATCGTCTCCACCGACGCGCGCGCACAGGAACGACGCGATGGCGCGGTCGTAGTCGGCCGTGCGCTGGAAGGCCTTCACGGCCAGGCGCAGACGGGTCGCCTCGGAGAACACGCCGTCGTTTTCGTCGAGCTCGTCGGCCAGGGCGGGGTAGTCGGCGGGATCGGTGACGACCGCCACGCTGCCGTGGTTCTTGGCCGCCGCACGGATCATGGTGGGGCCGCCCACGTCGATGTTCTCGATGGCGTCTTCGAGCGCGACGTCGGCCTTGGCCGTCACCGCTTCGAAGCGGTACAGGTTCACGATCACGAGCTCGATGCCCGTGATCTCGTGCTCGGCCAGGGCGGCCACGTGCGCCGGGTTCGAGCGATCGGCCAGGATACCGCCGTGGACGCGCGGGTGCAGCGTCTTCACGCGGCCGTCCATCATCTCGGGCGCGCCGGTCACCTCGGCCACGTCGAGCACGGTCAGGCCGGCTTCGCGTAACACGCGGGCGGTTCCGCCGGTCGAGACCAGCTCGACGCCCAGGCGGGCCAGGCGCCTGGCGAAGTCGACCAGACCGGTCTTGTCGGTGACGCTCACGAGGGCTCGGCGTACGGGCAGCTCCATGGCTCTCATCTCCGGTGGGGGGTGAAACGGGGCTTCAGCCGCCGAGACGTTCGGCGCGCTGCACGATGTTGCGCCCGGATTCCTTGGCACGATACAGCGCCTTGTCGGCGGCGTCGACCAGTTCGGCGAACGACGAGGCGCAGAGCGGGTAGGCCGCTACGCCGATGCTGACGGTGACGCGTCCGAGGGGCTGGTAGGCTCCGAACTCGAACGGCCACGCCTCGACGCGCTGGCGGATCTTGGCCGCGACCGTGAAGGCCTGCTCGAGATCGCAGCGGACCAGCATGATCGCGAACTCCTCGCCTCCGTAGCGGGCCACCGCGTCGGTGCCGCGTACGCAGGTGGTGAGCACGTGGGCCAGGTTGCGGAGCACCTGATCGCCTGCGGCGTGGCCGTTGCGCTCGTTGTACGCCTTGAAGTGATCCAGGTCGACCTTCAAGAGGCCCATCGACGCGCCGGAGCGTTGCGCCAGGCGCAGCTCGCGCTCGACCAGCTCCTTGAAGTAGCGGTAGTTGGCGAGGCCGGTCAGGCCGTCGGCGCGGGCCAGCGCCTCGACGCGCTCGAGCGCCTGCTCGAGCTCCTGCGTGCGGTCGGCCACCAACTGGTTCAACGCCTCGGTGTGGCGTGTGAGCTCGGTCCCCATCCACGAGAAGGACGCGACCAGTTGCTGGAACTCGGCCGGGAAGCGCTCTTCGGGCAGGTACTGGAAGCGCAGCTTGCCGGCCTCCTCGGCCGCTTCGGTGAGCTGTCGGATGGGCTCGACCACGTTGCGGGCCAGGCTCAGGAAGACGATGCTGCTGGTAACCACCAGCGTGATCAGCAGCATGGCGAACAGGCGCACGTTCAGGTGGCGCATGGCCTCGCGCAGGGGAGCGGCCGAGAACGCCGCCACCAGCGTGCCCCAGCGCAGCCCCGACACGATGGGCAGCGCCACCTCGACGCGCTCGTGTCTGCCCTCGCGGGGCGCGAAGAAGATGCGATGCATGGGCTCGTTCGACGCCACCGCCTCGCGGTAGAAGCTGCCCTCGAGCGCCCGCAGGTACTGCGTGTTGTCGCTGTGCGACAGGATGCGCCCCGCGTGGTCCAGGACCGCCACGTACTCGAGATCGACGACGCGCTCGCGGGCGCGCATGAGGCCACCGACGTAGTTGTCGAGGTGCTCGTACTCGGCGTTGGCGATGGCGATGGCGCAGGGTGCGGCCAGCGCCTGCTGCAAGGCCAGGCCGCGGGCGATGGTCTCCTCGATGAGGCGGTTCTCGATCAGGCTGTGCAGCAGGACCCACAGGACCCCGAACACGGCCACGTTGGTCACGAGCAGGCTGAGGAGGATGCGCGTTTTAATCCTCACGGCGTTGTCCCCTCCTCCAGCTCGAGCAGTCGTTCGATCTCGTCGTAGTCGTGAGGATTCCCCGCGCGCCAGCCGTTCAGGCGCGGCACCTTCGGCAGGATCGCGCGCCCCTCGCGCGTGCGGCAGTTCAGGGACAGGAGGAGCGCGGCGATGCGCGCGGCTGCGTCGTCGGGCAGCGACGCCGTGGCGCAGATGACGTCGTGGGGGATCTTGCCGGTCTTCAACAGGATGCGGATCGCGCCGACATCGCGGTGCTGCCGTCGGGCCGTCGCCAGCGTGTCGGACGACAGGGCCGCCACGTCGACCTGTCCGTCGAGGAGCAGCTGGAACGAGCGCAGGTGGTCGCCGCTGAAGACCACCTCGCCGAAGAACACGTCGGGCTGGAGGCCGAGCCGGCGCAGCTCGGCGCGGGGGAGCAGGTAGCCCGACGTCGACTCCCGGTCGACGTAGGCCACGCGCCGCCCACGCAGGTCGTCGAGCGAGTCGTAGCCGGAGTCGGCGCGCACGACCAGGTAGCCCGTATAGAAGTCGACGCCGTGCCACACGTCGGTGACCAGCAGGCGCAGCTTCGGATCGAGCCGTCGCGCCTTCACGTAGAGCCCCGGGGTCAGGTAGGCCAGGTCCAGCGAGCCCTGCTGGATCATCGTGAGCATGTCGGTGTAGCGCTCCGGGATGACGAGCTCGAACGGCCTGCCCAGGCGCTCGCCCATGTACAGGACGACGGGCTCGAAGGCCGAGCGCAACAGGCCCGCGGTCAGGTAGGGGCTGAACCCGAACCGAACCGGAGGGGCGCACGCGCTGGTCAGCGCCTCGGCGGCAGACTCCTCGGCTCGCAGCGGCGACGCGGCCAGGCACAGGGCCATGAGGAGCAGCGTGACTCTCACGGTCTCCCTCGCACGTCAACACCTCGAGCGCTCGCGGACCCCCGCGAGCGCTCAGGGATTCGCGAGCCCGAGCAGCAACACGTCGTCGACGTACCAGCCGTTCAGGGCGTAGGTGTCGTCGCCGGCGATACGGAACGCGATGCGGGCGTCGGCTGCTCCCGGCAGCCACGGGGTCAGGTCGACCAGCACGCTCTCCGGGCCCACGTCGACCGGACCGTCGGCGTCGAACGAGTCGTGGGTCCAGGCCTCGCTCCAGCTCTGGCCTCCGTCGGTCGACACGAGCAGCGCCAGGGTGAGCGTGGTGGCCGAGTACACGTCGAGGACGTGCGAGAACCCGACCTGGGCTCCCTGCCCGTTGATGGCCGTCGCGTCGATGAGCGGTGAGACCAGCGACTCGTCGTACGCGTAGACGCCCGGCGACCAGTAGAACTGGGCGGCGCCCGAGTCGCCGAGATCGCTCGTGGCCACCAGCCGCCAGTGCGTGTCGCTCGCGAGGTTCGCGCCGAGCGCGATGCTCCAGCCGCCGTCCTCGAGCGAGTCGAGGTCGTCGAACGTCTCGTGCAACAGCACGGTCTCGCCTTCGTTCTGCACGGTGAGCGGGAACTCGAGACGCGTCGAGAACAACCCGTCGGTCACCACGACGCCCACCGCGTGCGTGCCCCAGTCGTCGACGCCGGGCTTGGCGCGGAGCAGCGCGGCGTTCGGACCGAGCGCCTCGATCGTGAGGAAGGGCAGTGGCGTCATCAACTCGAACGTGAGCCCGTCGCCATCGGCGTCGGAGGCGTGCAGGACGATGTCGCGCGTCTTCCCGATGTACGCCTTCTGGGGGGCGACGGGCGTGAACTCGGGCACCGAGCCGCGCAGCACGCGCACGGTGTCGAGCTGCCAGGTGCGCAGCGCGCTGGAGGCCTTGCCGGCCAGCGTGAAGGCAAGGCGCGCCTTGGGGGCCGCGGCGAGCAGCTCGGAGACCGGCACGACGACGGTGTCGGGTCCGAGATCGCTGGAGCCGTCGATGGCGAGCGTCCACGCGGGCGCCCACGTGACGCCGTCGTCGTTCGAGATCTTGGCCGTGAGCGTGCCCTTGAACGCGGACGACAGGTCGAGGCGGTGCGAGAAGACCAGCTGGACCGGATCGGACGCGGCCGTGCTGGCGTCGAAGGTTGGCGAGATCAGCGTCTCGGAGAAGTTCGTGACGGCCGGGTACCAGTCGAACTCGGCCGCCGGGCTGCCGTTGATGCCGCCCGCAGGCGCCAGGCCCCAGTGCGGCACGGTGCCCGCGTCGATGGACGCGGACCAGCCGAGGCCGGGGAGCGTGTCGGCGGTGTCGAAGTTCTCGGCCAGCAGGATGCGACTCGACGTGACCGTGAGCACGAAGTCGCGCGCGACGTCGAATTGGCCGTCGGAGGCCACCAGCCGGACGGCGTGGTCTCCGATCTCCTCGACCGTGGGCTCGACGACCAGCGCGAAGAGCCCGCCCGCGCGGGCCTCGAGGTGGATCCAGTCGGCCTCGGGCTCGAGCAGCCGAGCGCTGACGGACTGCCCCTCGGGGTCGGAGGCGGTGAACAGGATCTCGGTCACGTCGCCCACCATGGCGGTTTTGTCGCCGATGACGTCGACCACCGGCGGAAGGCCGGTGAGCACGCGCACGTCGTCGACGTGCCACCCCAGGATGTCATAGGACGTGGCGCCGCTCACGGTGAAGGCCACGCGCGCCTGGGTGGAGCCCGCCAGGTCGGCGGTGACATCAGCGACGAACGGAGCCGCGGCCGCGCCCGTTTTCTTGTAGGTGGCGCTCCACGCGGTCTTCCACGTGGCGCCGTCGTCGGCGGAGATCTCGACCTTGCAGGTGGTCTCGGTGGTGGCCGCCGTGTAGGCCTCGAAGGCTGCCTGCCAGAGCAGCGTGATCGGCGTGCCCGTCGGGGCCGAGAGGCGCGGCGACACGGCGCGGTGCGTGTAGTTCTGCACGACGGGCGTGTCGTCGAACATCAGGTGCGTGTCGAAGCCGCCGCCGCTGGCCGCGATCTTCCAGTTGGTGCCCGGTCCCCCCGCCTGGTTGCGGGTGGTCCAGCCGAGCGGCGCCAGGGCCGAGACGCCGGCGAACGGCTGCAGGTAGGGCAGCGGCGCCGTGCACTCGGCGTCGTACGTGTGGGCGCACAGGTTGCCGGCGGTACAGGTGTCGATCGTGCACGGCGCCCCGTCGTCGCAGTCGGCGTCGACGGAGCAGCAGCCCGGCGTGGCCTCGTGCGAGCAGGTGCCGTCGGCGCAGGCGTCGACGGTGCACGCGTTGGCGTCGTTGCAGTCGGCCGTGGTCACGCAGCATTCGGGCACGGCCGCCGTCAGGCACATGCCGTCGACGCAGGCCGCGGCGCGGCAAGGCTCGGGGGTGGAGCAGACCGCGTCGGTTTCGCAGGCGCGCGGCGCGCACGTGGTCTCGACCCGCACGTCGTCGACGTAGACGCCCTCGCCATCGTTGGCGAGCGTGTCGACGGTGTCGAAGCGCAGCTCGAGGCGCACGCTCTGACCCTGGAAGCCGGTCAGGTCGACCTCCTGCCGCAGCCAGCGCCGGTAATCGGCGGGCCCGAGGTGCATCTTGTCCCACACCGTGAGCGGGCCGTGGGCGCCCAGGACGCGCACGAGCAACGGGTCGCGCTCGACGCCGGGCTCGACGTCGAGGAAGAGCGAGAACGACAGGCGGGCCTCGGCCGACGGGGGCAGGGTGATGGGGGCGCTGATGGCGCTGCCCGCGCGCGGTCGTTCGTCGAGCAGGCTGCCCGCGGGGGGTTGGCTGGGGCGCTCGAGGTTCAGGCACGTCGCCGGGCCCTCGCGGCAGAGGTCCGCCGTCGCCGGGTCGTGATCGTCGCAGAGCGCGGGCTCGGCGCCGCACGTGCCGGGCGCAGCGACGTGCTGCACGCGGTTGGCGGTGAACCTCACCTGCACCGTCCAGCCCTCGACGCCGTTCTGGATCTCGAGGGGCACGCCGGCCAACAGGGCGTCGCCGGTGATCGTGGTCTCGCCCAGGGTGAACGCCAACTGGGCCGCCAGGTTGCGCGGTACGAAGCCCTCGACCACGCCCTGCTCGATGCTGCCCGCGTCGGGGCCGCCGACGAAGCTGCCGAAGGCACGGCCGTTCACCCACTGCGCGCCGCTGAACAGCTCGGGGATCAGGCCTCCCAGGTCGAAGGCCTGGGAGGCGGTCTGGAAGCAGGGGGCCGCGACGTAGGGCTCGTCGTGGCAGCCGCCGACCTCGGACGCGGTGACGCCCACCAGCTCGGCGTGGCGGCCGAGGGGCGTCAGGCCGCACGCCAGCGGTACGCCGTCGGCGAAGGTGCAGAGGCCCTCGCCGATCGACACGGTGGCCGCGTCGGGGTCCTGCAGCTGATCGAACACGGCGATCATGCCGCCGAACTCCATCTCGGACAGGCGCGCCGTGAGGATGGCGTTCAGCAACTCGTTGATCGGCGCCGCGCCGCCGCCGAAGTCGTAGACGAGCTCGGGCGAGCGCAGCTCGAGGGTGTCGAGGCGGTAGACCGCGGGCGGCGCCAGGGGCACGCCGCGGCAAGCGCCGGCGTCGCAGGCGTCGTTCACGGAGGTCGCGTCGCCGTCGTCGCAGGCGGCGCCGTCGGGGGCGGCCCCGTGGACGCAAGCGCCGGTGGTGACGTCGCAGCGGTCGAGGGTGCACGCGTCGGCGTCGTCGCAGCCTTCGGGGGTCGCGGTGCAGCCCACGGGGAGCAGGGGCACGCGCTCGGCCGTCAGCGAGAAGCGCAGCCACCAGCCCGCGACGCCGTCGACCTGCGTGAGGGCTTCGGGATCGAGGATCTCGGTGGCGCGCACCTGGCGACCGAGCACCGCCGCGTCGAAGACGACGGTGTCGAGGACCGCGACGGGCACGAACGCGCGCAGGCTGGCGCCGGCCAGGCTGTCGAGGGGCGAGCCCGCGAACGTGCCGCTGGCCTTGGTCTGCACGACGACCGGGGTCCCGCCGGGGAGCAGCCCGGGCACGACGTCGGTCAAGGCCACGGGCGCCAGGGCCGAGGCGAAGCACGGCTGGTCGGTCGCGAGCCCCGCGCAAGCACCGTCGGCGGCCAACTGCACGGCCTCGAAGCGTACGGAGTCGCCGCCCGTCGTGAATCGGCAGGCCTGGGGCTGGTCGCCCGAGAGCCCGCACGTGCCGGCCCCGAGCAGCAGGCGCGCGTCGCCGAAGCCGAAGGCAAGTGGATCGAACGCGGCTACCAGGGCGCCACCCGCGAGGTCGGGCAGGTGCGCCGTCAGGTGGGCGCCGAGCAGCTCGTTGACCGGCGCCGGGCCGGCGCCCAGATCGATGGCGGCCGCGGGCTCGGCAAGGCCGAGCGCGCTGACGCGGAACAGGACCGGCGGGACCGAGACCAGGCCGCGGCAGCCCTCGCCGGTCCAGAAGTCGTGCGTCGTGGCGCCGAACCCGTCGTCGCAGCCCTCGAGGCCGCTCTCGTGCCCGAAGTACAAGCTGGCCGGCGCCGAGTCGCCGTAACGCGCCTCGGATACGTGCCAACCGTCGGGGGTGAGCGCGAAGGGCAGGGCGCTGCCCTGGTCGAAGGCGGCCTCCAGCAGCGTCGGCGTGCAGCACTGCGGCGTCGCCACGGGCAGGTAGGCGCACGCGCCGGCGAGGCAGGTGGCCGACGTACAGGCGTCGCCGTCGTCGCAGTCGGCGGCCGTGGCGCAGCCGGCGGGCAGGTGGGCGCAGGCGGACTGGACACACAGGTCGAGCGTGCCGCCCTGGTGATCCTCGCACTCGGCGTTGGTCAGGCAGCAGCCGTCGGTCCAGTCGTGCGTGCAGATGCCGCCCTGGTTGGTGCACCCGTCGACCGTGCAGGGGTTCGCGTCGTCGCAGTCCGCGACGGCGAGGCAGCAGTGCTCCTTCCACGCGTGCACGCACGTGCCGCCCACCTGGGGGCAGGTGTCCTGCGTGCAGGCGTTGCCGTCGTCGCATTCGGCGTTGGCTGCGCAGCAACCCGCGGTGGGCGCCGTCAGGCACAGCCCCTGCACGCAGCTGGCCGGTGCGCACGCGTCGAACGATGCGCAGTCGCCGTCGGACAGGCAGGGCGCGGGGGCGCAACTGGAGACCAGCCGCAGGTCGTCGAGGTAGAGGCCCTCGCCCGTGTTGGCCCAGGGGTCCTTGGTGTCGAACGCCACCTCGATCTGTACGGCCTGGCCGGCGTAGGGCGTCAGGTCGACCTGCTGCTGCGTCCACGTCAGCGCGGGACCCACCAGGTCGGCCTTGGTCCACACCACCACGGGGCCCAAGTCGGTGTGCAAGGTCACGGTGAGCGGATCCTGGGTCAGCGCGGTCTCGATGTCGAGCCACGTGGCGAACGAGAAGGTGAGCAGCGTGTTGGCGGGCAGGAACACCGTGTCACTGACCACGCGACCCGAGTTGGCCGCGCCGTTGTCGTAGGTGCCGGCGGCCGGGTCCCCGTAGTAGAGGGCGAAGGGCGTGCTGTTGGCGCG
>Ga0172370_10004894_pt1 | contig 17631 bp, 9 predicted proteins | sample LakKiv5m_FD_114538 | JGI IMG/M metagenome (GOLD analysis project Ga0172370, IMG submission 114538) | Freshwater microbial communities from Kabuno Bay, South-Kivu, Congo - kab_022012_11.5m | ecosystem: Environmental > Aquatic > Freshwater > Lake | place: Democratic Republic of the Congo...
AAGTCGTTCGCCTGTCTTTTTCGGGACTATCGTATCTATCCCATTACGAGTATGGGAAAATCCTTCAAACGACCATATTTGAGAATCCCGAAAAGAAATTCGTCTTCGTCGCCAGCGGCGACCTTTCGCACATGCTCAAGGAAAACGGTCCGTATGGCTTTTCCAAGGAAGGACCGCTGTTCGACCAAGCCATCGGCGGCATCCTTGATACCGGTGATTTCCTTGAACTCTTCAAGTTGGATCATGCGATGATCGAGCGGGCTGGCGAATGCGGTTTCCGCTCGCTGATGATATTGGCGGGACTGCTCGATGGCTATGCCGTCACTCCCAAATTACTATCGTACGAAGGTCCGTTCGGGGTCGGCTATGCCGTCGCCTTATTCACGCCCGATTGCCAAGACGAACAAAGAAATTTCGGCGATAAATGGAAAGAAATCATCACTTCGGAGATTCAAAAAACGCGTGATAGCGAAGATTCCTACATCGCTTTGGCGCGCCATTCGCTCGAACATTACGTGCTGACCGGTTCACGGCTCAAACTCGACCGTTATCCGCCCGGAATCGGCAGCGGAAGGGCCGGCGTGTTCGTGAGCATCCATAAGGAAGGTCAGCTCAGAGGCTGCATCGGCACCATCAAGCCGACGACGGAAACAATCGCCCATGAAATCGTCCAAAACGCCGTGTCCGCCGGCATCGAAGACCCGCGTTTTCAAAGCGTCGAAACCGACGAATTGCCCTATCTCGTCTATAGCGTCGATATCTTGAAGACGCCGGAACGGATTGCTTCTCCAGCCGAGCTTGACATCAAAAAGTACGGGGTCATCGTCAGATGCGGCAGCCGTAGCGGCCTCCTGCTCCCAAACATCGACGGCATCGATTCGGTTAAGCAGCAAATCGACATCGCCCGGCAAAAAGGCGGCATTGATAAGAACGAACCCTATACCTTAGAACGGTTTGAAGTCGTGAGGCATGAATAAGATCATTGCGAGTCCTTGAGACGCCGTCTTTCATCAAATCACGTTTAAAGCGATATTACTCAAACCAAGCGATAAATAAAAAACACGTCGATGACGTGCGTTTTTTTCTGGCTGGTGCCTCCTGCCAGAATTCTCTGCAGTGATGATAAATAGTGATAAATTCTAATAAATGTTGATATATAGGGATAAATCAAGGAATCAAAAATTTCATAAGTGGTATATTCTGATATATCGTGGTGTATTGGCGGTGTATTCTCATACCCAAAATAGTTGCAACCAATATATGATCAATATTTTGCTTTTCGGTGACTTTTCGACTTGGTACCTCTTTGTTCAATGACGAGATGATCACCTTCATAAGTATATGAGGTGAGGACACTATTGACGGTCTTGCTGATACGAAGACTAGCGTCATTATAGGTATAGCTGATTTCTTTTGGGTTTCGCTATTGTGGTAATAGGTAGGTTCTTACATTCCCAACCATAGGTGATTCCGGATATAAGTTCGCCTTGGCTATTGAAGGTACCAATTGAAATGCATTTTAGTCATATCTGAAATATCCATGAAAATATTAGCAAAAAGAATTAATTCACATTTTTGATGACCAATTTATGCCCAAATCACCATCAAAATAAAAATATATGCCGTTTAAGACGGCATAATTTGTTTTCATGATGCAGGTAGAGAAAATTTTCGGGCGACTTTTTTAATGTTTGAATCCATGGGCTAGTTATTCTTTAAATGCGTGCTAGACATCATTTAAGGGCATTTCTTTGTAACCACTTTATTCATATACGAAAACCGTATGTATGATATTTTGTTTAACTGATACCTTGTATTTCTAATAGAAAAAACTTTTTGTAATGAAGATATATTTTTGAAGGAATTAACATCAATATCAGCACTGGTTATTATTTTTTTAATAACCAGTAGTTCTTTTCTTAGCATTCGGCGAAATTCCATTACCAGTGTTTTTATACCGAACGATTGTACAAATAATATATTTGCCTGCTTATTTTTTTTCTTAAAATTTATACTGCCCACCATTTTTGTCTAGTAATTCTTCACACACAGCTAATTTTGTATGTGGTAGGTATAAGCAATGGAATGTTTTATTTAGCTCCGTGTCATGAGTTTTTACTTCTACTTCTACCCATGCTTTGTTGATATCCCTAATTGTTGGATAATAACTAATAGTATCAGGATCACCACCATGAATAACTTTCCTATATTTAATAACCTTGCCATTAATCATTTTAAATGCCTTTGCTTTAGCAATTTTTATATCTTTAATAAATGGTTTCATGCCTATTATTGTTACTGTGAGTGTTCCAGTAAAAATACATAAGCACATTATCACAACGATGATATCCTCAGTGCCCATTAGATAATTTGAGTAGGCCATAATTAATGTTATTAGGGTCACAATTAATATTAAAGAAAGAATTATAAGATTCATCCAAAACTTTCTAAAAAATAATCGTGATAACTTGTATATCAAATGATTATCATTTCCATTAACCATATATTATCATTCCTCCACCACTGAACAGGCCTCTTGTTATTGCCTTCAAAGGATTTAGTTCAAGACCAAAAACTTGTACATTACTTCCCACTCCAATCGTGATCGACCTTATAAAAACATCGTAAGCAAATCTTTCGGTATTAAATTCAGCTCCTCTTGTTCCCATTTTTGTTACTTGATTCAAAAACGGTCTTGCTACTGCATCTAATCCCCATTTTGATAAACCAATTAATCCACTGCCAGAAATAACACCACCAATAATGAATGCAATTGCATAATCTTCCCATGAACCAAAATTGTTTGTTCCAAAAAACATTGAGGAAACACTATCGGAAATTAGTTTGTTTCCCATAGCCGCAAGTCCACCTTTTAAGAATGGCATGCTTCCTCCTGCAAGACCCAACCCAGCAACAGCGCCAACGGCTCCGCCTATCAGCGCTCCCGTCCCCACACCAATCCAAAAATCTTTGCTCCATAACTCTGCACCGTTTTGAACTGCGCTGTAACCTCCAAGTGCTGCACCCGCTAGAAGTCCAAATCCTAAACTAAAAAGAAATAAGCCTATCACGAAGCGACCACTGGGGTCTCTGTACATAACCGGATTATTCCCACAGTACATGTAGAGGTTGATGCCATTGATGCTTTCAGGATTGAGATAGCTGACCTTGTCACTGCTTAACCACCGACACCATGAGGGTACATAATACCGGCTTTGACAATAGTAATAACCCGTCTCACTATCATAGTAGTATCCCTTATAGCGGAAGGGGTTCTCTTGTCCGATTGTCGAAGCAAGACTACCAGTGACACTCAGGATGTTACCCCAGGCATCATAGGTATAGCGAACCACCACTGTGCCTGTTGTATCAATAAGACCAAGGATATGTCCTAATTGATCCCGTATATAGAAGTAACGATTCAAGGACGATCCAATTTGATATGAGAAGCCGATTAAGAGTCCCGCTTCATCATGCAGGAATCGTTTCGTCTTGGTACCACTTTGCTCCATGACGAGACGACCACCTTCATAGGTGTATGAGGTGAGGACACTATTGACGGTCTTACTGATGCGAAGATTAGCGTCGTTATAAGCATAGGTAATTTCTTTTTGGGTCTCGCTATTGTGGTAATAGGTAAGATTCTTACCTTCCCAACCATAAGTGATGCCCGAGATTAGTTCGCCTTGGCCATTGAAGGTACCGAAGTATTTAGGATTGCCTGGGAACTTCGGATCGTATTTGATTTCTTTTCCATCATAACTGAGCAGTCGATCGGCCCATATTCCACTTGCGGAGTTATCATATGTCAGTGTTATCGGAGTGCCGCCACTCAGGTTTTGCTTAAAAGTCATGTTGCCATTATTATCGTAGGCATAAATCATGTTCAAAGAGCCACCGGTTTCATGAGTAAGGAAACCACGATAGTCATAAGTGAAACTCTGACTCTTGTTTCCATCAGTGCCCGTTTCCGTGATGGTTGAAACATTACCATTGGAATCATATGTGTAGGAGCGATTGATACTATAATCACTGGCGCCAGCAAACATTTCTTGGTTGATTTGATGCGACTTTTTATTAGTGTCAGCGCTTCTAGTCGAGTAGTTATACGTTTGTTGAGTTAAGGTTGTGCCATCTTCACTAAGTGTCCTGGCACTTATTCGATTATACTGATCGAACATTTTAGTAGCCGATTTCGTCTTTAACGAATTTAATAATGAAGTGATGGAATCATGGAGGTGGAAGATGCTGTTTGCCACGAGCATCTCTACTTGGCCAAAAATAGGAGTTTCACCGGCACTGTCAGTAGTAATACGTGCTTTTAATGGTCCGAAAACTCCAATTATTGTCTCATAGTACCGATAGAACATAGAATTATTCACTCTCAAGATAAAACTATACTTTGTTTCTGGAATGTATTCTGATGGCCCGACTTTTGTCCATGTGAAAGCAATGTTTGCCCATTCATTATTAGCAACTGTTAGCGTGGTTTGATATGTCTGATGGCCAAATTTAAAATATATTTTATTGACGACATTGCTAGCCGGATTATTGTAGCGATACACATGGATATGCCCATTATTAGCATCGTATAAATCGAAAACTGTTTGTTTCTCACGTGTCTCGGAGAAATTGACGCGAATTGAAATGAAACCACTATCCTGCTGATTAAAGTCATATTCGAGTTTGGCACCATCTCCTACATAGGCATATCGTTTGATGGCAGGATTGTAATTGAAAGATGGATCACGATCGTAATACCCAGCTTGGCGAACTGTCATGTCAATCGGTTTAACGTCATTAAAACCGAAAACACTATTATTTAATGGTATGACTTTGTAATTTGTGAATACTGAAGCGGCATCGGTATAAACATCGGTGACTCCAGCATTAACATAGAGGCGAGTATCAACTTCATAAATGCTATCAAAAATATATTCTTTTGTTAAACGATAATAACGCATTATGTCAGATTCATTAAGGAATACTGCTTGCGAAAACATCACAGCCGTGATCTGCCCTGTGAATTTCCTGTTCCAGTTATCGAATGGAACAAATCCAATTCGTAGCCATTGATCCAAACTGAAATCAAAATCAACATACCTCAGGGCTTGATAGGTATATGAATAACAGTTTCCATTGATGCATATGTTATACGTTGATAAGAATTCGCCTGAAGGACTTACTTCCTCGTTTTTCCAGCTAAGCGAAATGAAGTTCCATTCATTAGCGGTTAACGAAAGCGAAGGAATCTCTTGTTCAGTGGCAATGGTGCCGGATCCACTATCTTGAGTGCGTATTAATTGCAACTTGAGTTTACTTTCAATGTCGATGTATAACTTAATCGAATTATTTGGATTTAGCAGTTCGCTTTCAGTGAATAAGATGTTTTGATAGCCAATAATTCGTTCAGGTTTAAACCAGAATGAAACAGATCCCTTTGGTAAATCCGAAGAAACTTGTCTTGGATGTACCAAATAAGCCAAATGGTTGTCATCGCCGTAGGCATAATTAACTTGAGGGATAAAATCTATAACATCGACATCGTCACTCGATATGTAGATGGAGTTAGGATTCATCACATCAGCCGTTCCATCTTCATTTATATGCAATAAATCAAGATTTCTTGAGCCATCTTCGTTCAGTTCATTGAAAAATCCAGCATAGTTCTCGCTTTGGAATGTTCGGTAGATCGCTTCGGGGTTCAACCCTTTACCCCGATATTGCGGTGCGTAACCCGTCCTTTCGACTCGCTCTGCCAAAGTAGCTTCACGAGTACGCACATTTCCTAATGAATCGTATTCATAAATAAACTCATTGTTGCTTTGATCAGTCACACCGACTATTTGATTCATCGCGTTATAGGTATAAACCAAATATCGATTGGTGCGATTGTCATCATAGCGGATCAGGCGCCCCGCTTCATCATATGTGTAACTGAATACAGGGGTATAAGTGCCTTGTGATGCTTCCTTGAATTCGATCGATGTCAGTTGATTTTCGTCGTTATAGATGAATTGATAACTATCGCCAGCACTTCCCAGTGTCGTTTTATTAATAATACCGGTTTGCGGTAGGCTCGGTTGATTCTGATTTTCATACTCATATGCGAATAACTGATTCGTGGCTGTGGCACTTGTGCGTCCGATTTTGACATTCAATAATTTATTTTGGCTATCATAAAAGAATTTGTAGACAACACTATTGGGAGTGGTGATTGTTTCGATGCGTTGCCGTGAATCGTATGTATAAACGGCAGATGCACTGCTACTATCCTTGGATGTCACGAGCGTCAATAAATTATCAAAATCGTTATATGTATAGTTTGAGGAAGTCTGATTTGGATCCGTTATGTTCATTAGCCGGCCATATGTCTCTTCAAAGTTCATCGCCGTGATGAATCCAAGTTCATTTGTTTGGTTAACAGGAAATGATCCCGATGATGAAAATGTTGTTTCTGTCTCGAATTTCTCTTCAACGATTTCGTTAATTTGTTTTTTCGTGTATGAAACGACTGATTTCGTTAAGTTATTGTTGTTGTCAAAAGTATTGTCTTGATAAACTTCATACGCAGCACGAGCTTTTGTCGTGTTGCCATGTTCATCATATTGTAGATTGACAAGGCTAGAATCAGGGTTGTAAAGTTGCTTGAGCAAATTATTAATGATGCCTTCACCTTTTGTATAGTCGTAGTTTGTCGAAGCCTTGTTGATGATGCTAGTCGTTAGATTACCATCTTCGTTATAAGTAAACATGGCTCCAAGAGGAGTTTTTCTTAGCAAGAGACCATCGATATGATAGCGACTATCGTAAAAGACTTTGATAGTGATTGTCACACTATCATATGTCTCTTCAGCCTTTAATTCACCGGCATAAAGGTTCCATTGGTCATTTTCACCATTTAGATTCTTAATGGGAATTTCCAGTGAACCGACTTCAACATCATTCCTTTTAGCAATTACACTAATAGCGGCGCCAAACTCACCCATGGTCACGTGTTGAATTTCTTTCATCCAAAGCGACAGTGTTAAGTCATCGCCCACTAATCCGGTCATCGTAGTCGACTGCGCTATTTGTACTTGCTCTCCAGGAATCGCCCATATATTCAGCACATTACCGCCAATCATTTCAAAAAATGGATTAGTGCTGTCTTGAGCAATACTTGTCGTACCAGAGCCAGAAGTTGTCCAATTGTCAAGATTATCAAGAAAGTATCCATTGATAATGTGATTGTATTCTTCGGTTATCGTGGGATTATTGTCGAATATATTTGACTGCGCTAACAATTGAATCGCCTGGGTAGCGGGATTTCGTTTGTAATTGTAAGTAACCGTCCGACATTTATCGTCAATGTCGTAAAGTGGCAAGCCCTCTTGATCAAAATAGTATTTAACATAATTGCCCTTATAATCAGTAGCTTTGGTATAGTCATCGTGGTAATCAAGCGTCGTTTCCAGTCCGCCAGTCAATGCGGTATCGTAACCATCTTTAAACGACGATACCCGCCCATCGGTAAACGTATATTTGATTCGATATTGTGTTATGCCATCTTGGATTGAAATGTAATCCGCGCTGTTAAAGTAGTACGAATGACCAAAAATTGATGTCCCGTCGGTTCGTTTATGAACAACCGCCAGTAAGAAGCCCGACCCATAGACAAAGTCAACATGGCGATATACCGTATAGTTATTTTTTAAAAAGGTAATGCGACTAATCGTTCCATCGGCATTATGAATGAATGTCGCACGCATTCCTTTGTTGTTATCGATGCTTGTAATCAGCGTATAACCACTGGCTGTGTAGATATCCCCATTGTAATAGTTATAACCACTAAGTGTCATCGTTGGCTGATAACCTATTTGATTGCCATGTTTGTCTTGATAGATGAACATAGCGATTTCTTGTGTATAAGAATCAATTGACACTTTGACCAGTGACGATATCGCTTTGCACTCGTACACATCACCGAAGACGTAAACTTCTTTCCACGAGAAAGTATCGCAACTTCCATCAGCATTAGTGACCGTTATTTCTTGCTTGTCCTGTGATAATACAAAAGACTTATATAAATTTAGGTGCGTACCATATCCAAATTCACCTAATATGCCCCGATCTTGGTAGGAAAAGATGATGCTTAAATCAACCGGCCGGAGCCCCGCTGTCTTAAAGATCGGAATCACCATGTGGAGATTGGCATTTGCTTCATTGAGATTTAGAAAAACTTGACCAGCTCCACCAACTTGCTGGGTAAGCATCTTGCAATAATCTTGCAATCCTTGATTCACAATGGTGGCCCCCTCAAAAAACCTTTATGTATGGTTCGTATCCTTTGATATGTTCTTCTTCCATGTAAGGTAAAATATCATGAACATCACATATCCGTTCATAACGATTGAACATGAATCGTTGCAATTCGATCATGCTTCGCTCTTTGTCTTCATAGCTCATATCCTGTTCAAACTTCACAAGAATGTCAATGTCGCTATCATTGCGAATCCGATGGCTGGCAAATGACCCGAAAATAGCAAGACGAGCGACCCGATACATCTTTCTAAGCATGTCTTCGTCTTGCTTGATCATGCCAATAAGTTCATTCGTCGTTATCGGCAGTACACTAGCGTAATATTCTTTCGTAAATGGTTTTTGTTTCCGAATCATTTCGATGAAGAAGAGTAAAGCGGCTTGATCGTCACCCTGTTCATACATGCCCCTTATTTTTTCATAAGCGATAAAATCGCGCTGAAACAATCTAACAGGAGCAAGATGATGGACAATCAATAAATAGTTTAAGAGAAGGAAGGCTATGATTGTTTTTTCGCCTTCGTCATGAGAATAAAACACCTGATACACATGAAAGTGCAGGTCAATGATCTTCACTAATATGGGTTTGTCATCGAAATCATGATAGAAACTTTGAAGATTTAAGGCAATCTCGCGATCAAGTTCATTTTCGGTCAGCAAATAATAAAACTTTTTCAACAATGTCTCGCCAAAAAAAGATTTGGGGTTGGCGATTAAAAAATGATAGGCATCGCTAACACTCTTCAGTCTTAATTCGTTCTGACCTTCGGGAGTGATATTACCTAAAATCAATGATTTGAATCGAGTATAAGGAACATCAAACTTCAAGTATTCACACAGGCGCTGGATAAAAGACATTCGATTTTTTCGATTGTCAATTTCACAATTCTTGAACTTTATCAGTAGTTCTTCGTAAGTAATATCAACTGCCATGTGTTTTCAGTTTACCATCGATTGAAGGGCTTAAACAATGAATCGACGAAAAAGAATTAAACAAAAACCTCGTTATATGGTAATGCCATCGAAGGAAGCAATTGAACTTTTTCATACCCTTTTCATACCCAAAAAGACTGTTAGGCTAAAAAAACACGTCTAGAACGTGCTTTTTATCCACTGGTGCCCCCTGCCAGAATCGAACTAGCAACTAATCCTTACCATGGATTTGTTATGCCACTTAACTAAGGGGGCATATGCCTATTAATACTATTATATCGATGCCTTTTGTGTCAATTGAAAATAGCGGTTACGTCAGGCGTTGCATGAGTTTCTGGTTCTCGTGCTGACATCGCCCCAGATGCGGCAGACTAACTCCGGGTAATCGATATACGGATTGCGGTTAGCTTGATAGCCAAAGATTACTTCGTTGCGGTTGCGCTCAAAGTCGTCAACCGGATCGATTTTGTTCCATTCGACAAGCGAGTCAAGGAGCGCCATTTGGTATGTGGTCGGAGTGGCGCTGATGAGCGTTAGATTACTGTATCGGGTCTCCATATAGAATAGGATGCGGGCAATGTCACCTTTGACGGCATCACGCGGAGCGTAAGCAACAGTCGAGGTCATGTAATCGAAATACTTATTGCCGCGTGAGCTGTTCTCGCTCGGATTGGCCGGCTTCAGATTGTGGAGGTCAGAACCGACATTCTTCGAGGTGTTGGAAACCGAAACGTTTAATAGCGATTGAGGCCACACGTGTTCACGGTTCCAAGTGACGCCATCGTCCCAAACTCCTGAGACCGACGTGCCGCGATAGACGACAATAAGATTTGCGGAATTGGCCGGATCGGCGTCAGTTTCGTCGAGGATGTAGCGGGCATCTCCATATGACACGAGCGTCATCACACTGATGATGGTGCGAAGCGTCGTTTTGAGTTCGCTGTCGGCCACGTTGTTAAGATCGCCATAATAAGGTCCGTAATCAGTCTGTGATGAACTATCCGGGCTCGATGAAACCGGTACCGAGGAGCTAGAATCGTTTTCGCTCGTCGTCAATGAAGAACTGCTAGACACTGTTGTGCTCGTTGTAGTTGGTATCGATGAAGAATCGTCCGCTGTGGTTCCGGATGAGCTTTCGCCGTTGGAAGCGAGACTGGATGGCGAGGAGTCTTCACTCGATACCACGCTTGTGGAAAGTGATGATGAAGCGCAGCCGCTTGATATCGTCAATATCATGGTGATGCCCAGCATGAATAAAAATGATTTTTTCATGATTGAATTATAACATCATATAAACAAGAAAAAACCAACCATTCGGTTGGCTTTAACGTTTAATCGATGGCTAATTTGTCTTGACGGTAATCGACAGTGTATTTCTTCTTGGTGTCAAGTTTTCCTTCAATGATAGCCCGGGCTAATAACGTTTCAATCTCGCGCTGGATGAACCGTTTAATCGGCCGCGCTCCATACTCAAACGAGTAGGCGGCGTCAATGATATGTTTCTTGGTGTTATCGGTAAAATCGACGCTGATATATTGGCTTAATAACCTCGTTTGAAGTTCCTTTAGCATCTTGTCGACGACTTTGATTTGAACTTCTTTTCCAAGCGGCAGGAAATAGACGATCTCGTCGATTCTATTTAAAAACTCCGGCCGGAATGTTGCATGAAGAATTTCTTCAACTTTAGCCCGGTTGCCGTGCAGCAAGTACTCACTTCCCAAGTTGCTGGTCATGATGATAATGGTGTTTTTGAAATCAACGATGCGACCTTGGGAATCGGTCAGGCGTCCCTCATCGATAATCTGTAAGAGCAGGTTGAACACTTCCGGATGGGCTTTTTCGATTTCATCGAATAAGACGATGCTATAAGGTGCACGACGGACTTTTTCGGTCAATTGACCGCCTTCTTCATAGCCGACGTATCCGGGTGGAGCCCCAATTAGGCGGGACACTGAAAACTTCTCCATGTATTCGCTCATGTCGATGCGGATGATTTTCGTTTCATCGTCGAAGAGCGCCTCCGCCAGCGAGCGGGCGACTTCGGTCTTGCCGACACCTGTCGGACCTAAGAACATGAATGAGCCGATCGGTCGCCTCTCGTCTTTGATCCCGGCACGTTGGCGGATGATAGCATCGGCCACCAAATCAATGGCTTCGTCTTGTCCAATCACCCGTTTCATCAAGGTTTCCTTTAAGCCAAGTACTTTCGCTTGGTCGCCCTTCATGATTTTGGAAATCGGGATGTTCGTATGCTTGGAAATAATTTTAGCGATATCGTCTTCGGTCACTACTTCGGACAACATCTTCGCTTCCGGCATCGCCGCTTCAAGGTGTTGCAGTTTCTTTTCAAGTGAGGGAATATCCTGGTATTGAAGTTGACTTGCTAATTGGTATTGGCCTTTGGTAAAAGCGGTTTCCAATTGGAAGCGGGCTTTTTCTAGATCGTTTTTGACCTGCTTGATCGTCTTGATTGTCTCTTTTTCGCCTTCCCATTTTTTTCTTAGATCAGCGTTTTGCTTATTCAATGAGGTCAAATCTTCATTCAGTTTCGCGAGTCGCGCCTTGCTGCTCGCATCGCTTTCTTTGCTCAAAGCCACTTTCTCGATCTCCAGTTGGCGGATACGACGGTCGATTTCGTCAAGTTCCGAGGGGAGCGATTCGATTTGGACGCGGATGGAGGCGCAGGCTTCGTCGACGAGGTCAATCGCCTTATCGGGCAAAAAGCGGTTGGTCAAATAGCGGTGCGACAGCTGGGCGGCCGCCACAAGGGCCTCATCGGTGATTTTGACGCCGTGATGGCTCTCATAGCGAGGCTTAAGACCACGCAAAATCGAAATCGTGTCCGGCACGCTCGGTTCTAGGACGAGGACCGGTTGGAACCTTCTTTCAAGTGCCCGGTCCTTTTCGATGTATTGACGGTATTCGTTCAGGGTCGTCGCTCCGATGCAGTCGATTTCGCCGCGTGCCAATAACGGTTTCAGCATATTGCCGGCGTCGATGGCCCCTTCGGCCTTTCCGGCTCCGACGATTAGATGGATTTCATCGATGAACAAAATGATTTTGCCTTCGCTTTTACGAATCTTCTCGAGCACGGCTTTGAGTCGTTCTTCAAACTCACCGCGGTATTTTGCCCCGGCCACGAGCGAGCCCATGTCGAGCTCATAGATTATCTTGTCTTTCAAAGTCGTCGGTACGTCGTTACGGACGATCCGCTGCGCCAGTCCTTCGAGTATCGCCGTCTTGCCGACGCCGGGTTCGCCCAAAAGAATGACGTTGTTCTTCGTCTTCCGGGCGAGTATTTGAATAATCTTTCTTATTTCTTCATCGCGGCCGATAACCGGATCGGTCTTGCCCTTGCGGGCTTCTTCGGTAATGTCGCGTCCGAACTTCTCAAGCACTTGTTCGTCTTGGCTATAATCATGGGGCATTTCCATATGTATCACCTCGTTTGGCACTCTTGCTATTTAAGTGCCAACTACATTATAGGATAGTTCAAACTATTGTCAAGCCACTCGCAACATAAAGAAAAAGCGGCCGATTGACCGCTTAAAAACGTCAGTAAAATTAGTACTTATGAAAGATTGCTCCAAGTGCCGGCAGTACTAGCCCATCCGGTGATGGTGTATAGGTTATAAGATGCCGAGTATGTTAAATCGGCCGTCTGGTTCCACACGCTTCCGTCGGCGGGATTGACGCGGACGAAGATGACATTCGAGAAGCCGCTGGGAAGCGAAGCCGTGAAGATGTTGCCGCTCAGTAGCGACATGGCTGTGCCGGGCCAACTGCCCGCGGTCGCTTGATTGAAGGTATAGACATAGAAACGGGCGCCGGCTTGGTTCCACAATGAGGAACCGCCGGTGTCCAGGAACAAGTCAATGTTGGCTCCCGGCTGACTCGAACTGCCGCCACCTTCGGCCGCTAATGTCCCATCGCCAACATAATAGGCGAAGTAAATCGCCCCACTAGTCGCCGGCATTAGACTGACTCGCACAAGCTCGCCGCCGAGGGCATATACCCAACTGATGAATTCCGTCCCGGTTTTAGTCGGGATTGGTAATGATGTGCCACTATTGGCAGTATAGGTAACGACGTTTTCATGGAAGATAGTCGGATCGTTTGTGGCGGAGTGTCCGGTCAAGGTCGCCCCTTTGCCAAGCACCAGTTTGACGGTCACTTCGGCTCCTTGGGCAATCGTGGTTTCCTTAATCGAGGTTCCGGTGATACCCATCACGGCGAAGGCAAGGATCAAACCGAACTTGTTCATGATGTTATTCATTTGATGCCCCTCCTATCGCAAGATAACCCAGCTATAAGCCGGCAGTGAAGTGACGGTGGCCCCGTTATAGGATAGGCCGACGCTACTGCCGCCGTTAGCGAAGTTACTCAAATTATCGGAACCGAAGTTCACGTAGATGTAATAAGTTTGTCCGCCGCCCTGAAGCGAGTAGGCAAAGATGTTCAGCTGTCCGGTGCTGAGAGCGGTATATGTTCCGTTGATTAAGGCTTGATTCGCATGTTTATAGGTATTGATCGACTTAATCATCGATAGCATCGATCCATTATCAACCGATTGCTGTTCGACTCCGTTGACGACGTTTTTATTTGTGTCGTCCCACTTGACGGTATATCCTTCGAACATGTATTGAGTGTCATAAGTTGTAGCGCTGTTTGACCATTTCATCGGCTGGCGGAACCATCTGTCGTAATGGTACGTGGTGCCGGGGTATAAGGTTGTGTCGTCATTCACGCTCCAATTGCCGGTCATCCCCAATTCGTCGCCGTAATAGATCCAACTCGTGCCGGGTTGGAGGAGGGTAGTGGCGTTGAATACGCGGGCTTTCCGTAACGCCAAAGTATAATCGGTCGCGCTGACGGTTTGGGCCGCCTGCGTTTCCGAGTTGCTAATCTTGGTGCCGGAAACATGATTCAAAACGCGGGGTAGGTCGTGGTTGCTCGTGAAAGCCCCATTGATCGGTTGGTTCCGATACTGCTTGAACACCGTGTTGTATTTGGATTGATATACGGCGCTTTCGGCCTGTGGCGAACCCGATTCGATACCATGCTGCATGTTAACCAAGTGGTAATAGTTTTGGAAGTCAAGCTGCGAGTCCATTCCTTGATAATATGGGGCGATGCGGGCATCCCAGCCATCAAAGTTTTCACCGACGACAAAGGTGTCGGGATAAACCGATTTAATGCGATAGTTGAATTCCTTGAAGAAATTGACGTTTTTGGTTCTGTTGCTGCTGTAGTCGGTTTCCGTTGAAGCATCGTAATCGGTGACGATATCGTCACCTGACGCATTGGTGACTTCGTCGGCCGTGTAAATATGCTTGACGGCGTCGATTCTGAAACCATCGACACCAAAGGAAGCCCAGTATTTGGCGACGTCGATCATGGCGTCTCTGGTGCCTTGGTAGTCATAGTTCAGTTCCGGCATGCCGGTAGCAAATTTACCATAGTAATAGTAGTTGGTAGTCCCAAACCGGTGCCAGGGGGCGACTAGGCTATTGGTAGGATCGTATTTCCAATGATAGAAACTTCGGTAGTCGATTTCGTTACCGCTGGCGTCCAATCCTTTTTTAAGATTGATCGATTTCTGAAACCAGACGTTTTGCGTCGAAGTATGGTTGACGACGAGGTCCATGACGATGCGGATATTCCGCTGGTGCGCTTCGTAGATCAGTTCGGCGTAATCGGTGATCGTTCCTAAATCAGGATTGATCGAGTAATAATCGGATACGTCATAGCCATGGTAAGTTTCTGATTTTTGAATCGGTGTCAGCCAAATGGCCTTAACGCCCAAATCTTCGATGTAATCGAGTTTTTCGGTGATTCCTTTGATATCTCCTTCGCCGTCGTCATCGCTGTCGGCGAAACTCTTGACGAAGATCTGATAACCGACGCCGACGTTATTGTAGAAATCCTGGGACGTAAGTGCCCGGTCGAATGAACTGGTGGAACTGGCGACGTTAGAAACGCTGGTGAAACTGCCGGTGTCATTGGCATATGGGTCGGTAGCCTCGGCGCCCGAATAGGCGAACTCATAATCGGCGACGGACCCTTGGACCGCAAAAATATGGATAGAGCCGTCGGAACGGATTCTGGTATTGAAATCATCGATGTAGATGTCGGTGCCGCCATCGCTCGTCCACATGCCGGGCTGTCCCGGCTGCATCGAGGAGCGTAAAACGATCAGAAATCCGACGCGCGTCACTTGATTCATCGCCTGACCGCTTTGATATAGGTGGTTGAGGTTTGTGGCGGTCGTGCCTGAAAAATCGAGTTCGGCGATCATGCCGCTTTGGTCTTTCATCGTCCATTCGATTTGAACGCCGCTGAGGTCATATGGCGATTTTTGCCATGCCCAAATGGTCCAGTTGGCGTACTCTTCCGTCGTATCGATGATTCGTTTGTAATGGATATAAAGGCGGTTTGGTTGACTCCAAACCATCGATTGTTCGTATTGGTCTTCGGGTACGCTGGTGCCTTCGGAAACGCTGAGTGAGACATTGGAGGTGGTACTGGTGGTCGAGGTTATGGCGCTGGTGGTCGAAGTGGCCGAAGTCGTGCTGGAAACGCTAGAAGAGCCGCAAGCGCTCAAACTCATCAATAATGCCATCGCCAATAGCACGATCGGCGCGTTGGTGATCTTCCTAGTCATGTCTACCTCCGGATTATTTAATATAGTGACGGATTTTGATGAAGAAAAACCACTGGATGTAGCCGGCGCACAATAACGTCATCGCCTGCAGCACCAGTCCGACGTGATAATGGGATGTCAATCCGAGAATCGTCAGTTGGTTCACGTCGGTGAATTGCCATTTGGACAAAAAGAGCAAAATGACCGCGACCAGGTTGGTCGATAACGATACGACGATCAAACTGAAGCGGCGCCGTCCGTCGGTCCGTCTTAATTTGAGCAGCAATGAAAAGGCCAAAGCGCATAGTGCGCTTATCAATGTCAGCACTTGGGCGGATATGCCAAACGTCAGCGGATAATAAACATCGACCGCGGTTCCGCCAAAATAAGCAACCCAGCCGGATATCGATGTGACATTCGCAGGGTTGGCAATCTCAATGACTTGAAACGCCGGCAGAAAATTCCACGCGAACGAAACGAGTAGAAGCATCGATACCGCCAACAAATAGACCGGCAGGCGCCAATCGCGACGGATTTCTTCGGGGATGCTGTTGTTATCAAATACCATACGTATATGGTAATTATACTAACAGAATGTTAATGTTGGTATTTTTTCCGATAACGAGTGATTAACTTCGAAGTGAGCGACTTGTGGCGCGTTACCTTGACGCGGCACGAGGCACATTGCCCGCCCCGCTTCGATTGGATGATCTGCTGCCATATTAAAAAAGCCACCAAAGTGACGACGATGATAGTAATTACGATATCAATCCATGGGTTCATGATCCGAATCCTTTCATGATCAGGGTGCCGATGCCGCCGATCAAAGACGCCAATATCCAAGCTAGGCTCGTCTGGAACAGGATGGCTTTAAGCATCATCCCGTTCGTTTTGAATTCCCGTTTCATCGCGGCGATGGAGGCGATGCAAGGAGCCGAGAATAAATTGAACACGATAAACGCGAAAGCGGTCACCGGAGTGAAGAAGCCGAAAAGTCCGTTCGGATCGAATATCACTCCGACTTGGCCGCTGCCATGCGAAATACCGGAAATGACAGCCATGGAGGCAACGACGTTTTCCTTGGCGATCAGCCCTTGCAAAGCGGCCACGGCCGCACCCCACGACATTTGTCCGCCCAACATCGGGTAAAATAACCAACTGATCAAATTGCCGATGATAGCCAATAGCGACTGGTCGGTCGGAACTCCGTACTCGAATTTCCATGAGAAGGACGCCAACAGCCAAATGCCGATACTGCTTAAGATGATGATTGAACCGGCGCGGCGGATGAATTCCCACGTCTTGTCGAAGACATCACGAAGTAAATACACCGGATGCGGCCAATGATAGTCAGGCAATTCGCTGATGAACGTGCCGGGTTTTTGCTTGAAGAAACGACGTTTCAGCAGTAGGGCCGACAAGACGATAACCACAATGGCCAAAAAATACATTCCGAATGAAACGAGGCCGGAATATGCCGGGAAAAAGAAAGTGGCGAACAAAGCGATGATCGGCAATTTGGCTGAACATGGAATGAAAGGTGTCAGCAAAATGGTCAAATTGCGCTCGCTGTCGTTTTCGATCGTGCGCGAAGACAAGATGGCCGGGACCGAGCATCCGCTGCCGACGATGAACGGAATGAGGCTGCGGCCGCTCAAGCCAAGCGCATGGAAGACACGATCGAGGAAGAATGAGATACGGGCAATGTAACCGCTCGTTTCCAATAAGCCGATTATCAAAAACAAGACGATCAG
>Ga0172370_10004896_pt1 | contig 17630 bp, 17 predicted proteins | sample LakKiv5m_FD_114538 | JGI IMG/M metagenome (GOLD analysis project Ga0172370, IMG submission 114538) | Freshwater microbial communities from Kabuno Bay, South-Kivu, Congo - kab_022012_11.5m | ecosystem: Environmental > Aquatic > Freshwater > Lake | place: Democratic Republic of the Congo...
TTCGACATCATCGGGCATCTCGATCACGCGAAGAAGTTCGGCCACCGGCCGGACGACGAGGCGAGCGTGGCGGCCGCCGAGTCCGCGGCGCTGCGCGCCGTGGCGGCGGCCGGCATCGCCCTCGAGCTCAACACGGGCGGCTGGCGCAAGCAGGTCGACGAGCCCTTCCCGGGGCCGCGACTGCTCGCCGAGGCGAACGACCTCGGCATCCCCCTCGTGTTCGGCTCCGACGCCCACCGCCCGGACGACGTCGCCTTCCAGTTCGCGCGCGCCGCGAACGTCGCGCGTGCGGCCGGCTACACCCGCCTGCTCCGCCTGTCCGGCGGTACGGAAGAGGTGACTCCGTGACGGCTGTGGGACGGCGTGTCGCCGCCATCTTCAACCCGCACTCGGGCGGCGGAGGCTATCGCCGCGACGTCCCGCTCATCTTCGAGGCCCTGCGGGGTCTGGGCTACGTGGTCGAGGAGAGGGTGACGGAAGAGCCCGGCGACGCGACGCGGCTCGCGAGCAGTGCGGTCGCCGAAGGCTTCGACCTCGTGTGCGCGATCGGCGGCGACGGCACGGTCAACGAGACGATCAACGGTCTCGCCGGCAGCGACGTGCCGCTGGCGATCGTACCGACCGGCACCGTGAACGTCCTCGCCATGGAGCTGGGCATCCCCCTGGAGCCACCGGATGCCGTGCGGCTGCTCGAGGCCGGGACGGTCTCGTGGATCGACCTCGGCTGCGCCGGAGACCGCTACTTCGGGCTCATGGCGGGGGTCGGCATGGACGCCGCCGTCGTGGCCTCGCTCAACCCGACGATGAAGAAGGCGCTCAAGGAGGCCGCGTTCGCCGTTCAGGGTCTCGCCACGTACTTGACCCATGAAGAACCGCTCATCCGCGTCGCCAGCGAGGAGCGCACGGTCGAGGGCTACTTCGCGGTCTTCGGCAACTCGTCCAACTACGGGGGGGCCTTCGGGATAACGCCCCTGGCGGACATGCGGGACGGCCTGCTCGACGTGTGCGTGCTCAAGGACAAGTCGTTCCTGAGCACCGTCTGGTACTGGACCGCCGCGCTGCTCAACGCGCACATCATGCATCCCAAGGTCGAGTACTTCCGTACCGAGCGGGCGCTGGTGACGACCGTCGACGAAGGCAAGGAGGTCCTCGTCCAGACCGACGGAGAAGTCTCCGGCAAGCTTCCGCTGGAGTGCAGGATCGTGCCGCGCGCCCTGCGCGTGGTGGTGCCGTGACGGCGCCGCCGGTACGCCGCTGCGAAAAAGGAGACGCCGCATGATCCCGCGTATCACACCGCCCCCGCCCGCCGAACTCGACGCCATCCACGAAGCGACGCTGCGCGTGCTGGAGCAGGTCGGCGTCGCCTTCCCGAGTCGTGCGGCCCGGGAACTGCTCGCCGATGCCGGGGCGCGGGTCGATGCCGGCACCGGGGTGGTGCACATCCCGGCGAGCCTCGTGGAGCGGGCGCTGGCGACGGCGCCGCGCGAGGTGCTTCTCGCCGGGCGCGACGCCGCCCACGACGTTCGCTGTGACGGCGGCGCCGTGAGGCTCACGCTCGACGGCACCGGCGCCTACACGCTGGACCATCGCAGCGGCGAACGACGCGCCTCGACGATGCGTGATCTTGCCGAGGCCTCACTCATCGCCGACGCGGCTCCGGAGATCGGCGTCGTCTGGAACATCGTGAGCGCGGCGGACGCTCCAGCGAACACGCAGGTCCTCGATGAGCTGGAGACGTGCCTGACGAACACGGGCAAGCACGTCCAGGGTGAGGTGCAGCGCGCCTCCGAGGTGCCGTACGTCATGGATATCCTCGCTGCTGCGAGCGACGACGGGAGCTGGCACGCGGAGCGCCCGTTCTTCTCGATCGTCTACTGCCCGGTCCCTCCGCTGCAGCACGAGCCGGAGATGCTCGAGGCGGGCATCGCCCTCGCCCGCGAGGGCGTGCCGATGTGCGTGTACAGCATGGGACTCGCCGGGGCGACGGCGCCCGTGACGATCGCCGGCGCCGTCATGCAGGCGAACGCCGAGATCCTCAGCTCGATCGTGCTCTTCCAGCTGGTGAGGCCGGGGCTCGGCTGCATCTACGTCGCCGACACCGGCGTTCTCGACATGCGCGTCGGCGTGTACGCGGCCGCCTCGCCTGAAGCGGTCCTCATCACCCAGGCGATGGTGGGTCTGGCTCGTCGTTACGATCTCCCGGTGATGGCGACCGGCTTCACCGGCGACGCCAACGACTTCTCCATGATGAGCGGCAGCGACGCCGCCCTGACCGGCCTCGCCTCCGCGCTCATGGACCCGGACCTGCTCTGCGGCGCCGGCATGCACGACGGCGCCCAGATGCTGTCGCTGCCCAAGATCCTGCTCGACTGTGAACTCTTCCGGCAGTACGAGCGTGTGCGCGCCGGTCTCAGCGTCGACGAGGACCACCTGATGACGGATGTGGTCGCCGACGTCGGTCCTGGGGGGCACTTCCTCAAGGCGCGGCAGACGCGCAGGCACCTGCGGTCCGGCGAACTCCACACGCCGCGCCTGCTGCTGCGCGAGCCTTACGAGATGTGGAGCGCGACGCGCGTCGGCGAAGTGGAGCGCGCCGCAGAGGCCGTCGAGGAGATCCTCGGGTCGCACCGCGCGAAGCCGCTTCCGGACGGCGCGAGGACGCGCATCGCCGCCATCATCACGGCCGCCGGCCGCGAGCTGGGGGGCCGCTGACCTACAGGCCCATCACCTGCGCCAGCGAGCGCAGGCGCTCGGTGTACTCCTTGCGCGCCTTCGCATCCCGCTCGCTGAGCTCGGCCGGCGTGGCGACGGGGACGACCTTGAACGACGGATTGTCGAAGAGACGGAGCTCGAGTGAGTCTCCGGACTCGTACGGGCGGTTCCTGAAGAACTTGCCCAGCAGGAACCGCGTCGTCACTTCGCCGACCGTCAGCACGTAGTGCGGCGTCGTGATCGTGAGCTCCTTGGAGAGAAACGGGTAGCAGGCTTCGAGCTCGTCCGGTCGGGGAGTGCGGGTGACGTCGCCGGCGCGCGGCACGCACTTGGCGAGCGTCGTGACGTAGACCTGATCGCGGCTCGTCGTCAGCGCCGGCATGAACGCCGCGAGGCCTTCGAGCAGCGTCTCGCCGGCGACCCTGCCGGCGGCTTCGTCCGCCGGGTCGGGCGCGAGGGAGACGATCATCACCGAGCAGTGCGGGTGGCCGCCTCCGGGGACGGCGCGGAGGCGGCTCGCGGCCAGCTCTTCGCAGAGCGTGCACTCGCCGACGCTCCGCGCCAGGGTGTCCAGCTGTTCGACCGCGTCTTCCATGAGTACCTACTTTCGTCGGTCCGGCCGGTCCAGCCGGCCGGGCGGTCAGGCGCCCGGCATGATGAGGCGGTACTCGCAGGTGAGGGCGCTGGGCACTCCCACGAGCACGAGCATGAGCTCACGGCCGAAGGGCGCGAGCACGAGGTTCAGGTCGTCGAAGTCGACGGAGATGTACTTCGCTTCGGGCTGGCCGAGCTCGGCCGCCAGCCGGATGCCGATGTCGATGACGCCCGCCGCCTGGGCCGCCACGGCGCTGATGTCGAGATCGGGCTCGGCGTCCGAGGCGACCACGAAGCCGTCTCGCGAGATGAGCAACGCCGCGAGGATCCCCGGGTTCTCCCGATAGGGCTTGAGGTGAACGGAGAGGACGTCGGCCTGGTCGTTCACGATGCCTCCAAGGCGGTCTCGAGTTGGGTGCGCACCGCAGCCGAGAAAGCGGCGGCGGCGGCGTCGTCGGCGAACGCGCGGGAAAGCCCGTCCCTCGACCCGGCCAGCTCGCTCAGAAAGATGCTTGCCCGCGCGAACGGTGCATCACCCGGGTCCGGGAGGGCGCCGTCCAAGGGCAGGTGAACGAGGGTGTCGCCGCTGAGGAAGAGGCGGTTGGTCTCGCGCCCCGTCAGCTGGACCCGCACGTGGACGCGAACGCCGCCGGGGACATGCTCATGGGCGATGTCGATCTCCACAGCCGAAGACTAGCGAGGTGCGCGGGAGGTGGCAAGACGCGGGCCGTCACGGCCCGCTCCGTCACTGTGCTGCCGCGAGCGGCAGAGCGGGCCGGTCCGGGCGGGCGCCGCTCGCAGAGGGAAGAGCTTCGTTGCGGGCGGTGGCCAGGAGGTCGTCGAGCCGCCGCACCGTCGGGAAGGACGCGGCGCCGACGGCGAGCGTCTGCCGTCGCCCGGCGATCAGGCCGCCGCTCACGTCGTGAGCCAGCTCTGCGGCCACCTCCCGGGCCTCGGCCAGCGAGGAGCCGGGGAGGACGAGCACCAGGCTGTCGGGCCGGATCCTGAAGGCACGCCCGTCGCGGCCGACCCGCCGCTCGGCGCGTCTCGCGACGCCGCGCGCCAGTTGCTCACTGCGCTCCGGGCCGAGGAAGTCGCGGCTGTCCTCGAAGTGCTGAAGACGCACGAACACGATGCTGAGGGGCGCGTGCTCCGCGAGGGCCGTCTGCGTGGCGCTCTCGAGAAATCCGGGAAGGCAGGCGCCGGTGGAGAGGCCGGTCGCCGCATCCACCCTCGGCGCCCGAGCCGGACGGACGGGCCGCCGCTTGAGCCGGGTGGCGGCCACCCAGCCTCCCGTCACGAGGACGGCGACCTTGGCGACTCCGGCGGCGCGGTCACCGCCGAGCGTCGGGTCGGCGATCGCGAGCACCACGAGCAGAAGGAGGGCCGGGACGAGGAGATACGGCCACTCCCTGCGCGGCGCTCCCGCCAACTGGCCGAGCGCCAGGAGCGGGACCGTGCCGAGGAGCCAGCTGTCGGCTCCACCCGACAGCGCCAGCACACATCCGAGAAGCAGCCAGTCAAGCACGACGAAGGTGTGCGTCAGGTCGTTGCCGCGATCCGTCGCGATGTGGACGGAGACGAGGCCGGCGAACACCCCGAGGAGGGCCGGAGCGAGTGCGACCCAGTGCCCGAGAGCCGGTGCAAGGATGGTGAGCAGCAGGAAGAAGAGGGTCCGGTAGCGGGCTCGCAGGAGGGCCGGGTGGCGGCGTCTGCGAGACGGGCGACTCACCGAGGCGCCGTCCTTGTCATGCCCGGCGTGAGAGGTTCGCGCTGCATGCCGCATCTATTCTGCCTCATCGTCCGGAATCCTTCAAGGTCAAGTTCAGGGTTCGGGTTGAGGTCAAACCGTCTCCGCCTGCGCGTCGCGGCAAGCTGTGGCCGTCGTCGGCTTCGGCTATAATCCCTCTCTCGTGGAACGCACGTTCTTCTTCTCTGGCAACGAGGCGATCGCCCACGGCGCTGTGCGCGCCGGAGCGGGCTTTGCCTGCGGCTATCCCGGTACTCCCTCGACCGAGATCATCGAGACGCTCGTCGGGCTCGGGGGGATCCACGCCGAATGGTGTGCCAACGAGAAGGTCGCTCTCGAGACGGCGGTCGGGGCGTCGCTGGCAGGGGTCCGCAGCATCGTCACGATGAAGCACGTCGGCCTCAACGTCGCCGCCGACCCGCTCATGACGCTCTCCCTCACCGGGGTGAATGCGGGGCTCGTCGTGGTCACCGCGGACGATCCCGGCATGCATTCGTCCCAGAACGAGCAGGACAACCGCACCTACGCGAGATTCGCCAAGATCCCGATGCTGGAGCCCTCGGACAGCCAGGAGGCCTACGACTTCGTGGCCGAGGCCTTCGCCCTGTCGGAGCGGTTCGACACGCCGGTGCTGCTGCGCTCGACGACGCGCATCTCCCACGGGCGCGGGCAGGTGCTGCCGCGAGTCGCCGTCGCGCTCGAACCGCGGGAGTACGAGCGGGACCTGGACAAGTACGTCATGGTCCCGCAGCACGCGCGCGTGCGGAACCACATCGTGCTCGAGCGGCTCGAGAGGCTGCGTGGGTTCTCGGAGGAGAGCCCGCTCAACGTGCTCGAAGCGGGCACCTCCGACTTCGGTATCATCGCCGCCGGCGTCGCCTACGGGTACGCGCGCGAGGCGTTTCCCAAAGCCTGGTTTCTCAAGCTCGGTCTCTCGAACCCGCTGCCGTACGCCAAGGTCGTCCGCCTCTACGAGCACGTCTCGCGCGTGGCCGTGGTCGAGGAGCTCGATCCCTTCATCGAGGAGCAGGTCCGGTCCCTCGGGCTGCCGGTGGTCGGCAAGGCCGCGATCCCGGCCGAGGGCGAACTTGATCAGGACGTCGTGTTCCGGGCGCTGGAGCCATACGTCGTGCGCAAGCCGCCGAGGCGCCGGCGCCCCACCGTGCCTCCGGCGCCTCGTCTTGCGTCGCCTGCGCCGCCTGCGGGGCTGCCCGTCCGTCATCCGGTGCTGTGTCCCGGTTGTACGCACTGGTCGGTGTTCGCCGTCCTCCGGCGTCTGCGTCTCGCGCCGATGGGCGACATCGGCTGCTACACGCTCGGCGCCCTGCCGCCGCTGCTCGCGCTCGATACCTGTCTCTGTATGGGTGCGAGCGTCGGCATGATGGCGGGCTTCAACCAGGCGCTGGGCCGCAAGGCCGCTGCCGCGGTCATCGGCGATTCCACGTTCTTCCATTCCGGGGTCACGTCCCTCATCGACGCGTTCTCCAACGAGGCGGAGGGTCTCGTCGTCGTTCTGGACAACCTCTCGACCGCGATGACCGGCCATCAGGGACACCCGGGCACCGGCGTGCACCCGGATGGGCGCCGGGGCCCGGGTGTCGACATCCAGCGGCTCTGCGAGGGCATCGGTGTCCGCTGTGTCACCGTCGACGCCACCGACTACGCGAGCCTCGAGGCGGCCATCTCGGCCGAAGCTTCGGCGCCGGGTCTGGGGGTCGTCGTGGCCCGGGCGCCCTGCGTGCTCACGCTGCGTGAGACTCCCGGCGCCGCGGCCGTCGACGCCGGCCGGTGCAACCTCTGCGGAGCCTGTCTCGAGATCGGCTGCCCGGCGCTGGTTCCGGGCGAGACCGCGATGCGGGTCACCGAGGCCTGCACGGGGTGCGGTCTCTGCATCGAGATCTGCCGGCGCGGCGCACTCGGTCGCGCCGGCGCTCTGCTTGGAGGCGCATCGTGAACGGCGCCACGACGGTCTCGATCGTGGGCGTCGGCGGCCAGGGCATCCTGCTGGCCGCGGCGATCCTCGCCGAGACGGCCACCGCGCAGGGACTCGAGGTCAGGGGCAGTGAGGTCAAAGGCATGGCCCAGCGTGGCGGCAGCGTCCTCAGCACGGTGCGGTTCGGGGAGCACGTATGGTCCCCCGTCTCACGCTACGCCGATGTGGTGATCGCCACCGAGCTGCTCGAAGGCGTCCGCGGTCTCGATCTTCTTGGCCCGCGGGGCACGCTCGTCTGTGCGCACACCACCCGCATACCTCCCGGCGGCGTGCTGCGCGGCGAGGAGGACTACCCTGCGGACCTCGCCGGAGCGGCCGTCCTGAACAACGTCCGCCTGCTCGCCGTCGATGCGGAGGCGCTGGCGCGCGAGGCGGGTACGTTGCGCGCCGTCAATGTCGTGCTGCTCGGCGCGGCGAGCGCGGTGCTGCCCTTCGACGGATCATCCTGGCGTCGCGGCCTCGAGGCGACGGTGCCGGCGAGCATCCTTGCAGTCAACGAGCGGGCGTTCGCGCTGGGGCGCGACGCCGTCGCCGAGGAGGTCGGGCAGTGAAGGTAACGCAGCTCACCGTGTTTCTTGAGAACCGCAGCGGCCGCCTTGCGGAGGTCGCCGACCTCATCGGCCGGGCGGGCATCAACATCCGGGGCTTCTCGACGACCGAGGCCGCCGAGTACGGCATCGTGCGGCTCATCGTCACCGACCCCGAGCGGGCCCGGACGCTGTTGCACGACGCGGGCTTCACGACGCACTTCTCACAGGTGCTGTGCGTGCGCGTCCCCGACCGGCCGGGCGGTCTTGCCGAGGTGCTCGACCAGCTGGCCGCCGCCGGCGTCTCCCTCGACTATCTGTACAGCATCTCGTTCCGGGACGTCTGCTTCGCGGTGCGGGACATCGAGCGCGCCGCCGAATTGCTCGCCGGCAGGGTGACGCTGCTGAGCGACGAGGAGGTGCGTGCTCTGTGAGCGTCACGGACCAGTCCCACCTCACCCCCGACGGCGCCGGCGGCCTCTTCTGGCAGCCGGCCGCCGAGACGCTCTCAACGCCGCAACTGGGAGAGCTCCAGATGGAGCGTCTCCGTGCCACCCTGGAGAACGCCCGCGACAACATCCCCTTCTATCGCGAGAAGCTGGATGAACTGGGCGTCAAGTCCTCCGACATGGGCTGTCACGGCGACGTGGCCGATCTGCCGTTCACGACCAAGACGGATCTGCGCGACCACTACCCCTTCGGCATGTTCGCGCGGCCGCGTGACCAGATCGTCCGGGTGCACGCGAGCTCCGGGACCACCGGCAACCCGACCACGGTCGGCTACACCCGGGCCGACATCGAGATGTGGGGCGACCTCATCGCGCGCACTCTTGCGGCCGGCGGTGTCAGGCCCGGCGACCTCCTGCAGAATGCCTACGGCTATGGGCTCTTCACCGGCGGTCTCGGCCTGCACTTCGGCGCCGAGCGCCTCGGCTGCACCGTCGTTCCCATCTCCGGAGGCAACACCGAGCGCCAGCTCAAGATCATGCGGGACTTCGGGGCCACGGCGCTGAGCTGCACGCCGTCGTATGCGATGTATCTCGCCGACGCCGCCCGCGACCGCGGGCTGCGTCCGGACGACCTGCCGATCCGCGTCGGTTTCCACGGCGCCGAGCCCTGGACCAACGAGATGCGGGCGCTCATGGAGAGCGGTCTCGGCATCGATGCTCTCGACATCTACGGCCTCAGCGAGATGGGCGGCCCCGGCGTCGCCTACGAGTGTCTCTGCAAAGCGGGCATGCACGTGAACGAAGATCACTACATGGTGGAGATCATCGATCCTGAGACTCTCCAGCCGCTGCCGGAGGGGCGGGTCGGGGAGCTCGTGTTCACGACGCTCACCCGTGAGGCCCAGCCGCTCATCCGCTATCGGACTCGCGATCTCTGCAGCCTCACCTACGAGCCGTGCGCCTGCGGGCGCACGTCGGCGCGTATGAGCAAACCCATCGGTCGCAGCGACGACATGCTCATCATCAGGGGTGTGAACGTCTTCCCGAGTCAGATCGAAGAAGTGCTCATGAGCATCCCGGAGATCGAGCCGCACTACCAGATCGTGGTCGATCGCAAGGGGTATCTGGATGTGATCGAGGTCTGGGTCGAGGTGGGCGAGGATGTCTTCGCCGAGACGATGGGTGACCTCGAGCGTTTCCAGCGGCGGGTCCAGGCGCAGATCTACAATGTGCTGAACATCCAGGTGGCGGTGAAGCTCAAGGAGCCGAAGGCGATCCAACGCTCCGAGGGCAAGGCGGTGCGTGTGGTCGACCGTCGCAAAGCGCTGTAGCGGCGACGGGACGGGCTCTCGACGCCGAGCGGCTCACTGCCTCCCAGACCCGCTTGCCGTCGTCGAGCGGTCCTCGGGGCGCCTGGTGGGTGAGGCCGGTCCGCGGGCCCTCGCGGCTCGACCGGGGGCGTCGAGCTCACGCGCATCCGGGCTCGCGCGTTCCGGCTACGGCGCCGGGTCGGCGGAGTGCCGGCTGACGCTGCGCGAGTGGCGCGCCACCCGCTGACCCAGCGTCCGTGACGCGTCGTTCGCCCCGGCCTGCGGGCGTGAGATGGATGCTCCAGGGTCGGCTGCTTCGCTTCAGCGCACGATCAGACGCGCGGTCAAGGCCTCGGACTGCCGGTTCCCCGCAGGGTCGACGGCGGTGAAGCGGTACCGGTATCGGCCCGGTGGCACGACGCACGTCCAGCGCACGCTGCCGGAACCGTTCGGGAGACGGCCGATACGCCGTCGCAGGATCAAGTGCCCGGCGCGGAGTACCTCGAGGCGCACCAGGCACGTACGAGCGGGGGTGTCGACGAGCTGAATACCGAGGCGAGCGGGTCTGCCGGACACTGCGCGAACGGTCCCGACCGCCTTGGTGGTTGGCGGGATGCGGTCGATGCGCACTGTGCATCGCCGCAGAGTCTCGGTGTCGCCGCGCGTGTCGACCGAGTAGTAGCACACCGTGTGGACTCCGTTCGGGCTCACGCGCAGAGCCGTCCCACTCCGCCACTCCCCGCCGTCGACCCGGAATCGGGTCTCCGCGACCGGTGCTGCTCCGGCTCGTGCGGTGAGGTGGAGCGAGACCGTGTGAGCGCACCAGCCCGCCGGGCAGTCGGCACGTGTGCGAGGCGGTGTCGCGTCCAGACCGTAGATGCGGGCGACGGCCTCACGCAGCCGTTGCGCGATCGCCCCGTGCCCTTCGTCGTTCGGGTGGTAGCGGTCGGCGACGCCTTGTGGAGTCAGTCGGCCCGCCGGTCCTCTCAGGGCAGGGTCGTCACCGAGTTCACCGAGCTCGACGAAGGTGGCGCCCGTGTCCGCGGCGATCCTGCGGATGATCTCATCGTAGACGGGCCGGCGGTCCCGCTGTCCCCAGAGGCCGACGAGGACGAGTCGGGTGCGAGGATCAGCGGCCAGTACCGCTGCCACGAGGGACCGGTAGTCGCGTTCGAAGTCCAACACCGGCGTCGGCGGCGCATATCCGGGGTCGGTTGCGTCGTTGCTGCCCAGCTCGATCACCACCAATCTCGCCTGCATCTCGTGGACGTGGCCGATCTGGGCGAGGGCGTCGGCGACCGTGCTGCCGGAGATGGCGAGGCGATCGCTCTTGGGCATGCCGTTCGCCGACAACCACGCCGTGAGCCGTGGGAAGTAGCCGTTGTCGAGGTCCACGGCGAACATGTCCCGGGTCAGTGAGTCCCCGATCGCCAGGCAATCGAGCGGTGCGGTCACGTCGCCCACCATCATCGGTGCGGACGTCGCGTTCGCATGGGCAGAGGTCGCGGCAACGAGCGATCCTCCGGCGGCGAGGAAGACGAACAGCAGGAGCGCCGTGAACACGGCGACGCGTGCGCAGGACGATCTCGCACCGTCCATCAGCGCCACCGCACGTGGGTGGTGTCGATGCTGCACGACATGACCCCCTAACGATACAGCATGCATCGTCGGCGCCGAGTCGTGCACGCCCGGTGAGACGGCGAAGCCGCGCCTCGGCGCCCGCCGGGCTCCGTGCGGCGGGTCACTTCACGCGCTCGAAGACGAGCACGCCCTCCTTCTCGAAGACCAGTCGGTAGCGGGGGTCCTCGCGCAGTCGCTCGAGCTCACGTGCCCGCCATGGGCCGTACCGGCCCTGGCTGTCGAGCACGACGAAGTCGGCGCCGTGGAGCATGGGGAAGGTGTAGACGCGGACCCGGTCGGACAGGTGAGCGCCCAGCGCGTTGTCGGCGGAGACCGGCGCGTCCGGCGGGACCTGGGCGAGCGCCTCCGCGATCACCGATCGGTGCGCCGCCGACCGCTCGAGGCCCCACCCCGTACGTGCCCCGGAGAGCGGACCGACGGTGAACGTGGCGACGAGCGCTACGAGGACCACCAGTCCGGCCAGGAGACGCCGCAGGCGCTCGGGTCTGGCGGGGGCCACCCTCTCCGGCCGGTCCGGCTTCGCCCGCCGGCCGGCGACGCCGGCCAGGCGGCGCAGGCCCAGGATCATGGCGGCGATGACGAAGGGTACCTCGCCGGCGACGTAGTGGTAGGCGATCGACTGCTGCTGGGGCTTGCTCGACAGCAGGTTGATGAGCAGCTCGGGCAGGCTGATGAGGAAGGTGAGCGGGCTGAGGAGCGACGCGAACCCGAACGGCCACAGCAGCTTGACCAGGTAGCGGAGACCGTCTTGCCCGAGGAGGGTCGTGACGAGGCGCCACGGGTGCGACACCAGGCCCCAGGCGAGGCTGCGCAGGCCCGGCTCGCCACCCGAGTAGCGGTCGAGGAACTCGCTCGGAGCGTCGTTGAAGTGCGGCACGATCAGGCCGACGGCGAGCAGGAAGTAGGCCCCCGCGGCCACCGTGATCAGGAGCGGCCAACGCTGCCGGCGGCGTATCGCGAAGTAGATGCCGAGCAGGCCGATGACGAGGGGGATCTCCTCCTTGCAGAGCGCCGCCAGAACGAGGAAGGGAACGGCCAGCCAGCGCCGGTCCTCCTCGAGCGCCACGAATGCGAAGAGCAACAGAGGGATCGCAAGTGTGACGGGGTGGAACTCGTCGAGCGCCGCGAACTGCAGCGGGGGGTAGAGGAGCGCGGCGGCAGCGCAGGCAGCCCCCGCCGCCGGGTCCCCGAGGGCGCGCTGACCGAGCCGGTAGGCGGGCCAGGCGGTCAGGGCGAGCAGGACCGACTGCAGGATCAGCAGCATGGCCGGGTCCGGCCAGAGCAGCCAAGGGATCGCGAACAGGGCGAGGATCGGATCCACGTGTGCGGCGAGGCGGGAGATCTGGCGGCCGTCGGCGCCGGTCATCTCGAGAACGCGGCCGTGGGCGGTGTTGTCGACGACCTGCACCATGTTGCCCAGATCGTTGCGGTACGTGCGGTAGTCGTGGTGGCGGCCGACGACGAGGAAGCCGGAGACGACGGCGAAGACGAGCATGAGGACGACGACGGTGACGGTCCAGCGCGTCGCCGGGCCGCCGATCCTCACCGGGCCCGGCTGCTCGGCACGTCCGCTTGCCGGTGGATCTGCGACGGCTCGACTCCTCTCACGTGGGGTCGCCGCGTGGGCCGCCGGCTGTGAGGAGAAGGCGGCGCGGTGCGGTCCGGGCAATGATAGTACGGTCGGCGCCCGGCGTCGGGGCGAGCCCCGGACTAGATGCCGAAGAGGCCGGCGAGCCAGTCGCCGACCGCGCCGGCCACGCCTGTGTCGCCGCTGCCGGCACCGGGGCCCAGCGCCGAGGTCGTCTTGCCGTCGACGGCGGTCGGCGTGGCCGTGGGCGTCGTCGGGACCGGCGTCGGCGTGGGTTTCGGCGTCGTCGGCGTGGGTTTCGGCGTCGGCTTGACCGTCGGCGTGATCGTCTTGGTGGGACCGGGGGTCGGTGTCGTGCTCTTCTCGTCCGAGGGCGACGCCGAGGCCGAGGCCGAGGGAGACATGGCCTGCATCTCGCCCTCCCACGGGCTGAACGACCACGGGCGGTCCTTGAAGCTGGGATGCGATCCGTCCTTGAGCGCCTCGGCGAAGAACTTCGCCCACATCGGTGCGCAGTAGGTACCGCCGAAGGCGCCGTCCATAGGGGAGTTCTTCTCGGCGTCTCCCATCCAGACGGCGGCGGAGAGGTTCGGCGTGTAGCCGCAATACCAGACGTCCCAGCCGTTCTCCGTGGTGCCGGTCTTGCCGGCCCTGGGGTACGGGAAGTACGAGCCTGTGGCCGAGCCGGTGCCGCCGGAAGCGACACGCTCGAGGCATTCCGTGACCACGCTCGCCACGCCTGCCGGGATGGCGCGTCTGCCCTTGGTCTTCGGTTTCCAGTCGATGTCGCCGTTCGGGAGCACGACCTTGACGATCGCCTGCGGCTTGTGGTGGATGCCGCCGGCGGCGAGGGTCGCGTAGGCGTCGGCCATCTCGAGCGGCGTCACGCCGGAGGTGCCGAGGGTGATGGACGGCACTTCGTCGAGTGGGCTGGTGACACCCATGCGGTGCGCCGTGTCGACAGTGTTCTCGGGCCCGACGTCGACGCTGAGCTGGGCGAACACGACGTTGTCGGAGATGGTGGTCGCTGCCGAGACGCTCTCGGGCCCGCCCGGTCCGTCGCCGTTCACGACCCATGGGGCCGCATAGCCCATCGGGATGATGATGGGGCTCTTGGATGAGTAGTAGGTCGTGTCGGGATTCATGCCCTGTTCGACCGCGGCGGTGAGCACGAAGGGCTTCATGGACGATCCCGGCTGGCGCCGTGCCTGCCAGGCGAGATTGAATTTCTGCTTCTTGTAGTCGAGGCCGCCGACCATCGTGCGGATGTAGCCGTTCTTCGGATCGATGGCGACCAGGGCGGCCGAAGGCTTGAAGCCGAAGTCCAGCGGCCCGGTCGTGGCCTTGATGATCTCGATCGCCTCACGCTGCCAGGCCATGTCGATGCTGGTGTGGACCCTGAGACCGCCTTCGAACACGGTCCGCGAGCCGTAACGCTTGGTGAGCGTGCGAGTGACGTAGTCGACGAAGTAGTCGGCCAGGCTGTTGTTGGGGTTCGGCGCGTGCTTGCAGACGTGGATCTTGCTCGCCATCATCTTGTCGGCCCGCTCCTGGGTGATGTAGCTCTGGTCGGCCATCAGCTGGAGCACTTTGTCGCGCTGCTCCTTGGCGAGCTTGGGGTCGGTGGTCGGAGAGTACTGGGTGGGGAACTTGGGGAGCGCTGCGAGAAGCGCGGCCTCCTTGAGGTTGAGACCGGATGCGTGCTTGTGGAAGTAGGTTCGCGCCGCCGCCTCGACGCCGTAGGCCCCGGCGCCGTAGTACACGGTGTTGAGGTATTCCGTGAGGATCCTGTCCTTGGACCACCGGTCCTCGAGTTGCCATGCGAGCACGGCTTCTCGCAGCTTGCGGGTGTAGGTGCGTTCGCTGCCGACGTAGGCGTTCTTGACGTATTGGGCGGTGATCGTGGACCCGCCCTGCACCACACCGCCGGCGCGGAAGTTCTCCACCATGGCGCGCACGACGCCCTGGTAGTCGACGCCGTGGTGCTCGTAGAAGCGTTCGTCCTCGACCGCCACCGTGGCCTTCTTCATGACGTCGGGGATCTTGCTGCTCCTCACCAGCACGCGGTTCTCGGCGCCGTGCAGCTCGGCGATCAGTTCACCGTGGCGGTCGAGGATCACCGTGTTGACGGCGTTGGGGCGCCGTTCCAGATCGTCGAGAGACGGCAGGTCACGAGTCAGTGCGAAGATGGCTCCGGCGGCGCCTCCCAGGACGACGATCGTGCCGAGAAGGACGGCGACCAGGAAGAGCTTGAGCCAGATCCACTTGCGCTTGCCGGCGACGGCTCTCTTGCGGCGACGTTCGCGGCCGCGCCTCGGGATGTCGTCGGGATCGGTGCGGTATCTGGTGTAGTCAGCCATGGCACATCATTGTACTCGACGAGGGACGCGGCAGCGCCCCGGTGCGTTCACGCCGGGGCGCGGCTGGCGGTGTCGTCGCCTCCGGGAGGGTCTTCCGCGGCGGCGCGCGCTTCCCTCTCCGAGTGCTTGGGCTCTTTGGGCTGCACGATCCTGGCAAGGACGATGGAGATCTCGAACAGGAGGTAGAGGGGTACGAACATGGCGAGCATCGAGAACGCGTCCTGGCTGGGCGTGATGATCGCGGAGGCCACCGCCAGGACGAGGATCGAGTAGCGGCGGTTCTTGCGCAGGAACCGGTCGTCGATCACGCCGACCTTGGCGAGCAGGACGAGCACCACGGGGAGCTCGAAGACCACGCCGAAGGCGAGGATGAACAGGGCGATGAAGGTGAAGTAGTCGCTGGCCCGGTTCTGGACGTTGAAGTAGCCGGAGCTGAAGTTGAGCAGAAAGCCGAGGCCCCGGGGCAGCACCAGGAAGTAGGCGAGCGCGACCCCGCCCAGGAACAGCGATGTGGAGGCGAGCACGACCGGGTAGAAGTACTTCTTCTCGGTCGGCGTGAACGCCGGGGCCAGGAAGGCCCACAGCTGCCAGATGATGATCGGCGAGGCCATGATGAGGCCGCCGGCCACCCAGACCTTGAGGCTGACCATGAACGGCTCAGCGGGGCTGAAGGTGGTGATCTGGTAGGCGGCCGGCTCCAGTCCCTTGACCTGGCGCAGAGGCCAGAGGAGCGCCTCGAAGACGAAGCTGTTGAAGATCGCCGCGACGAGGACGCCCACGGTCCCTGCGATGAGGCAGAGGGTGAGGCGCTTGCGCAGCTCGTCGAGGTGTTCGAGCAGGCTGAGGTGGTCGTCCGGAGAGATCGGCATGGTGCGTCAGGCGCCCGGGTCGACGGTCGCCGCCGGGGCCGGCGTCTCGGTCGGCTGGTCGGCCGGGGGGACCTCCGGCCGGGACGGATCGCCTTCCGTCTCCGGCGCCGGAGCGGCGGCCGTGCCGACCTCGCCCTCGGCGGCCGCCAGCGTCATCGCGATCTCCTCCGCCGTGCGGGGCGCCGGCGCTTCGGTCGCCACATCCGTCGCGGCCGGCTGCTCGGGGGTGACGGGCGCCTCGACGGCCGACTTGAGGTCGACGCTCGACTTCAGGTCGGTGATCGTCGACTTCACTTCGGTGATCTCGTTGGTGATGCCGTCCAGACCCAGTTCGGTGCGGGCCGTGGTGGCGGCGTTCTTGAACTCGCGCACGCCCCGGCCCAGCGTCCTCCCCATCTGCGGCAGCCGCTTGGGGCCGAAGACGAGGAGCGCGAGCACGAGGACGATCACGATCTCGATGGGTCCGACGTTCAAAGGAAGGTCACCTTGCTCGGGGGTATCCTGCCGCTTCATCGTACGGGCAGGAGAGCCTCAGGTCAACGCGAGCCTCCGCGAGCGTCCAAAGTAGCGGGCGCGCGCTGTCCAAAGCGGAGTCCTGCCGAAGTTTCCCCTGCAAAATGTGGGTTTCTCGCGATACCCCCCTGGTGTACCGGACTGTTGCGCCGCGCAAGGGGCCTTTGGTAGAGTACGCGCCACGGTCGACCCGCCCGGGAGGCAGGCGCGCTGGCCGCCGGACTGGAATGACGAGCACATACCTCACCAACTGGCTCTACGTGTGGTTGTTCATCGCCGCGGGCGGTGCGCTCGTCGTGCTCATCCTGCTGTTCTCCAAACTGATCAACCCGAGCCACCTCACCCCGGAGAAGCTGCAGCCCTATGAGTGCGGCATCCCGCCGGTGGGCAATCCCTGGCAGCCGTTCGCGGTGCGCTACTTCGTCTTCGGGCTGCTTTTCCTCGTGTTCGATGTGGAGGCCGCCTTCCTGTTCCCGTGGGCGATCGTGTTCCGCACGCTCGGCACCGCGGGGTTCATCGAGATGCTGCTGTTCATCGCGGTGCTCGTCTTCGGTCTCGTGTACGCCTGGCGCAAGGGGGCCCTCGAGTGGGCGTGAACGATTCCCTGCCGGAGCGGATGAAGGCGGTCCGGTACCCCAAGCTCGAGCATTTCGGCCAGCCGAACGTCATCACCACGACCGCCGACTTCATCTTCAGCTGGGCGCGGTCGCACTCCGTCTTCCCGTTCACCTACGGTCTTGCCTGCTGCGCCATCGAGATGCTCAGCTCCGGCTTCGCCCGCTTCGACGTCGCGCGCTACGGCATGGAGGTCTTCCGGCCGACGCCGCGGCAGTGCGATCTCATGATCGTCGCCGGCACCGTCAACGAGAAGATGGCGCCCGTCCTCAAGCGTCTCTATGACCAGATGGCCGATCCCAAGTGGGTCATCAGCATGGGAGCCTGCGCGACCAGCGGCGGCCCGTTCTACGACGGCTACAACGTCGTCAACGGGGTCGACAAGATCGTTCCGGTCGATGTCTACATCCCGGGCTGCCCGCCGCGGCCCGAGGCGCTGTTCCAGGGCCTGCTGGAGCTGCAGGGCAAGATCCAGCAGTACAAGTTCGTCGCCGACAGACCGGCGGTCGCGGCGCCGGCCGCGCCGGCCGAGGAGGGCTGACCACGTGGGTCTCCAGGTCGGCAGCAACCCGATGACCATGGACGCGATCGCCGTTCATCTCGCCGCGACCTTCGCCGGCGATCTCGAGGGCGTGCGCATCCAGGAGCCTGACACCGTCGTCGCCCGCTGCGCCCGCGAGAAGCTCAAGGATGTCGCCCGTCGTCTCAA
>Ga0172370_10004897_pt1 | contig 17629 bp, 10 predicted proteins | sample LakKiv5m_FD_114538 | JGI IMG/M metagenome (GOLD analysis project Ga0172370, IMG submission 114538) | Freshwater microbial communities from Kabuno Bay, South-Kivu, Congo - kab_022012_11.5m | ecosystem: Environmental > Aquatic > Freshwater > Lake | place: Democratic Republic of the Congo...
AAATTTATTGGAAAATAATTATAGGATTGTCCCTATTTCTATTAGTATCCTTAGGTCTAGTTCTTTTTAAAATTGGTCTTCCTACTGAAGCTGATAGCACTCCAAGAAGTGTTTATATGCTTACGCAGATAAATGTTCTAGTGATTTATATAAAACTTTTAATTTTACCGATTAACTTAAATTTTGATTATGATTTTCCTTTCACTTATTCTTTGTTAGATATTAAAACAATTATCGATCTAGCAATTCTTCTAGCTATCATATTTTTAGCTATAAAATTCGCTAAAAAGTATCGACTGATTTCTTTTTCCATTCTTTGGTTTTTCATTACAATTTCAGTTGAATCGAGTATAATACCGATACGAGATGTAATAGTAGAACAGCGTCTTTACCTTCCGATGTTCGGATTTTCTCTGCTTTTAATTTCGTTAGTTTTTTTATTTATTCAAAAATATAGGATTCCATCATTGTTTCTTTTTTCATGTCTCATCCTTTGCTATTCAATTCTAACTTATCAAAGAAATTCATTGTGGAATAATCCTATTTCAATGTGGACAGATGTAATACGTCAATCCCCAGACAAATTAAGACCTAATTTTTACAGAGGATTTGCGTATTTGCATAGCAACGAAATTGATCTGGCAATAAACGATTTCAAAAATGTAATTGCCAAATATCCTAAATACTATCTTGCATACGATAATTTAGGTCTTGCCTACCAAGAAAAGAAGGATTACAGAACTGCTGTAAAATATCATGACGAAGCAATACAAATTAATCCTGATAATCCTATTGCATATAATAATAGAGCACTTGCATTTATGTTCTTAGGAAATTATGATAAATCAATTGATGATCTTAATAAAGCGGCAAGTCTCAATTATCAGTACGATGACGCATTTTATAATCTTGGTTATGTTTACTTTGTAACAAAAAAATATGAGAACGCAATAAAATATTTTTCAAAAGCATTAGAACTTAATCCTGCCTACACCGATATTTATAATTATCTTTCTTACTCCTATAATGAACTCGGTAATTTCAGTAAAGCAAAGGAACAAGTAGATCTTATGCGGTCAAAAGGGATAACTCCAAATCCAAGATTACTGGAAAGATTAAAATATTAGTTTTATGAAATATCATTTGGCTGTTCTTCTTTTACATACAAACGGTATATTTCCTCTGTACCATTTTTATTTACGATTTATCTTTCTTTGGTGCCCATTCTTTTAAGAAGCTCATGATCTTTTCTGCATCATAAGATTTTTCTTTTTCCAGTCACCTGTATTCTTAGAGAACAAAAACTTTCCGTCTTTTTCTAAAATAAATATGTGCGGATAACCGGCTACTTTGGGGTATTGCGAAAGAAATTTTTCGTTTTTGTTTTCCGGACTCCAGTTTACTTTGAACACTACAAAATTATCATGCATAAAATTTTTGAGATCGGGGTGAGCCTCTAAAAATCCATCTAACCTGTGACACCAAATACACCACTCGCCTCCAACATCAAGTAAAATTCTTTTACCTGTACTATCTGCTTCAATCACGGCCTCTTTCAAATCCTTAAAAGAGTCTCTTGTCGGATCGAATTTCGGTGTTGTACTTTCCATTTTATCTTGAGCAATAAGACTAGTCGTAATAACAACAAGAACCGCAAAGACAATAAATGATACTCTTTTCATATTCTCTCCTAATTTCTTAATCAAAATTATTTCGAACATTATTATTATATGTTGGTTGCAACAAAAATAATATTATTTTAATTAATAGAAATATATTGAACAAATCATTTATCGCAACTTTATTGTTGATATTATTTTATTTAGATTAATTTGGTATAAGATCGAGGTGGTATGTCGTTATTTGGATTTCTATTTCTTCTGCTAATTGCTTCCATTTGCGGTGCAATCGGCCAGAGTATTGCCGGATATTCATTGGGCGGATGTTTTGTTTCAATAATAGTCGGATTTATAGGTGCATGGCTTGGTCCCTTAATTGCAAAGGAATTGGAATTACCAATGTTTTATATTATCAATATTCAAGGAAGAGATTTCCCTGTTGTTTGGTCTATAATTGGTTCAGCTTTGTTCGCACTCGTTGTCGGTTCAATTACAAGAGGACGCAAACAACAACCATAAAAAATATTTAAGTGAAAGATCGTCTGAAAGTTTTATCTAATGACTTCACACAATAAAAATTCTAACCGCCTTACTAACGAAAAAAGTCCTTACCTGTTACAGCATGCACACAATCCTGTTGATTGGTTCCCGTGGAGCGAAGAAGCATTCGAGAAAGCTTTAAGAGAAAATAAGCCCGTATTTTTATCAATCGGTTATTCCACTTGTCATTGGTGTCATGTGATGGAACGTGAATCATTTGAAGATATTGAAACGGCAGAACTAATGAACAAAATCTTTGTTTCAATCAAAGTAGATCGCGAGGAGCGGCCTGATATTGATAACATTTACATGACTGTTTGTCAAATGATGAATGGAAGCGGCGGCTGGCCTTTATCGATTATAATGACGCCCGATAAAAAACCATTTTTCAGCGGAACTTATTTTCCACGGGAAAGCAGATACGGAAGAATCGGTTTCAAAGAATTGATAAATAATATTAACGAAGCTTGGGTAAATAAAAGAAGTGAAATTGAATCGAGTGCAGATGAGCTTACAAGTTATCTCCATAAGATTAACAACTCGTCCGGAGCCGCAATAAAATTAAATCCGGATATTCTCACCATTGCTTATAATAATTTTGAAACACGATTTGATCCGGTTAATGGCGGGTTTGGAAGCCCGCTTCGACGAAGCGAAAGCGGGGCGAGCCCGCCCAAATTTCCTTCACCTCATAATTTAATGTTCCTACTACGTTACTGGAAAAGAACAAGCGATGATAAAGTATTAGAGATAGCTACAAAAACACTAACTGAAATGCGTAAGGGCGGGATTTTCGATCATATTGGATTTGGTTTTCATAGGTATTCTACGGATAAGAATTGGCTTGTCCCCCATTTTGAAAAAATGCTTTATGATCAAGCGCTTCTTATAATGGCTTATACAGAGACTTATCAAGCAACACAAAATTATGATTTCAAAAAAACGGCAGTGGAGATTATTCTATATGTATTACGTTATATGACTTCTCCTGAAGGAGGATTTTACTCTGCAGAGGATGCCGATAGTGAAGGCATTGAAGGAAAATTTTATTTATGGACCGAGGATCAGTTGTTAAAAATACTGGGACAAGATGACGCCAATATTGTCTTCAAAGTTTTCAATACAAATCCTAGTGGAAATTTCCACCAAGAGACAGTCGGTAAAACTACTGATGAAAATATTTTACATTTATCTAAACCTTTAGATGAACTAGCCATAAATCTTAATTTTGATAAAAACAATTTGGTCCAGAGAATGGAATCAATCCGTCAGAAATTATTTACTGAAAGAGAGAACCGTGTTCATCCCTATAAAGACGATAAGATCCTAACTGACTGGAATGGACTAATGATTGCTGCGCTGGCAAAAGCTGGGAGTATTTTTGACAACAACGATTATATTGTTGCGGCAGAAAAGAGTTTTTCTTTTATTGAAAAATATTTGACGAACAAAGACGGAAAATTATTGCACCGATATCGTGATCGTGATTCAAGTATCACAGGCAATATTGATGATTACGCTTTTTTGATTTGGGGATTGATTGAATTGTATGAAGCGACTTTTAAAGCAAATTATTTAATTAAAGCTGTGGAGTTAACCGACATAGTTTTAAAACATTACTGGGACGAACCGAACGGCGGATTTTTCTTTACACCGAATTTTGGTGAGAATCTTTTAGTGAGAACAAAAGAAATTTATGACGGAGCTATTCCTTCCGGTAATTCGGTTATGCTCTATAATCTAATACGTATCGCCAGAATGACTTCGGTCTCCGTTTATGAAAATTATGCCAATAGCTTGATAGATTATTTTTCGGAATCTGTTCAAAAGGTACCTTCCGGCTCATCATTTTTTCTTTCTGCTTTTGAATTTATGATCGGCCCAAGTTACGAGATCATTATTGTTGGGAACAGGGAAAATCCGGAAACACAAAATATTATTAACTCAATTAATCAAAAGTTTATTCCAAATAAAGTAATGATCTTAAAGGATCCTACAAATTTGGAATTCTCTTTAGCATTCGAATATCTTAATTCTTATAGTCAAATCAATTCTAAATCAACTATTTATGTTTGCAAAAATTTTCAATGTAAACTGCCCACTACAGATATTAACAATGCATTATCTGTGTTAACTTAAGATCAATTACCTGATTGGCATCTTAATCTTACTCATATTCTTAATCATACTCTTTTCACTAAAAGATTAAGAGTACGATCATGATTACGATTATGAAAATTTATAATCCTCTTATTCTTACTCTTAATCATACTCTTCACTAAAAGATTATGGGTAAGATCATGATTATTATTAAGGACTACTTCATCAAAAACGGTTGTTATGAGTTTATTTCCAGTTTATAATTTTAATTCCGTTATACATTTGTCTTTTCCTCTTTGCGAACTCTGCGTAATCTCTGCGCTCTTTGCGGTTTGTTTTTTAACCGCGGAGGGCGCAAAGAATCCGCAGAGAAATTATTGAGTGAACAGTTTTGTTCGCTTTACATTCTCACATCTGAATCATAGCCAATTCTAAATAATTTTTATTGCCCATGCCCGCTTCGCCAAAGCTCCCGCTTCGCCGAGTCGAAGACGAGGCGAGTCAGCGAGGCGAGCTCTTAATCATGTTCTTTACTAAAAGATTACGAGTACGATCATGATTACGATTATGAAAACTTATGATTCTTTCATTCTTATTCATACTCATAATCATACTCTTCACTTAAGGATGACGAGTAAGATCATGATTACGATTATGAAAATTATATGATTTTCCTGCTCTTGCTCCTATAAATAATATTTCTTTTAATATCTCAAAAAGATATTTTCACTTCGGAATATTCCAATACTAACGGAGATTTACATGAAACTACTAAAGACTTTCGCTTTCATTTTCGTTCTCTTACTTCAAGGCTTTACCATTTATGCGCAAATCAATAAAGAAGAACTTATGAAAACCGTTAACTACCTTGCAAGCGAAGAACTTGTAGGAAGACTTCCCGGCAGTGAAGGTTACACTAAAGCGGCTAATTTCATCGCGGGAGAATTAACTAAACTAAAAATTAAGTCCTTCGGTGATGAAAATTATTTTCAAAAATTAAGAGTTGAGTACAATGAAATATTAGCTCCGGAACATTTCTTTGTTATTAAAGACGGAAGGACAATCAATTTTAAAATTGGTGATGATTACGTTTACCGCGGATTTACGGGAGCCGGAAAATTTATTGCACCGGTTGTTTTTTGCGGATATGGTTTATCCCAGCCTGACTTAGGTTATGATGATTATTCGGGCACTGACGTAAAAGGAAAAGTTGTACTGGCATTTAAGTACAATCCCAAATGGAATATAGATGGTAAAAATTTTACAAATGGAAATCCGCGCGAGAAAGCAATTGTTGCAGCTAATCATGGTGCGGTTGGAATATTATTCGTTTCATTCCCTAATGATGCTGAACCACAAGCGCCGATTGGAAGCGTAATACACGGCGAAGGTGAACAGATGATAAATTTTCCGGAAATACATATTAATCTTCCTGTCGCTGATGAAATATTTAGCGGAAGCAACCACACATTAAAAGATTTGCAGACATTAATAGACTCCACAAAAAAACCTTATTCTATACAACTCATTCCGAAAATTGATATAGAAGTACATACTAAATATGAAAAGGAAAAAGAAATTGTAAATGTTGTAGGAATGATCGAAGGGACCGATCCGGATCTGAAGAACCAATATATAATTGTCGGTGCACATCTAGATCATGTTGGCAGCCAGGCCGGTAAAATATATTTTCCCGGTGCAAACGATAATGCATCGGGCTCTGCTGCATTACTACAAATTGCACGTGAATTTAATAGAACTAATGAAAAACTGAAACGTTCTATTATTTTTGTTTTTTTTGCGAGTGAAGAGCAGGGATTATACGGTTCTAAATATTTTTCAGAGCATATGAAGTTTTCAAAAGAGAAAGTTAAGGCAATGATAAACCTGGACTGTGTCGGTTATGGTGACAGTATTCAGATTGGCGGCGGAGAAAGTGCACCGACACTCTGGAATATTGCAAAACAAATTGATAACGAAAATGATAAACTTCTGGTAACTAGGACATGGAAAGGCGGCGGTGCCGATGCTGAACCATTCTATGAAAAAGGAATACAAACTTTGTACTTTGTTACAACAAACAGTTATAAACATCTTCATATGCTTTCAGACAAACCGGAAACGCTTAATCAAAATTTATTTGAGGCAATTACAAAGCTTGCTTTTTTAACGATCAAAAAGATTGCTGATTAATAATATTATTGTAGTGGACGCAAACTTTGCGTCCCCTACATTGTGTGCCCGACCTGGGAAAAATTTTACGGGAAAACAGGTTTGTAGTGGACGCAAACCTTGCGTCCACTACTTTGCGTCCACTACAAATTGAAATGATAATTAAATTGTTTGGGGAACAATTTTATGAAGGGGCGAAAACGGAACAGACTGCAAGAATTTGATTATTCCGACAATGGTTATTACTTCATTACGATTTGTACTGAGAACATGATAAATTATTTCGGAGATATTATTGAAGGGGTTGTTGAATTAAATCCATACGACAGCATTGTAAAAAAGCGTTTACTATTATTACAAAACAACTACCCATACGTTACGTTAAACGAATTTGTAATTACGCCTAATCATATCCATGCCATTTTAATAATTGATCGTTCAAATGTAGGGACAACTCGTGAATGAAAAATTGAGGGCAATGCAGAGAATTTAAATTTATAAATCCACTCTATTAATTTTAATTGTAGGGGACTTTGCGTCCCCTACAACGAAAGGGGGAATAATTTTATGAAAGAACGCAAGCAAAACAGACTGCAAGAATTTGATTACTCTCAAGCCGGATATTATTTCATAACACTTTGCACTAATAATCACAAATCCTTTTGGGGTAAAGTTATTGACGGTAAAATGATACTAAATCAGTTTGGGAATGTAATTAGAAATAATTGGATAAAGATTCAATCTCTTCACAAGATTATTGAGTTGGACGAATTTGTTATTATGCCCAATCATATTCATGGAATTATTATTATTAATCCTGTAGGGGACGCAAACTTTGCGTCCCCTACAAACGCGTCCCCTACATTTGTGTCCACCACAGATAGAACAAAGATGATATTATCAGGAATTATACAGCAATTTAAAAGGGCATGTACGATTGAGATTGGAAATAAATTCGACTACAATCTACCAATATGGCAGCGTTCGTTTTACGATCGAATAATTCGTAATGAAAAAGAGCTTTATCAAATTCGTAAGTACATACTGCAAAATCCTCTGAAATGGGAAATTGAAAAAAGAAATCCGGAAAATCTAGATTTATAAAATTTTTATTGTAAGGGACGCAAATTTTTGTATCAACAACTTATCACAAAACAATTACTCATACGTTACGCTGGACGAATTTGTAATTACGCCTAATCATATCCATGCCATTTTAATAATTGATCGTTCAAATGTAGGGGACGCAAAGTTTGCGTCCCCTACTACGTCTTCTTTAAAAAACAAAACCCCGACCTAAGTCGGGGTTTTGTTTGCTAATAGCTAAAAAGCTTATAGCTAATTGCTGATTACTTCATCAATAACATCTTCTTAACTTGTACAAAGTCACCAGCTTCGATTCTGTAGATATACATACCGCTTGATAGTTTTGTTGCATTGAAATCAACAGTATGATATCCGGCCGGCATTACTTTACTAATCAATGTTTCAACTTCTTGACCTAATACGTTATAGATCTTAAGTGTAACATTAGATTCTTTCGGTAATGCAAACTTAATATTGGTTGTCGGGTTGAATGGATTCGGGAAGTTCTGATAGAGTGCGAACTCTGTCGGAAGTGCTTCATTCTCAACATCAACTAAACCAACATTAACAGCAAAACTGTAAGCAAAGAAATCATTGTTAGCAGCATCACTTGCAGTAATGGTAATGATACAATCGCCAATTGCAACCGGTGTAACTGCTAATGTAGCACCAACTACAGGATTAACAACTGTAGCAACGTTTGTATTTGATGACTGTGCTTTATATGATAACTGACCAACGTTTCCTTTGAATACGTTTGTTAATAGATAATTCTTTGTACCTGCAGAAAGAACTAACCATTGTTTTGGAATTGCAGTCTTAACAGAAATATTGGATTTAATACCAAGTGTAAATACTGCACCGCCAACTCTCAATCCGGCATTTGCACCTCTCTGGATAATTGTTGGACTAGTTCCGTTCATTGAATTATCGTATGAACCGTTTGTACCTTGTAATAACCAATCGTTACTTACATCCGCTACAGCACCATGTCTACGGATAATTCTTAGATTAGCAACTGCATCAAAATCTGTAAATGCGGTAGCTGTCAACTCTAAATCAAATGGAGTTGTAGGACCAACGCTGAATGGTGTAGATGCAATTGTCCAATAGAAGTTAGGATATCTAGCAACATCTATACCTGCAGCAACACCATCTGCAATTGGCAACCCAACTGCACCGCCAGGATTTCCATCAAATGCAGCTACTGTTAATGTAGCATTTGGTGTCGTCGGTAATCCGAATGCAGGGTTAAATGTTACAGCAACTAACTTATAAAGTGTCAATGTACCAACTGGGAATTCTTGTCTTGGTTCAGATGAACCTGCTAAACCAGGACCACCCGCGTTGAACAATGTTTTAGCAAGATTTCCAACAACGTGACTGATGTTTGTACCTGTAACACCAGCTCTTGTAAATCCTTGTCCACCGCCAAATGCAGGAACGAACATATTAAGGGTATTAGCACCTGTAACAAATAAACCGTTAACAAAAGTTGTTACTGCTCTTGTAGCTAAATTACCGCCAGCTAAAGTAACAGTGTTTGTATTATTAGCTTTGCTAAGTGTCAATCCACCTACTGTTGCACCTAAAGCCGGAACAGTTAAAGTAGCATTAGCTGTACCAACAAAAGCTAAATTAGATGTAGCAGCCATACTGCCGCCGGTACCAACTGTAACATTGGCAGAAGCAGTAATGGTACCATTTGTATGTGCACCGTTAATAGCAACATCACCTGTGCTTGTTAAATTACCGTTAAATGCGGCAATTGTAGAAGCTCCACTAACAACAGCTCCGGTAGCAGATGTTGTTGTTGCAGTACCATAAAGTGCTTGTCCAAATGGACCGGCTAATGTCATTGTTGCAGCAGTAACATTGACGTTCATAATTGATGCCGCTGCAGCAGAAGTAAGTGTACCAGTTACTGCTAATGTTCCAGCTACGTTGCTTGTTGCAGGTGCTGTTGGATTAGTTTCACTTGATAAAATACCTCTTGTTAGTGTAGCACTTGTTGCGTTTGTTACGCTAAGTGTTTTGCCATTAAGGTCAAATCTAACATCATTAATCGGAGTTGTTGAGTTACCTGATGCAAGAACGAGATCACCGCATGAATTGTTTGCATTAAGTTTAAGACCCACGGTTGTAGCGCCGGTATTGCTATTTACGTTCAATACACTTACAAAACCAGCTGTCGTAGGATACTCACGATTAGTAATTGTTCTAAAAGCTGTGTTTGAATATGTCAATGTAACAGGACCACCAGCTAATGGGGTAACAGTTGTACTACCGGTGTTAAGAAGATTACCATCACGTACGTTAACTGTTGATGCCGCTCCCATTGTTATTGTATAAATTGTACCAGCGGTTGCTTCGAAGTCGTAATCACCGGTATATAAATATAATAAAGTCGTTACGGTAACATTCTTTGAAGCAGAAACCGCAACACCACCTGTATTAGTTACAAAAAGGTTTCTAATTGAAGCAGGAGCTTCTTTAGCTTGAACGATTGTTGCAGCAGCAGAATATTGATTGTCAACAACGCCAGCAAATGTTGGAACTTTATCTAAAATTCCACCATTGTCCATTCTCTTAATCAATGCACCGTCGCCAATTGTTAATTTACCATCCGAACCAACAACTAAGTCGCCGGTAGAAACTAAAACTAATCTGTTGGCAATAGTAAATGCATTGTTATTTGGACTTCCTGCTAATGTTAAATTACCAGTGTTATTAACACGAACGTTCGGGAAAATTAATCCTGTAGCAGTAACACTTAATGTTTGAGCTCCGACATTATCAAATACAAATTCACCGTTCGCATTATTTGTAGCTGTAAATGAGTTTGAAGTTGTAGCTGTAAATAAACCGGCAGTAAATGTAAATGGTGCAGCACCGGTAAGAATAAAGTCTTGTGCACCAAGAGCTAAATTACCGCTTGTTGAAGTAAATGTACCTGCGGTTATTGCAGGAGGTGTAGCTGTACCGGTATTATTTACTAATGTAGCTGTATTTGTAGTATTCTTTAATTGGAAGTTAGGTATTGTTACCGAACCACCTAAATTAGCATTTGTAGCACCTGTAACTATAATTGTACCTGTTCCGGTGTATTGTACTGCACCACCGAAAACATTCCATGTTCCGCCAGCAAGTGTGAAATTATTTGCACCCATTGCTAAGAAACCGGCTGTTGGTGTTGCATCATAATCTTGGAACGTGTCGCTCACACCGCTATTGCCAGTTTGTGTAACGGTTGAACCATTGGCGATCATCATCTTAGGAACAAATGTAGTTCCTGTATTAAGATTTGCGGAAGCATTGAAAACAAGCCATCCTTTTGTTGTTGCACCCGTAGCTGAGAATGTACCACCAGTAACTACACCAAAAGTACCACCGGTTACATAAAGGTTTTGATTTGCAAAGTCGAATGTACTACCAGCACCCATTGCAAATGATGTTGAAACTCTTGCATCAGCGGTTAAAACTACTTTACCACCTGTCAAACTAAAGTTTGCAACAGTACCAATGTTTCCCGTTGGCCATGCTTGCATACCAAGATTTACTGTACCAACTACGCCATTTAAAGTAGTAATTGTTTTAAGGTTGTTAACATTATAAGTAGCTGAAGTTGTGGCTGTATTAACAGTCATGATTGCAATTGCAGCAGCATCAGCAGGTGCAGTTTGATTGGTTCCGCCATTGACGGTTCCGTCTCCTTGTAAAGTGAAATTTGCACCACCTGGTGAAGTGAGTGATCCTGTAATTGTATGGATAACCCCTGAGCCTGTTGATACTAAATCATCTACTCCAGCAGCACCGGATAATTGAAGTGTTGAGCTGTTAGCAATATTTAAATTACCGGAGAATGTATATAATCCGGCAACAGGGAAATTAACCGCGCCTGTTGTTGCTGAAATCGTAAGGTTAACAACGTATGGAGTTGCACCAACTACAAATTCAGAACCAACATTGAATGGACCGGCAGCAACAGATCCAACACTAAAATACTCAAGGTTATATGAAGTATTTGTTAAGTTGAATGTACCGCCATTCGGTGTAATTGCAGCTCCATCAGCCGCTGCATCAGTATTGGCATCAGCCATATTTCTACGAATGGTAGAAGTTCCATATAGATTTGATGGGTTAAACGAATTTCCGGCATTAATACGAATTGTACCGGAAGTTAATGTAAGAATACCTGAGAAATTAACTTGGCCGTTTATTGAGTTGGAAATGTCAACAAAATTTGTAGGTGACGTTAATCTAACTTCAATATTTGAGCAAGTACCGTTACCGGTTAGCTTATATTGACCAGCAGTAGGACCTAAGAATATAATTCCACCACCGCCAGATGATGTGAAATTACCAGTGTTCGTAAGAATATTATCAACAGCTCCTGCATTACCAAGCATCCTAATATTATATGTACCGAGATTAGCTGTTGTATTTGAAACTATATTAACATTATGATTTACTTCAAGGGAACCGTTAACGAATGTAACATTAGTATTGGTTCCTGTCGTCTGGAAATTATATACTTGTAAATTGGTACCACCAGAGAACGTTTGAACTATACCACCACTAAATTGTAGTAAGCCTGTTCCTGGGGTAACAGTACCAGCATTTCTAACAAAATTACCTTTTATGTCCAATGTACCATCATTAAAGGTAAGTTTTGATGCATTACTCTGAGTAAAATTAGTAGTACGTAGTACTGCTGTTACTCCGTTTGGTATAATTAATTCACCACCACTTAGAACAATATTTCCTGCGGTTGTTAAAAATGTGCCTGCATTAGTTGCAGTTACAATATTAGTACCGGAGGAAGGTGCATTAAGAGTCAACGTTCCACTTATAGCAACGCCAGCACCAGTGAATGTAATACCACCTCTATTAGAAGTAACGTTTCCGGTAACAGCTGTTGCATCTTGTATGGTTAATACACCAGCAGCATCTTTTTGAATATTCGGTAAACCACCAGTACCGGTCAAAGTAGTCACGCCTAAATTAAATTGCAACAGACCACTACCAACAGCTGTACTTGTAATGTTACCATTATTTGTAAAAGTGCCGCCCGTTTTTGTTAATGTAAGAGTGTTTGAACCTAGAATAGTAGTGTGACCAGCACCATTAACAAAATCGCCGGTAAAAGTAACTGGGCCATTTATATATAATTTACCAGCTGCAGCAGCATTAGTAACAGTACCGGTAATGGTCGTAGCTACGCTTGCACCGCCTAAATTAGCAGTACCGGTTGAATTATTAGTAAACACGATTACTGGAGTTCTAGCAGCTGTATAACTTGAACCTGAACCACTTGCAGTAGCAGTTTCAGCAACACCACCAGCAAGTGTCAACGTGCCAGCAAGAGTATTTATAAATGTTGACGAATGAGGATTATCCTCTACAGCACCAGCACCACCTACAACTGCATCATATTGTGATAAAGTTACAGGACCATTAACAACTATTTTACCAGTAGCATTATTATTATTTACAACAGTACCATTAGCGGCCTTTGTTGTTCTAATAGAAATTCCACCATTAAAAGTAAATGTACCTGTTCCATTATTTACAATCGTAGGAGTTACAGCTGCAGGACCTGCACTTTCAGCAGCTGCATTATAAAGAGTAACTAATCCAGTAAATGTTCCACTTGTATTAGTTGTTTGGAAAATACCGCCGCCAACATAAGGGAAATTAATTGGATTCGGGAATGTAACTGTTTTACTTGAAGCCGTAGCGCTTAAGTTCAAAGTTCCAAGAAGAGAAGGAACTTCACCGCCAGCTGTTAAAGAAGCAGCATTTGTATAATTCAATGTTCTGTTTGCAGTAACAAATGTTGGAGTACCTACGATAGTGCCTGCGGTTACGTTAATAGTAGTATAGTTTGCACCTATGGTAAAACCACCTGTACCCGTCATTGCACTTACATCAAGAGTTCCACTTACTAAATTAATAGCTTGGCCACCTGTGCCATTTAAAGTTATTTTTTCTGTACCAGCAGTAGTTGGTTGGAATTTAAGTACACCACCACTACCTATGTCTAATCCGAAAGCATCGCCTCCTGTTCCATTTAAGGTAACAAGGCTATTGCTAAGATAAGTTTGGATAATAAAGGTCATGCTCTTTACATTACCGGGAGCGCCGGAATTAATATTATAACCATTATCATCACCAATACCACCAACTCCTCCATAATTGTACTGACCAGCCGTCATATAGACCGTAGCACCATCAGGAAAAGCTGAAAACGCACCTTCGAGTGTCCTCATAGGACCTGTGCCCAAAGGATTGTTCGTAGGATTCACTCCCGTATATGTGTCATCACCGTCTGTAGAATTCAAGTATCTTACGGTTTGACCATAGGAGAGAGAACTTATTACGATCGTAAAAAGAAAGACGAGCGTACTAAGTCTGAACAGGTTTTTGAAATTCATTTGAATCTCCTTAATTAGTTAAATAATCAAATTCAGTTTTACACACACACTTTAAAAACTCTAACGTCCTTAAGTTGGTAAGAGTTCTTGCATGTATTTCCTCCTTTGTTTTGTTATTACTGTAGTTATTTAATTTCACACAATCTCCGTCGAGATAAAAACTTAACTTCATTTGTTTTATATGCTTACATGTATTCATCTATAATCTTACTTTAAAAAAATTAAATGAATATAGATTTTCATCTATTTTCATCACACACAAAACCGATAATTTGAGCAATAACACTATATTTTTTCCGAGTCCTTACCAAGGACAGTAACAAAATATGAATTCAAATATTAGTTGTCAATATATTTTTTAAAGAAAAATCTTCTTGAGGGGGGTATGTCACAAATGTAGGGGACGCAAACTTTGCGTCCCCTACTACTACCTGGTTTGTTTAGCAAATTAGTTATGGTATAAACAAGGACCTAATTGAGAAAGTCAATGGTTGTTCGTCATTTGTCATTGGGCAGCCACAGAGAAAATTTTTCTACTCACCGATAACAGATAACCGATAACTGATAACAAAATTTCTTTTGGGGGCGGAAAAGATGAATTGTAATTTACGATTTACGAATTACGATTTACGAATTTAGATTGAAGCTGTATTCTGATTTTACCATTACTCATTGCACAAATAACTTTATCAGCTAAACCAACAAATATTCCATGTTCAACAATTCCCGCACGGTTATTTAATATATTAGAAAGTTTTTGCACGTCTTTTATTGGACCAAAATTTGCATCAAGAATAAAATTGTTTTCATCGGTTATGTAGTCCGAGCCGTCAGAATTTTTTCTTAATTTAACTTTAGCATCAAGAGATTCTAAAAATAATTTTTCCGATTCAAAACAAAATTTAAATACTTCAATTGGAACCGGCCACTTTGTACCAAGATATTTTGATTGTTTAGATTCATCCGTAATGATGATTAATCTTTTACTGGACTGTGCCAATATTTTTTCTCTTAATAAAGCTCCGCCGCCGCCTTTTATTAGGTTGAGATGCTCATCAAATTCATCTGCGCCATCAATTGTAAGATCAATTGCAAATTGCGAATTGAGAATTGAGAATTGCAAACCTTGCATACCGGCTTGCCTCGCTTCCGACTCGTCGGAGCGGGCAGGCATGTTGCGAATTGAAGAAGATCTTTTACTTTTAATTCTCAATTCTCCATTATCAATTATCAATTCATTAAGTGTTGTTAACGGAATACCAAGTAGCATCGCTTCTCTTTCGGTATTGGAAGAACTAGGAACTCCTACAATATCTCTAAGCTCGCCATTTTTTATTCGTTCGGAAATCTTTTCTAGTGCAAATTGAACAGTACTTCCAGTTCCAAGACCGACTACCATTCCTGATGAAACCTCTTCTACTGCTTTTTCAGCTGCAAGTTTTTTAAGATGATTGATATCCATTTTTTTTAAGTAATATTTTTTCAGTTAAAAGATAAGAAATAAATAGAACACAGATAACATATATGATTATAATTTACACAGATTAATCTTTTGGAAAAATTCGCATAACGAATAAGTCTATCCTTGTCATTCTCAAAATATTCTACATTCTGTCACGCTTCATTCAACACTGTTTTCTTTCTCTCATCAAACCAACCCCAAACAAGCCTGTAACCAGCCTCTGCCAAGCCTATGCTGAGTTTGTCGAAGTACCTCATTAAGTTTTCTTTTACTTTCTTTTATTATGTGAATGCCATAATTAAAGATGCTAAAATAGCCTCCAAGAAAAATTCTTAACTCTGTTTTTCATGTCAAATTAGATTACGCCGTCGGTAAGCAACCTTCGAGGTTATGATACCGCTATCGACGTGTTAACCTTAAAGGTTGTGTTTTTCAGTGTGCCATTGGGTTATAAATATTGTAAATCTATCCCAATCTTTATAACTTTTCACCCCCGAATAAAGAGCATGATTATGATTAAGAGCTCGCCTCGCTGAAGCTTCGGCGAAGCGGGTACGAGTAAGATTAAGAGAAAAATAATAGAATCATAGAATTTTCGTAATCGTAATCATGATCTTACTCTTAATCTTTTAGTGAAGAGCATGATTATGAGCTCGCCTCGCTGAGGCTTTGGCGAAGCGGGTAAGAGTAAGATTAAGAGAAAAATAATAGAATCATAAAATTTTCGTAATCATAATCTTACTCTTAATCTTTAGTGAAGAACTGATTATGAGCTCGCCTCGCTGAAGCTTCGGCGAAGCGGGTATGAGTAAGAATAAAGAAAGAGTATGAGTAAAAATAATATATATATCGAAACTTACGGCTGCCAAATGAATTTTGCCGATAGCGAATTGGTAATGGGCATTTTGAAAAATCAAGGATATGAACTGTCAAAAGAAATTGATGATGCAAATGTAATTCTTCTTAACACATGCAGTATTCGCGATAATGCAGAACAGAAAATTTATGCCCGGCTTGAACATCTGCGCGGCAACAAAAGAAGAAAACCCGGAACCGTAGTGGGTATTTTAGGCTGCATGGCAGAACGACTTCGAAAAAATCTGATTGAAGAAAAAAAAATTGTTGATCTTGTTGTTGGCCCTGATGAATACAGACGTTTGCCGGAATTTATAGATTCAGCTTTTGGCGGAGAAAAAGGAATAGGAGTTAAACTTTCCCGCACAGAAACTTACGATGATATAATTCCACATCGTGAAGACGGATTGAATGCATGGATTTCCGTTATGCGCGGCTGCGATAAGTTTTGCACATTCTGCGTTGTTCCGTTCACCCGGGGACGAGAGCGTAGCAGATCTTTAGAATCAATTATTTCAGAAATAAAACAACTTTCAGAAAGAGGATTTCGCGAAATAACTCTGCTGGGGCAAAATGTAAATTCTTATACTGATAACTCTAACGATTTTGCCGATTTACTGGCAGCGTCTGCAAAAGTAGATGATTCAATCCGTATTCGATTTACAACTTCACATCCGCAAGATTTATCGGACAAACTTCTTTACACAATTGCCGGACATCAAAATATTTGCAACTATATTCATTTGCCTGTTCAATCCGGCTCTAATAGAATTCTTGATCTTATGAACAGAACTTATACAATTGAACATTATCTTCACTTAATTGAAAAAGCTCGTACAATAATCCCGGGTGTAAGTTTTTCAACTGATATTATTGCCGGTTTTCCGGGCGAAACAATTGAAGATCATTTGATGACGCTTGATGTAATACAACAAGTCCGCTACGATGGAGCGTTTATGTTTAAGTATTCTCCACGTGAGGGTACAAAAGCTTACGATATGATTGATGATGTTGCAGAAGAAGTAAAAGCCAAACGTCTTAATGATATTATTGATCTTCAGCATAAAATTTCTTTCGAAATAAATCAGACTGAAATTGGAACGGAAAAAATTATCCTTGTTGAAGGCAGCAGTAAAAAATCTGATGATTTTCTAGCGGGTAGAACTGATACAAATAAAATAACAGTGTTCCCGAAAAATGATGAAATTGCTGTTGGTGATTACGTTAAAGTGAGAGTAAATCGTGCAACATCGGCAACTTTGTTCGGTGATGTAGTTGAAAAGGCAACTTCCGCTAATTGCTATCATGATCAGAATCTTGATCGTACTCTTAATCTTTAAGTGAAAAACTGATTATGA